>Ga0207102_1187_pt1 | contig 11437 bp, 9 predicted proteins | sample Alteio_BWMinHeat_80_FD_153573 | JGI IMG/M metagenome (GOLD analysis project Ga0207102, IMG submission 153573) | Enriched cells from forest soil in Barre Woods Harvard Forest LTER site, Petersham, Massachusetts, United States -... | ecosystem: Environmental > Terrestrial > Soil > Temperate forest >... | reverse complement strand
GCCTTCGGCTTATTCTCAATTCTTAGATTTTTGCAACCCCCTCTTTCAAAAAAACACCCAAACTCTGCGCTCTTTGCGTTTAATTTCCCCCTCTTTTTCCTTCAAAATCCATTGTTCATAAGGGGCTATTATTCAGTTCATAAAGACAAGATAACTTTTGTTCACAACTCTCGACTGTCGATAACTGGGGTGGTTACCTTCAACTCATGAACAGGTTATGAACAACCATTAACAGAAGAGAAAAACCTTAGTTATAAACATACCCACACTCTCTGAAGAAGAAGAAAAAAGAGATAGGCAAATTATCTTCCTTAAAAGAGGGTGTGGGAAATGTTTAAGGATCTTTTGTAAATAACTTTTTTCTTAAAAATTTTCTTTCAACTTGATTCCTAAATTTGTCTTAAAATTTATGCTCTTCATTTTTTCCATTTTGAATAGACGTTGAAAAAAATAACCCCTATCGATTGTGGAAGTTTTGTTTATAATTAGAGTGTTTTTTAAAAAAATAGATCTCAAATCAGCGAAAGAGATTGAAAAAATTTGCCGTTTGTTTTACAACTATTATTCAATTTAAACATTAGGTCTTATCGTGTCGCTATTCACCTCCTCTACTTTTTTCGATCTCACAGCGTATCAACATGCAAAGCTTTTTGAACCATGTGCATTCGTCTGGGAGGCCTTGTTAAATTTAGAGGCGTATTTGGCGGCTCAACCATTAGGAAAAATAGAGGTAGATATCCCGACAGGTGTTTACTTAGTGAATCCCGAATTGATTTCAATAGGAAAAGGCTCTGTCATCGAACCAGGAACGTATATTCAGGGTCCTTGTATTTTGGGTGAAAAGTGTACTGTGCGTTTTGGGGCCTATATTCGCGGTCATTTCCTTGCGGGGAATCGTTGTGTGATCGGGCATGACACGGAAGTGAAGCATTCGATCTTTTTAGATGGTGTGCATGCGGCGCATTTCGCCTACGTAGGGGATTCGATATTAGGGAATGGTGTTAACCTAGGTGCGGGGACTAAATGCGCTAATTTAAAGCTCGATTCTTCACCGGTTGAAATTTGTTATGCTGATAAACGTCATTCTACAGGAATGCGGAAGTTGGGGGCGATTGTTGGGGATGCCTCACAACTAGGTTGCAATTCGGTCACGAATCCGGGTACAGTTTTGGGGAAAAAAGTTTTTTGCCATCCTTGCATAAACGTCAGTGGATATATTGAGGCAAATCATGTGGTTAAAACCGATAGTCAATTATGCATAAAATCCCTTTCTAATAAACATTCTTAGGCTTAGGAATCTTTACAGTGGTCAATTCATCTTTCAGTCGCACTATTTTACAAAAGGGGTCGACGCCCACTTTAAAACTTGATAAACTATTAAAAGACTATAAAACACGTGTTGAAACAGCTATAGACGGGTCCATTCCCTCTATGGGCGGAAAAACCCATTTGCGAGATGCTTGTGAATATGCCTTGAAAAATGGTGGAAAACGCATTCGTCCTATCATCGTGTATATGGTCGGAGATGCGTTGAGAAATCCAATCGATGTGTCGCCGGCTGCGTTGGCAATCGAATTCTTTCATACCGCTTCCTTAGTCGCTGACGATCTACCCTGTATGGATGATGATGATGAACGCCGTTTTAAGCCCTCTCTGCATAAGGTGTATGGAGAAACCTTAGCCTTGCTGGTGAGTTATGGATTAATTGCTGCTGGATATGCCTGTTTATCAGAGAATGCGCAATTGCTAAAAAAATCTAGTGCTCTTTTTGCCAAAGAAAGTGATAGCCGCTGTGTATTGGCGCTTGAAAATGCCACTTACAACACGGGACTCTTTGGAGCAACTGGAGGACAGTTTTTGGATGTTTGTCCTCCGGATTTAACCCTTCCCACCTTATGTGAAGTCATTCGTAAAAAAACGAGTTCCCTATTTGAGATCTCTTTTGTTTTAGGCTGGCTTTTTGCGGGCGGGAGTTTAGATAAAATCGATGCTGTTAAGAAAGTGGCGGCGTATTTCGGCATGGCGTTTCAAATTGCCGATGACATCGCAGACTTTGCGCAGGATAGCGCCAATGCAAACAGTGTAAATCTAGCGTGTGTTTTAGGGATGAAGGAAGCTAGCGAGCGTTTTTATGTGGAGATAGATGCCTATTTGCGTGCCTTAGAGGGTGTGGGGCTTAATACAGAGGCTTTGAATGCGTTGGCTGCAATGTTGGTGTCTCAAGTGAAAGTTGAAAAAATCTAAGGGGCAAATTTAAACGCAGAGGACGCAGAGAACGCAGAGATTGGGAAAAGTTTTTATAGAAACAAAAATGAGATAAAAATTTAAACACAGAGGCATAGAGAGGAGGGGTATCTGAATGTTACTATTATACCTTCTCCCTTCTCTGTGCCTCTGTGTTTAAATTTTTTTTAATCGATGTTTAGCGGACAAAGAGCCAGTGTGCTTTGACGTTTAGGTCCTCAAAGCTTTTTTTGGCCTGGACAGGGTTGCGAATAAAACTTAAATTTTTTTCTAACTTGGTGAGTAAGGCTGTTTTTTGTTTTTGTAGCTCTTCCCATTGCTCTTCTGAAAAATTTTCTTTCTCATCTAAGTAATTAGATAGCGTTTCAGGAGAAGAGCCTACTTCATCCCATAGCCTTTTCAACGCCCTTTCCTCGGCTTCAAGGGAAATTAATAGGGCATCTATTTTTATTTTTTGCTGTTGCAAAAGGTTCTCTAATGCTTTCTCTGAAATCATATTTTCCCTATAATATTGACTTTTGCTACAGTGACTCTCAAAGGAGATGCGGCTAAAGCTTTATTAAAAATGATTGATAACATCATATTCTAATAAACAGTATACTAGATTTTTCAATTTATTACAATCATTATCTGCATTTTTTAAAAAAATAATTTAAAGGTGTGTTGAGTGGAACATATATTAGATAATCGAATCATTCTTTCGCGAATAGATGCTGCGGCCCAAAAATATCCGGACAAGTTAGCCTTGGTGATGAAAGAGGAGGGGCGGCGTTCGGCTTATACGTACCGAGAGATAAAAGAAGTCTATATTAAAGGCAAGGCTGTTTTAGAAAAATGGGGGGTACAGCCTGGGGATCGCATTGCGTTGCTTTCGGAGAATCGACCGGAATGGGTTGTCAGTTATTTTGCGCTGAGGGCAGTGGGAGCGACTGTAGTGGTTTTAGACTCTTTGTTATCTCCTTCAGACTTGCTGGGGCTTTTGCAGTTTTCTGATGTTAAGGGAGTGCTGCTCTCTGAGAAAATGCATCTCAAAATGGAAGCCGTGCTTCCAGGTGCTTATATCTTACTGAATATTCAAGATCAATTGGCTTCTTTTCCAGAGTCCGCTAAACAGATTTCCCCGAGCCAAGCCGTTGATGCCGATCCTGCTGTTGCCTTGGTTCTTTTTACTTCAGGGACCGTTGGAAATCCAAAAGGTGTGATGTTGACCGAATCTGCGCTGGTCTCAAATGCAGAGGCTACAGTGGCGATGGCTGGGGTTTTAGCGAGCGATTGCGTCTTATGTCCGGTTCCTTTGAGCCATATTATTGGGGTGGGGACCGTATTGATGAGCTGTTTGACCATCGGAGCGTCCATTGTTTTATTAGAAAAAATTCAGCGTGAGACATTACTGGAGGCCATGCAAGAGGAAAAAGTGACGATTTTAGTGGGGGTCCCGCGTTTATATGAATCGCTGAGCAATGGGATTATCCAGAAGGTTAAGCAAAAGGGTTCGGTGGCCTATGGGCTTTTCCATGCGATGGGGTGGATGAGAGATCGGGTAAAAAGCTGGTTGGGTTTCGATTTAGCTCCCTATTTCTTCAAAAAAATCCATCAAGCATTAGGCGGCTCGCTGCGGCTAATCGTCAGTGGGGGAGCACCTCTACCCGTGGAACTTTTAGAGCAATTTGAGCAGTGGGGATTTACTGTCCTTTCGGGTTATGGATTATCGGAGTTTGCGCCGATGATTTCGACCAATACGGAGAAGGAGAGACGTCTCGGTAGCGTGGGTAAGGTGATCGGAAATAGTCAGATTAAAATTGAGTCGACTAATCCGACAGCTCCAGGTGAGATTTGCGTCAAAGGGCCCTCCCTGATGTTAGGCTATTTTCACAACCCAGAAGAGACGCGCTCTACCATTATCGATGGATGGCTGCACACTGGAGATTTGGGCCAGATCGATAAAAATGGCTTCTTATTTATCAAGGGAAGGATTAAAGAGTTAATCGTCACATCGAGCGGTAAAAAAGCGGTTCCAGATGATGTCGAGAGGCGTTATCAGAAGATAAGAGGGGTTAAGGAATTAGCTATCGTAGGCATTCGATCTCCTCAGAAATTTGGAGAAGACATTTATGCGGCTATTGTGCCGGAAAAATGGGTAGCGACCCCTGAGGAGTCCTTAGCCCTCAAACAGGAAATTGAACAAGCCATACATATCCGCTCAGAAAATGTGCCCTCTTATTTGAGGGTGCAACACGTTCATCTCGTACGCGAGATTCCAAAGACATCGACTTTAAAGGTGAAGCGCTCGGCTTTAGCGCGTTTGATTGAAAAAGAGCTGTATAGGGCCTCCGCTGGTGAGAAGGTAATTGAGTTAGAGGAAGAGGGGCTGAGTGCTGCGGTCCTACAGGAAGATCAGGGGATTATCGTTAAATTGATCCAGGTGATTCGCTCAGAATTTCCAAAATTGGATGATGAAAACGTTACGATACGCGCGGCCTCCACCTTAGAGTATGATTTAGGGATTGATTCTCTGGGACGGCTTGATTTGGCCGCAGCGATCAATAAAAAATGGGGTATCGGCGTCGATGAAAATAAAATAGCCTTTGCGCTGACAGTCGAAGACCTATCGCGATTGATTGCGGAAACGGAAAAGAGTGCAGCTTTAAAAGAGCCCTCTCCTAATAGAGAGAAAGAGACCATCTTACCCAAGGAACTCAGCGCATCCAAAATGCGTGTGATTCATTCCGTAAGCCATTTGGCGCATTGGATCTGGAGGATTGAAAAAAGTGGTCTTGAGAACATTCCATCAAAGGGCGGATTTATTTTAGCTCCTAATCACGAGTCCCATTTGGATGTTTTATGGATATATTGTTGTCTTCCACCTGAAGTGCGGATCCGCTTAAGAAGTTTAGCCAAGAAAGAGCTTTTTGAAAATCCGCTCACCCGTTTTCTTGCATATGAATGCGGCGGCGTTCCTGTCGATAGAGGAGGCAACGTGCAGCAAGCTGTTTCTCAAGGCATGGAGCTTTTAAAACGCGAAAATTGCCTATTGATTCATCCCGAGGGAACCAGAAGTCGAACAGGTGAGATGGCTGAATTCCATCGCGGCGCCGCGCATTTAGCGATTTTAGCACAAGTCCCCTTAATTCCGGTGCGTATAGAGGGCGCCTATGAAATTTTTCCGCCCAAACAGCGCATACCCAATCTATTTGATTGGAAGAATGGGCATCGCCATGCAGTAAAAGTGAGTTTTGGGGCGCCCCTGTTCCCTGTTCCCGGCCAAACAGGTTTGGACGCCGAATTAGAGCTGACAAAAGAGCTCAGAAAACGCGTCGTGGAATTGAAGAAATAATATAAACGCGAAGGATACAGAGGAATACGCAGCACGAAGAAGGTAGCCAGGGCGTCTCGCCCTGGCTACCTTCTTCGTGCTGCGTTAAACGCTAATCCTTTAATGTTGTATTGTTTGTTTTTTAAAATCACATAATAGGATTGCTTTTTTAATCATTAGTTATTATTATTGTGTTTTTAACACGTAGAATATAGGGGTACAACTCGCATGATTTCATCTGAAAACAGGCGCTTCTCATCCTTGACATATCTAAATGTGACGCAGTTTCTAGGGGCGTTGAATGACAACATCTACAAGCTCCTGATCATCTATTTTTTTATTCAATTAAAGGGCATAGAGAACAGTCATATTGTTTTAGCGGTAAGTGGAGCGGTCTTTGTGCTGCCCTTTTTGCTCTTTTCTTCCTTTTCCGGAACGTTGGCGGATCGCTTTAGCAAACGCAATGTGATCATCTGGACAAAGGTTTTAGAAGTTGTGATCATGAGTTTAGGATTTGTGGCTTTTTACTACTCAAGCGAATGGTGTTCCTATTTCATTTTGTTTTTAATGGCCACGCAAAGCGCGCTTTTCGCGCCCTCCAAATATGGCATTTTGCCTGAGCTGGTGAGTAGTGATAAGATCTCCAAAGCGAATGGCATGCTGACCTCCTTTACCTTTTTAGCCATTATCATCGGGACATTTTTTGGATCGTTTATATTGGATGTGACGGATAAAAACTTTATTGTCGCCTCTTTTGTTTGTATTTTCATTGCCTTTGTGGGGATGTGCACCAGCTTTTGCATTGAGTACACGCCTCCCTCGGGTTCATTAAAGCGCTTTAGCCCTCTTTTTTATTCAGAGATTTATCGCACGATTAAAAAAGTCAAAAAAGAACCCTCTTTATTAGCTGCCGTATTTGGATCCGCTTTTTTTCTATTTATTGGCGCCTATATGCAGCTCAATATCATCCCATTTGCTGTGCAATCCCTGCATTTAACGGACATCCAAGGGGGATATCTCTTTTTATGTACCGCTTTAGGGATTGGATTGGGCTCTATGGTGGCTGGGAAAGTATCTGGTAAGACAGCGGAATTGGGATTAGTTCCTATGGCCTGCCTCGGCATTTCGATCTGTTGTTACCTATTTGACTTTTTATCGAGCCATTTATATGGCTGTATCCTTTTATCGGCCTTCATTGGATTTGCCGGTGGAATTTATTTAGTGCCTTTAGAGTGTTATATTCAGATTGCAAGCCCCAAAAAATACATTGGGCAAGTCATTGGCACCGAAAACTTTTTAGGCTTTGTCGGTGTCCTCTTTGCTTCGATCATCCTCTATTTGGTGACGGAGGTATTTAGTTTGCACGCGGATAAGGGCTTTGTCATTGTTGGAACGATTTCTTTATGTGTCACTGTGGTGATTACTTATCAATTTTTTGACTATCTCACTCGCTTTATCGGCATGCTTCTTTCTCGGATTCATTTTAAAACTGTCTTTTTTGGTCAAAATAATATTCCGGATAGCCCTGCGATTTACGTTTGTACGCATACGGCTTGGAATGACACACTCTTATTATTGGGATCCCAACGCAGGCGCATGCGCTTTTTTATCGAGAAAGAGCAGGATCACTCGAGCCAATGGCTGCATCGTCTCTATCGCCTTTTGCGCATTGTGCTGATACCGGAGATTGAATCGCTTGAAAATAACCAGTATTGTTGGCGTGCGATTAGAGGCATTTTAGACAAGGGGATTTCCGTCTGTATTTTTACGAACGATCCAAGTGCCTTTAATGAGCTTTTGAGGCTAAAAAATTCCGAATTGGTCAGTGAGATTTTGATCGAAAATCAATATCCTATGGTGGCCGTCTTTGTAGAAAAAGGCGAAAAACAGAAACAACCGCGCTTTTTTACGCAATTATTGAACAGATTTCGCGTTCCAGCTGCGATTTCTTTTGCGTCTTCAAATTAAATATGATACGGTGAAACCTTCATTATCATGACCACCGGAGGCGTATGCGCTTTATTTTCAACTTTATTTTTTTTGGATTACTGTTCTTTGTGATTTGGCATTTTTTCCCAGATGCATTTACCAAGTTGGTCGTTTGGGCTGGGGATGTTTATGATTTCCTTAGCGAGCTCGTTCAGAAGATTGTGGATTATGTTAGTCCGCTCCTTCATAAAACTGCAACGAATGCTCCGGTTGCACCTGAGCCCCCTAAAGCGCTCTGGTAATTTTAGGCGGGTTTTAAACGCAGAGGACGCAGAGAGCGCAGAGAGAGGAAAAAAGAGAATAGAAAATATAGAAAAAATAAGGGTATCTGAACTGTTACAAATAAGGATTATTTTCTTTTTCTCTTTTTTCCTCTCTCTGCGCCCTCTGCGACCTCTGCGTTTAAATTTAATCTCACCCCCTCTTTAATCGCTCTAGACGCTCTCTATCCTCCACCACATGCATGACTTTGTGTTTCGAGAGCTGCACTTGACCGGTTTTACCTCTGGGTGGGCGCGTTAGGTGCTTGCATTGAGTAACACAGATGTCGGCCTCACCCTTGTCTTTTGCTTTGCTGTAGTGGAGCGCCACTTGCAGCGCATCATTTAGGGACTCTGGGTCGGGGACTGCTGTTTTTGTGAGGCAGCGGATGATCACGTGGGAGCCGGCAAAGTCGCGCACATGTAGCCACCAATCGGATCCCCTAGCTAACGAAAACGTCAGTTTTTCATTATCTTTAGCCGTTTTTCCAACGAGAATTTTTAATCCCGCTTCTGTTTCGAATTCATGGTAACAGCTCTTTTTGGGTGAAGTCGCAGCGTTCGATTCCACACGCTTCTCTTCGTAACCGAACTCTTTTTGCAGCTTGTGGAGTGTTTTGAGGTCTGTAGCTTGTTCGATACATTCTAAGGCGCGTTCAATTTGCTGGATCGTTTTGGCAACGCGCTCTAAAGCGCGATGCAGCGCTGGGATTCCCGCTTTATCCTTCTTAGCTCTTCGAAAGCGCGCCTCAATTTCCTGCCGAGGGGTCAGTTCGCGATTGAGTTTTAGGATGATCTCTGTGCCCTCGTTCTCCCAATCCGCCAAAGCGACGTGCTCCATCTCCTTTTTTAAAAGATGTTGATGCGCCTGTAATAAAAGGGCCTCATGCTGGGCTTGTTGCCATTGCAGGCATTTTTCCAATTGTTGTTGGCAGTTTTTCTGTAATTTTTTTGAGCGCTTTAAATGCTTCTGAACCATCTGGATGAGCGAGCCTTTCTGAAGTGTAAAGTCATGCAGCAGACGCTCCTTTTCGGCATTTATCGCGGCAATTGGGGTGACGGGAATCTGTTCGATATGGCCTCTTATATGGAGTGGTATTGAAAAATAAGTTGGAGCCCTATAGGATCTAGAATACTGTAAATGTTAAATTTAAGGTTAGTGGAGCTGGCGTTATGCATAAAATTGGACTGATTCTTTTAGGGTTATTATTTTTTACTATGCAGCTCTCTGCAGAGGATCCTAAACCCCAGCTGACTTTTAACGCGTTGAAATCCCTGTCAGAGATTCCTCTTCAGGGAGAAGATCTTGGACCTATCCTTAAAGAAAAATTAGCTCCTTACCATGGACATTACGTTAGAATACGCGGCTTTTTATACAAAGGGGAAAATGGTCAATCCATCTTGGATGGAACGCCCAATTTAAAGAGCTGTTGTGTGGGTTCAGAGAAAATGGTGACCCAACAAATTTTTCTTTCTCAAACTCCCAATGGGCCTCCTTCAGAACATGTTGTTTTATTGGAGGGGTTGTTTAGTGTTGATCCACAGCGCGATTTTCAAGGAAACATTACCCAGCTTTATCATCTCCAAAATGCCACAATTATTGAAGGGGTTGGGACAAGCCGATGGGGTTTGTTCGTGGGGGTGATGGGTTTATGTGCGGTAATTTTTTTTCTAAGAAAAATAAACTCTCAAAAAAAATCAGGAAAAAATGGATAAAAATTCGAGTAACCCGATCTTTCGCATCGTAACAGCTTCAGCCCTTTTTGATGGGCATGATGCGGCGATCAATGTCTTTAGGAGGCTTTTTCAGGCGGCAGGCCTTGAAGTGATTCATCTAGGACATAATCGTAGCGTCAAGCAGCTCATAACGACCTGTATTCAAGAAGATGCCGATGCGGTCTGCGTGAGCTCCTATCAAGGGGCTCATATGGAGTTTTTTCGTTATTTGCGCGATATGTTGAATCAATATGGCGGAGAGCATATTGGCATTTTTGGTGGCGGTGGAGGGACGATTCTACCGAGTGAAATTGCAAAGCTACACGCATATGGCATCAATCGCATTTACCATGCGGAAGATGGGAAGAAAATGGGGCTGCGCGGCATGGTGCAGGATGCGATTTCTTTGATGCATAAGACTTATGAGAACAAAAGCTATTATCAAGCGATTCTCAAAAAGTTATACCAGTCAGAGCCCTTATCTGAGCACGAATTGGCAAAATCTATCACTTTTATCGAGCAGCCTGAGCTCTATCCAGAATTGCGAGAGGAGTTCTTGCGCATCCTTGATACGCCCACTGAGGTTAAAAAATCCCCGATTGTGATTGGCGTTACGGGGCCGGGAGGTAGCGGGAAAAGTTCTCTGATTGATGAGCTGATTTTGCGGTATCTCTATTCTGTTCCAAACGGCTCGATTGGCGTTTTAGCCTTTGATCCGACTAAGAAGCAAACGGGCGGAGCTCTTTTAGGCGACCGCATTCGCATGAATGCCATTTATAATGATCGCGTTTTTGTGCGCTCCATTGCCACTCGCTCCTCCGGTAATGAGCTCAGCGCTTCCGTGAAGTGGGCTTTAAGCGCCATGAAAAGAGGGGGCTTTGATCTCATCATTCTAGAAACAACCGGCATTGGACAGGGAGATTCGAGAATTGTCGAGATCTCTGATCTCTCCCTGTATGTCATGACAGGCGAGTATGGCTCCTCCATGCAGCTTGAGAAGATCGATATGCTCGATTTCGCCGATATAGTGGTGATCAATAAATTTGATAAATTGGGCTCTCATGCCGCTTTAGAGGATGTGCGCCATGCCTATGCCGCGTCGCATCGCACACAAAGCAGTCAGGTGCCGGTGTTTGGCACGACCGCTTCCGATTTTAATGATCCTGGCGTGACCCATCTTTTTAGAGCGCTCATGCGGTTATTAAAGGAAAAAAAAACTCCTTACAGCGCATCAAATAGAATCCCTTAAAGGCATAGAAATAAAAGATATCCTCGACGAGATAATGCGTCAAACTCATTTAGAACAGCTTCCTCCACCATCTCCGTCAGCTCTTCTATGAAATAGGAGCCTTGTAAAGCATTTTCGCATTTTGTTAGGCCAAATTCTTTTGTGAGAATCAACTGAATGGCGATGGCGCGCCTCAAGGATTCCTCGGTGGGTGTGGTGATCGCTTCGTCATAGGCATTTGTGTGCAGGCTGTTGCAATTATCCTGTATGGCCATGAATGCCTCTAAAGTCGTGCGGATGTCATTAAAGGCCATTTCTTGGGCGTGCAGGCTTCTGCCGGATGTTTGCACATGATATTTCAGTTTGCAACTGCGCTCATTTGCGCGGTATTTTTCCTTTAGGACAATTGCCCAAATACGCCGTGCAACACGGCCAATCACCGCGTATTCCGGATCCAATCCAATACAAAAAAAGAAGGAGAGACTTGCAGCAAAATCATCTATTGCCATGCCTCGAGCTAAATAGTACTCCACAATGGTGAAGCCATTTGCCAAGGTAAAGGCTAATTGACTGATCGGATTCGCTCCGGCTTCGGCGATATGATACCCACTGATGCTGGCTGAATAAAAATTGTTAACTCGATTTTTAATAAAATACTCTTGCACATCTCCCATCATTTTAAGCGCA
>Ga0207102_1186_pt1 | contig 11471 bp, 10 predicted proteins | sample Alteio_BWMinHeat_80_FD_153573 | JGI IMG/M metagenome (GOLD analysis project Ga0207102, IMG submission 153573) | Enriched cells from forest soil in Barre Woods Harvard Forest LTER site, Petersham, Massachusetts, United States -... | ecosystem: Environmental > Terrestrial > Soil > Temperate forest >... | reverse complement strand
AGCTTTCCGATCCGCGGGATCACCACGGCTTTGGGAATGCCCGCCTTCTCGGCCACGGCGAAGCTTTCTTTCGAGAGCGTGAGAATGAACTCGTGCATCCGCGGAGTATTCTCCGCGCCGATGGGAAGCGTGGGATAATACTTCGAGAGCGTTTGGTAGAGGTAGCGCGCCGAAAGCACGGCCACGGCGCTCATGCGGGAAACGCCCTGGCGGCCGAGCGCCCGCACGTAGGTGTAGCAGCGGATCTTGTGGCCGAAGTTTCCGAAGTGGCGCTGCACAGAGCCGATCGATTTTTTCGGCTTCACGAGACGGTAAGTGTCCCCTTCCTTCACGCACTGGTGGCCGGGAAGGAAATCGATGAGGGGGGCGCTCACGGCTACGAAGGCATCGCCGGGGCCGCCGCCGCCGTGGGGGATCGACCAGGTTTTGTGGGTATTGTTGTGAACTGCGTCTACCCCGAGCTTGCCCAGATCGAGCCAGCCGGCGATGGCGTTCATGTTGGCGCCGTCCATATAAACGAGGCCGCCCACGCTGTGGATGAGTTCGGCCACGGCGCGGAAGTTGGCTTCCAAAACACCGCTCGTGTTGGGATTGGTAACCATCACGGCAGCGATGCGCGGGCCGAACTCGCTCACCAGCTGCTTCACCTGCTCCAAATTCATCTGGCCCGTGGTATCGGCCTCGATGAGCTTGAGGTTGGCGGGTTCATAGCCGGCCATGGTGGCGGTGGCGGGATTCGTGCCGTGCGCGGAGCGAGGAATGAGAACGATGTCGCGTTTGTCGCCGCGCGAGCGATGGTAAGCCTGGAAAAGTTTGAGGCCCACGAGCTCGCCTTGCGCACCCGCCATGGGCTGCGTGGTTACGGCCGGTAGTCCCGTAATGGCTTTGAAATACTCCTGAGTAGCGTGAAGTAGCTCGAGCGAACCTTGAGCGTCTTCGAGCGGAGCCTGAGGGTGAAGTTCGGCGAAGCCGGGCAGCGCAGCGGCCCAGTCGTTCACGTACGGGTTGTACTTCATCGTGCAGGAGCCGAGGGCGTAGATGTTGTCGTCAGGAGTTACGTTTTGTTCGCCGAGGCTGGAGTAATACTCTTTGATCTTGGCGTGCGACACGCGCGGAATATCCACCGAGCCGGTTCGAAGCGCGGCCGCGGGAAGCGCGGGAGCGCTGGTGGGCGCCTTCGTGCCCGAGAATTCCGCGCGGAAAAAATCGACAAGCTGCTTGAGCTCGGCGGATCCGTGGCGATCGGTAAAGGAGAGGAGAAGCAGGTTCCCCTTGCCCGCCACGCGGTCGCTTACGTCAACGCCCACGTGCAGGTTGGCTTGGCGGGCGCTTTGGATGAGCGAGGCGGCCGATTTGGAAACCTTCAGGCAAACCTCGTTCCAGAACGGGGCATCCGGGTAAGCGAGCTCTACTCCGGCCAGCGCCGTGAGCTGATCCACGGCTTTCACCGCATTGTCGCGCGCGGTTTTGGCGGCGGCCGCCAGGCCCTCATCTCCTCGCTCGAGAAGCGAGGCTCCGGCGAGGGTGGCGAGATAGCTCTGGTTGGAGCAGATGTTGGAGGTGGCTTTGTCGCGGCGGATATGTTGCTCGCGCGTGGAAAGCACGATCGCGAAGGCGTTGCGCCCGGCGAGGTCTTTGCCCTTGCCGATGAAGCGCCCGGCGGTTTGGCGGATTTCATTTTTTGTGTTCGGGGTTGAAGCGGATCCCGAAGATGCCCAAGCCCGGCCCGCTGAAGTTGGGGGCGATGGCGAGGTGCTGGCCTTCGGCCACGAACATGGAAGCACCTTGGCGTCCGAAAGCGGCGGGCGGCTTGAGCGCGCCGCGCGCGATCGTCATGGGGTCGATTACCGCGATGGATTTGACGTGTAGCTCGTCGGCGAGGTTGGTGAGCCCGTCTACGTCTTCCAGGAGGCCGAGGAAGTTGAGTTGCGGGAACGCGAGACACGCGAGACGGTCGCCCGCCTCCCGGCCCGCTTTTTCCATGGCGGCTACGCTCACGCGGCCCGTTTGCGGATCGGGTTTCACGAATACGAGACGAAGTTCGGTATCGGCGGCGAGAGTTTTCAAAACTTCGATGTCGCCCGGGTAGAGAGACTCCGCCACTACGGCAGTATCGGATTCGTCGCGCAGGCGGCGCGCGCACTGGATCGCCTCGAAGAGGCCGGTGGCGCGGTCGTAGAAGGAAGCGTTCACGGCTTCAAAGCCCGTGAGGGCGGCCACTGCGCACTGGTAAATCCAGATGCTCGTGAGCGTTCCCTGGGAGCGCTCCGGCTGGTAGGGCGTATAAGCGGTGGTGAGTTTTCGGATTCCCAGAATATGCGGAACTACTTCCGGGATTTTATAGTGGGGCAGCCCGTCGCCGAGGAAGGAAGTGCGCACGTGATTTTTCTTGGCCAGAGAGTCCATGTGCCGCAGAAGATCTTCGTAGCTGAGCTCTTCGGGGATCGCCGCGCCGCTGGCGGGCATTCGCACGTTCGCGGGAACGTGGGCGTAGAGGTCTTCCAGCTTTTTCAGGCCGAGTTTGGCCAGCATCGCGGCGATATCTGCTTCGGAGGCGCCGATGTAGTGGCGGAGCAGCTCTCGGGGAAGGGATTTGGGATCGTAACCAAGGGGCGCGCAGGGGGTTTGTGCCATGGGCTTCTCATACCATGAGGCGGAGCAAATTCCGCCGATTTTAGCGGGCGAAAAATGGCGGATTTTGCCGAAGGAAGTCTGACTCGAAGCCTTTGCTGCAAGGCGGTACGCCCGATTTCGATTGTGGTAATTTCTGAGCAACCTTGTTAGTGTTTTTTCGATCCTTACTCGGCCTGTTTTTTGGGAGCAAGCGCATGAATCGCAGTTGGTGGTTTCGTTTTGGTCTGCTGGTGTTTTTCATTTTGGTGGCGGTGATCCACGTTTTCCCCACCGTGGCGAACCTAGATCTCGAGCACACCAAATTCCCTTTCAAGAAAAAGGTGAACCTCGGCCTCGACCTGCAGGGCGGCCTCTACATGGTGTACGGAGTGGATTTCAAGAAGATCTACGCCGAGACCACCTCGCGCGCCGTGGACACCACCATCGGCCAGCTGGATAAAGAAGGCGTGAAGGCCGCGAAAGGCAAGATCGACGACTCGGTGGAAGACAACCCGAATTTTCAGATTACTTTCGACGCCGCGAACCAAGCGAAAACCAAAGAGCTGATCGCCAAAAACTATTCGCTCCGGATTATGGACGAGAAACCCGGCTCTATCAGCCTTGGCCTCACGGCCGCCTACCGCGCCGACATCAAAGAAAAGACACTGGGACAGAGCGTGCAGGTAATTCGCAACCGGATCGACGAATTCGGCGTGAGCGAGCCTTCGATTTCCACCAAGGGTGAAAATCGCGTAGTGGTGGAACTCCCTGGCGTGAAAGACGTAGAGCGCGCAAAGGCCCTCGTGGGCCGCACCGCTCGCCTTGAGTTCAAAATGGTGAACTCGGATGCCAACGTGAACGTGGTCGGCGTCGTGAACGAAGCCGCGCAAAAGGGCATCGAGCTCAAAGAAGGCGTGAAGTACTCCGAGTACATCGCGAAGCTGAACGAATTCGCCAAGGGCAAGATCCCCGAAGATTCCCAGATTTTGTTCGAGCGTAAATCCGGCAACCGCAACCTCCCCTACCTCCTCTTCTCGAAAGTGGAGCTCACGGGTTCCGAGTTGGCGGATGCTATGGTTGGCTTCGACCAGCAAACCCAGCAGCCCCAGGTTAGCTTCCAGCTCAACCCGCGCGGCACCGTAACGTTCGGCGAACTCACCACGAAGAACGTGCACAAGGCTCTCGCCATTGTGCTCGACGACACCGTGCAGAGCGCCCCGAACATCAACACGCCCATCACCGGCGGCAGCGGCGTGATCACGCTCGGCGCCGGCGGCGACCAGGCTTATAAAGAAGCACGCGACCTCGCGATCGTGCTGCGCGCGGGCGCCCTGCCCGCCCAGCTGGATCTGATGGAACAGCGGGCGATCGGCCCGAGCATCGGTGCCGACTCCATCACCCACGGCATGACCGCCTCCGCAGTGGGCTGCTTGCTCGTGTTCATCTTCATGATCGGCTACTACCGCATGAGCGGAGTGGTGGCGACCGTGAGCCTCATCCTTTGCTTCCTCTTCACCTTCGCCATCCTCATCGGGATGGACGCAACTCTCACCCTCCCCGGCATCGCGGGCTTGGCACTCACTATCGGGATGGCGGTAGACTCGAACGTGATTATCTTTGAGAGGATCAGGGACGAGCTACACGAGGGCAAAGGCCCCGTGGCGGCGGTGCACTCGGGCTTCGACAAAGCCTTCAGCTGCATCTTCGACGCGAACATCACCCACGCCATCGTGGCCACGATTCTCCTCAATTTCGGGACGGGGCCCATCCGCGGTTTCGCGGTAACCCTTCTTATTGGGATCGTGACTACCCTGTTCTGCGCAGTGACCGTTTGTAAGCTGGCCTTCGACTGGTACCTGGAGAAAAAGGGCGCCCAGATCACGAGCTTGAGCATTTGACGATTCAGATATCCGATATCCGGATATCTGATATCCCGATATCTGAACCGAGTTCCGCTGTCTTGAAAGGTAACGTTGCATGTTTCATTTGATCCCCACTACCCTGAACTACGATTTCCTAAAAATGAGCCGCCCCTTCGTGTGGGCCTCCACCGCTTTCGTAATCGCCTCCTTCGTGTTGCTGTTGAAGCCGGGCCTGAACTACGGCATCGATTTCACGGGCGGCGCCGAAGTGGAAGTTTCCGCACCGGCCAGCTGGGACACCGGCAAGCTTCGCGACACCCTCAAGAGCGGCGGCATGGGCGACGCTCAGGTGATCAAGATCGAAGACAGCAAGCGCAACGAGTACCTCATCAAGACGCAGGTTGACGCCGAGAAAACCCAGAACATGGGCGACATGGTGAAGGGCATCCTCTCGAAGACGCTGCAAGAGGGCGAATATCAGATCGAGAAAGCCGACCAAGTAGGCCCGCAAGCCGGGGAAGAACTGCGCAGCAGCGCGATCCTTTCCGTATTGATGGCCGCCCTGGGCATCCTGATCTACATCACCTTCCGCTTCGACTTCCGCTTCGCGCCCGGCATCGTGCGCGCGCTGCTCTTCGACGTAATCGCGACCTTGGGCGTGTGGATCCTGCTCCGCCGCGAATTCAACCTCAGCACGGTGGCCGCTCTCCTCACGGTGGCCGGTTACTCCTGTAACGACACGATCGTGATCTACGACCGTATCCGCGACTATCAGAAGACTCACCCCAACATGAGCCTCTACGACATCGTGAACCGCTCCATCAACCTGAACCTCGGCCGTACGGTTCTCACCGTACTCTGCACGAACTTCGTGGTGGTGAGCCTCTGGATGCTCGGTGGCCCCGTGCTCGGCGACTTCGCGCTTTGCATGCTGATCGGCTTCTCGATCTCGATTCCCTCCACCATCTTCGTGGCTAACCCCATGGTGATGTACATGGAGAAACGCATTCACGCGAAAGAAGACCGCGCCAAAGCGGCTGGCAAGGCGGCCACGGCGCCTAGTCCCAAGCATGCCTAAGTCAAAGGCGGCCCTCGCGGCCGCCTTTTTCTTTTTAACCGCTTGCACGAGCATGAACGTGGCCGGCCCGATTCCGGCCGACGGCGGCAAGCTCAAAGACCAAAAGCCTGCCGTGAAGGAACCCTCTCCCGACGAGGATCCCAAAGCGCCGGGCATGATCCCGCAGGAATGCGAAGCGCTTCTGAACCGCTCGCGGGAATGGGGCTTTGTGGCCGGAGTGAGCCGCTGGCGCCCCGCCAAGCGGGAAGACGCTCTGGCCGCCATGACCTTTTTCGCCGGCTTCCACCTCGTGCCGGAAAGCACTTCGCGTTTTGCCGCCGCCTGGATGCACGAGCACGTGCCCCGCACTCCCCTCGTGGCGCAGCGAAGCCTCGACCGCATGGACCGCGCCCAAAGCTGCGACCTAGTGCTCGCGCACGGGATGCTGCTTTCGCTGCTGAAGTATCGCTGGAAGCGGGCCGACCGCGCGGAAGTGGGCCGCGATTTCCTCCAGTTCGTGGTGAATCAGCAGGAGCGAGTGGCGCCGTCGATGGCGCGCGCGATTCAGCTCGACGTGCTGGCTAAAGCGGCGAAGCGCGGCCTCGTGAAAGTGAGCCGCAAGAAGCTCGCGGGCCTGCAGCGCTGGTACGACGAAGAAACGTCGAAGGGCCTCGCCGCCGCCGACACCACGGAAGAGAATCCGATTTCCGAGTGGAAGCTGGCGCAGGAAGAGCTGCGTATTTCGGAAGAGGCGCGGTCGCGCTTGGGAAAATTGCTTCCCTAGCTTAGGCTCTGCGGATTGAATTGCGGTACATCTGGTTTGCTCTAAATTCCGCTACGGCGAGGCGCGACGACGATCGCGTGCTGAAGCACGCTGAGGAGGAGCAACGAAGTCCGTAGCGGAATTTAGAGCAAATCCTTCGGACGCGGGCCCTTTTGCCCGCCTTCGTTGTTGCTCGTCGTCGGCGTGCTTCAGCACGCGGTCCTCGCCTACGCGTCCCGCTCCGGCGCAGCCCACTGGGCTGACGCCTTCTCGGGCTCCTGCCCTCGAAGCCTCGCGCCTAGAAGGCGGGCAAAAGGGCCTCGCGCCAGACGCACCGCAATTCAATCCGCAGAGCCTAGTCTTCGCAGCCAAGGTCGCGGTAGTTCTTTTCGATCGCCGCCACTCGGCCGGCCGAGTCTTTGGCGCGAACTTCGATTTCGGTTTTGCAGGCGGCGATATTGGGCTCGTCACCGCAAAGAGAATCTTCGTTTTTAAGGGCGAACTGGGCTTGTTCGTCGTCGCTGCGAACCATGTTGAGAACACCGCTCACGGTATTGCAGGCGTTAATGTCTTTCGCTTGAGCGGCGAGCGGAGCGAGGGTGACCAAGAACAACAGTAGAGTTTTCATTTGGATCCTTTAAGCACGGCGGCCATGCGCGTGATTTCGGCGGGAATTCCGCTTTCGTCGGCGGCTTGGCCCCGTTTTTTTGAGAGATCGCGCAGATCGCTGAGACAGAGAGCGCGAACAGAAGACGAAATATCTCCGCGGCGGGCGCATTTGCCGTAGAAGGCGATTCCTTCCGGCGCGAGAGAAGGATCTTTCTCGATGGCCTCCGCCAGCTCTCCGAGTTTCAATCCCGCTTCCATTACGCTAGTGGGCGTGGAGTGCACTTCTTCTTCGGTAAGACTCTTAATTTTATCGAGCGTGGGCAGCGAGGCCTGCACTTCCTCGGCGCGTCTCGCGAAAGTGCTGGTGGCATTCACCGTATGGGGCGCTTCCACATTTGCGGGGGCCGATGTTTCCGTGCTCACGGACACGGCTACATTCTCGGTCTTGCCCGGCGCGAACTGGTAAACCGCCGCCGCGGCAGCGAGCGCAACTACGGAGGCGAAAAGCAGCTTCTTCATCTTAGCGATGGCCTTCGGGGCGAGGATCCAAAGTAGCGGTGCCGCTATCGCGGATCTGGCGCTTGTCCATGTCGATGATCAGGAGCTTGAGCTCTTCGCGCTCGATCACCGAGCAATCGCTGCAGGCGTTCAGGAATTCACCGAGCGCCAGCGTTTGAATTTCGTAGGCGCCGTTCGTGTAATGGTCGCAAGCGGCCTGGCCTGCGTAATCTCCATCGGGGCATTTGTCGTGGAGGAATCCGGTGCCGGTGCCGTTGCCATCGCTATGGCGGGATTCGTGAAGGAGCGTGGTGAGCTGGAAGATTTTCACGAGGTTCGAATACTTGGCCGGCATCAGGAAGAGGCCTTCCCCAATTTTCAGCATGCCGGTGCGAGGGCTCGAGAACGGAACCCGGCCGACCCCATCTATGTCGAGGGCCAGGAGCCAGCTATGCAGTTTTCCGGTGAGGTAGATGGTGACACCGATATTGCTCATGACCACTTTGCCCGCGCTCGCGTCGGCAAGGTGATTACCTGGGTTTTGGGCATCTAGGAAGATTTGCGGGATGGCGCCGGGATTTTCGTACCCAGTAAAGTTCTTCTGCAGGATCGGAATTTTTACGTCGAGGTTCACGTTCGAAGGAACGATGTACTGGATGCGGTCTTCCAGCCATTGATGCAGGGTGAAGCGATCGAAGCTCGGGATCTGCATCATTTCGAGAAGCGCGGGATCGGCGTTGGTGATCTCGCTGTGGTCGAGGTAGTCGAGGGCGGTAACGAAGGCGCCTCGCTCTTTGCGGCTGAGGCCATTGTCGAAGTGGAGATTGCCAACCGAGGTGGCGTCGCTCAGCGGGCTAGGATCAGTGGCAACGGGGCTCGTGGTGGTGTTGTCGGCGTCTTTAGCGCAGCCGGAAAATTGAACTAGGGCCACGCAAAGAAGGGGCAATGCTAGGAATCGCAGGGAAAGCATGGGGCAGCCTCTCGTAAAGAGGGGCAAGGTATCGTGGTTGAGGCTTTAAGTCAACTTCAGGGTTGGCCTTTTAAAATCAGGCTCTTGCGCGCTGACTGCGCATCTTCCAGGCCTCGATCAGGGCCGGAAGCGCCGAGATCACCAGGATGGCCAGGATTACGATGTGAAAGTTTCGCTTCACGGCCGGAAGATTACCGAAGAAATAGCCCGCGCCCAAAAAGAGCGAAACCCAGGCCGCGGAGCCGCCCACGCTGTAGGCAAGAAACTGCGAATACGCCATTCGGGCCATTCCGGCCACGAAGGGCGAGAAGGTGCGCAGGATCGGCGCGAAGCGAGCGAGGATCACCATTTTTCCGCCGTGGCGCCCGTAAAACATTTCCGTGCGCTCGAGGTATTCCCGGCGGAAAATCCGCGAGTTCGGATTCCGGAACAGGCGCGTGCCGGCGAAACGGCCCACAAAATAATTCAGGTTATCGCCCAGGAAAACGGCCACGAGAAATCCGGGAAGAAGAATGGGAATCTGCAGAAATGCACCCGTCCCCGCGCACAATGCGCCGAGCGCAAATAAAAGCGAATCACCCGGGAGAAAGGGGGTAACCACTAATCCTGTTTCCGCGAACACGATGAGGAAAACGATCCAATAGACAGCAGAGCCGAATTGGGTGATCCATTCATTCAAGTGCACGTCGAGGTGCAGCACGATGTCTAAAAACTGATGCAGCATGTCCCCAGATTAAGAGTTTATGCTCGGTTGCGCAAGGCTGGGTCGCGGGCTAAATTTGAGTCCCCACTTAATCTTTTCTGAGAGGCTTCTTCGATGTTCGAACATATCCAGATTCCCCAAGAGCTCATCCCCGTCGACGGACGTTTTGGCTGCGGCCCCTCCCTCGTGCGCACCGAATTCGTGGAAGCCCTCGCTAAAGACGCGAAGAAATATCTGGGCACCAGCCACCGCCAGAGCACGGTGAAAAGCAAAGTGGGCTCGGTATTTGAGAAGCTTAAAGCCTACCTCGAAGTTCCCGCCGACTATAAAATCGCCGCCGGCAACGGCTCGGCCTCCCAGGTTTGGGACATGGCCACGTTCTCCCTCGTAGAAAAGAAAGCTGCCCACTTCGTGAACGGCGAGTTCTCTTCCAAGTGGGCCGCCTCCACGAAAGATTCCAAATTCGTGCACGCGCACGAAGTGAAAGTAGACAACGGCCTGCAGCCCAAGTGGCAGGAGTTCGCCGACGCCGATGTTCACTGCATCACCTGGAACGAAACTTCCACGGGCGCGATGTGGAAAGAGTGCCCGCGCGCGGAGAAGTCCCTCCTTGCGGTAGACGCCACCTCCGCCGCCGGCGGTTACGGCTGGGACATGAGCCGTACCGACCTCTTCTACTTCTCTCCCCAAAAAGCTTTCGGTTCGGAAGGCGGCCTCTGGTTCGGCTTCTTCTCGCCGAAAGCCGTGGCCCAAATTGAGCGCGTGAAAAAGAGCGGCCGCTACATTCCCGCCATGCTCGACTTCACGCAGGCGCTGAAAAACGGCGAGAGCAACCAAACCTACAACACGCCCTCCCTCACCACCTTCTACATCCTCGAGAAGCAGCTCGAGTGGTTCGCCAACAAGGGCGGCCTCAAGGCCATCGCGAAAGAAGCCGACGAAAAGTTCAAAGTGCTGGAAGACTGGGTACAACGCCGCTCCGAGCTCGAGTGGTACATCAAAGATGCCGACGCCCGCTCCCGCACGGTGTGCACGATCAATATCGACAAGACGATCCCCTACGACGGCCTCACCAAGCAGCTGCGTAAGTTCGGCTTCCTCGATATCGACTGCTACCGCAGCCTCGGTGAAAACCAGATCCGCATTTCGATTTTCCCCAACGTGGCGAAAGACGATCTCGTGAAGCTCACGAAGGCGGTAGATTACTGCCTCGACAACCGGAAGAAGTAACATGTCGAAGCGCGTATTCCTCTTTCCCGGACAAGGTTCGCAGTCTGTAGGTATGGGCAAAAGCCTCTTCGAGAATTTCGTGGTGGCCAAGCGAACCTTCGAAGAGGCGGGTGATGCCCTCAGCTTCGATATCAAGAAGCTCTGCTTCGAAGGACCCGAAAGCGACCTCAAGCTCACCCAGAACACCCAACCCGCGATCCTCACCCATTCGATCGCGGCGTTCCGGGTGCTCACCGCGGAAACCCCACTCCGGCCCGACGTAGTGGCCGGCCACTCCCTCGGCGAATATTCCGCCCTCGTGGCGGCGGGCTCGCTCCAATTTGCGGATGCCCTTCGCCTCGTGAATAAACGCGGCCTGTTTATGCAGGAAGCCGTGCCCGTGGGCACCGGCGCGATGGCCGCCCTCGTGGGAGCCGCGGAAGATAAGGCGCGTGCCCTTTGCGACGCCGCCCGCGCTACCACTGGCAAATCGGCCGAGCTGGCCAACTTCAACGGCGGCGGCCAAATTGTGATCAGCGGCCACAAGGAAGCCGTGGAAGCCGCCGCGCGCCTCGCGGGAGCTGATCCGGCCTACGGAATCGCCAAAGCCGTTCTCCTGGCCGTAAGCGCGCCCTTCCATTGCTCGCTGATGAAGAGAGCGGAAGACAACATGCGCCCACTCCTCGAGAGCACGAAGGTAGCTGCACCGAGCTGCGCCTACGTGGCCAACGTGGATGCGAAATCCTACGCCGATGCGGCCGGGATTGTGGACCGCCTGGTTCGCCAGATCTGCGGATCCGTACGTTGGGAGCAAAGCATGCAGCTGCTGCCCACTCTGGGCGTGACAGAAGGAATCGAAGTGGGCCCGGGGCGAGTGCTCTTTGGTCTCATGCGCCGAATCCAAAAAGACCTCAAAATCCGCGGTATGGACACCGCCGAAGACCTCAAAGCGCTTCAATAGTGTAAAAATTTCAATGCCTTAGGCTTAGTCCTAACTCGGCAATATTACTTGACTATTTTAGTCTTAATCTATAGAATGATCCACTGCTGTAGTTGCCGCCCGCTGTTGTTGGGTTCGAAAGGTGGATCTCGTGAATCGTTCTCTAGCGTCTGTTTGCATCCTCGTGTTTTTGGCCGCTGGCTGCGCCAAAGATAAGAGCAAAAACGCTGCCCCTTCGAGCATGGCC
>Ga0207102_1185_pt1 | contig 11475 bp, 11 predicted proteins | sample Alteio_BWMinHeat_80_FD_153573 | JGI IMG/M metagenome (GOLD analysis project Ga0207102, IMG submission 153573) | Enriched cells from forest soil in Barre Woods Harvard Forest LTER site, Petersham, Massachusetts, United States -... | ecosystem: Environmental > Terrestrial > Soil > Temperate forest >... | reverse complement strand
ACGCGCCTGCCCCAGCTGCTTTGAGGTCACTTCTGCGCCTAACAAAGAGACGTGATAGCGCTGCATAGCAGACAGAACAGGGCTGTCAGGCAATAAAAGCTCTTTTAAATAGCTCTCAGTTGGCATGGCCAGCGAAATCGTTCCTTGGTGCAAATAGCCCTGTTTAGTGCGTCTTTGTGCTCCGCCTCCAACTTTCCCCCCCTTTAACATCACATCGTATTGTGAGGGCTGTGCCATGCAAAAATGCTGACAGGCAGCTTCCTGAAATTTCTCTTCCTGAGCTAGGAGCTGCAATGGCTCCGTTTCGCCAAGAAATTGATGCACAGCTGTTGCCACAAAGCTATTGACAAAACGATAATTATCTAAAGTATTCAAAGAGAAATGAGGATGAGATGCAGGGATTAGCAGTGAAAAAGTGAGATCGGTCAAATGAAAGAGAATACCGCCTCCAGTAGGACGACGAGCCAATTGCAATTGATGGCGCTGTACAGAGTCTTCTTTCAAAAATTTAAAAGGTGTCGTGAAATATCCGTAAGTGGCGCTATCCCCTGACCACTCATAAAAACGCAAAATAGAGGGACCATCGGACTGAAGCTCTAACAACAGACGCCGATCCATCTCCATATTTTGCAAGGCAGAGGCTCTGCCTGTGTCCAGTATTTGCCAATTCATCGCGTTTTTTATCCTCCAGACGAACGAAAGACGACCGGATTTAATTTATCCTTCAGCTTATCTCCAAAATGGTAGCCTAAATGCTTAAGCACATGGGCATGTGGATCACCCTCATTCAAAATATAATAGGCGCTGGCTTCGGTATAGACAATTAATAGGTAAGTGCCTTGCTGAGGAATCAGCTTTTGAAAATCGATGGCAAAATCGGGGGAAATATAGACGCCATTTCCGGGAATTTGGGTAAAACAGTGCTCTGTGGCCACAAGCTCAGGCTTTAGGGGTTCTGAAAGACAGAGGATTAATCCGCAAGCAATACCTTGAAGACCGCTCATTTCGTTTAATGTGTGTGCACTTTTCAAAAAGTTTTCTAAAGGCCGCTCGCCTTTGGTGACATAAGATCGACGAGAGAGATCGGGAAGAAATTGATCGTAACCTAGGCGTAAACCCTTTGTTTCGACAAGTTCAGCTGCAATCCCAGCCAAAATGGAATTCATATCGATTTTTTTAATGGCTTCATTTGCACGCCACAAATCATGCCCTTCCATAAAGAGTTTATCAGCAGACTGCCTGTGCACACTGCTCTCTTCGACAGCCAGTCGTAGAGCTAATGTGCTCTCGATAGCCTGTTTTAGTTCAACTAGCTGGGAAGCTGTTAAAAGCCCATCAAATTCGATGTGCTGCTGTTTTTGAAAAAACTGACGATGTTCATAGGAAACGGAAAACTTCATAAAACCTTAATTTTAGGGGGGATTAGAATATCCTCATCTGAGGATTGGATTTTTATAATCGGAGTGGTATCATTATTTCAGTGGCCGTTTTTTTAATCAACTAAGATCCTTCTCCCAAGAAAAGAATATGACAACATTTAAAGAACTGATACATGCGCTCCCAGCAATCGAATCCCAATTAGGCTATACCTTTATCGATAAAGAATTGATTATCTTAGCCTTTACCCATCGCTCGTTCATCAACGAGAATCGTTACGTTACCGAACATAATGAACGTTTGGAATTTTTAGGTGACTCTGTATTGGGGATGCTTATCGCGGAATATCTCTACTGCAATCTTCCCTCTAATCCGGAGGGCGAGCTCTCCTATTTACGATCGCGCTTGGTAGATGGTGCCTCCTGTGTCGACTATGTCCACAAACTCAAAATTGGACAATACATGTTGCTTGGAAAAGGCGAGCGCATGAATGATGGGCGAGGACGCGACTCCATCCTAGCAGATTTATTTGAAGCCATTATAGCAGCCATTTATCTAGATGGTGGCCTTGAAGCCGCCAAAAAATTTCTCTTTGGCATCTTTTCGCAAGAAATTTCAGCGATCGTTAAAACCCCTCTACGCAACTGGAAAGCGGTTCTTCAAGACTACTGCCAGAAAAAGTACCAAACAACTCCCTTTTATGATGTCTTGAAGGAGGCCGGACCGGATCACGACAAAAAGTTCCTGGTTGCTGTGTCAATTCACTCCAACGAGATTGGCCGCGGAGAGGGCGCCTCCAAAAAAGAAGCCCAGCAATCTGCTGCAGCCAATGCGATCGCAAACCTCAATGCAGATTTAAAGGATTAACATGGCGACTAAACAAAAAAGCGTATGGTACTGCTCCGATTGCGGCCATAAACAAGTTAAATGGTCAGGTCAATGTTTTCAATGTTCCTTATGGAATACTCTTCACGAAGAGCTAGAGGTCCCCTCAACTGGCCGGCGTTTTGAGGCGCAAGCTGTTACAAGCAGTCGTCCGGTCCGCCTTAAAGAGGTTTCCTTTGGTGAAACACCTCGTATTTCCACCGATATGCCCGAATTTGACCGCCTGATAGGCGGAGGACTTGTTCCGGGATCTCTCACATTAGTCGGTGGCGATCCAGGCATTGGAAAATCGACGCTTCTGCTTCAGCTATCCAATGCCTATGCAAAGCAAGGCCTAACAGTGCTCTATATCTGTGGTGAGGAATCGATTGAACAGACGACGATGCGCGCTAAGCGCCTAGGCATTGACAGCGATAACCTGTTATTGCTAAGTGAAACCAATTTTTCATTAATTAAGGCGCAGATTGACCAGATCAATCCCGATGTCTTAATTGTTGATTCCATTCAAATTGTTTATAAAGGCGAAATGACTTCGGCACCGGGATCTGTATCGCAGATACGCGAAACGACTACTGAATTCATGCATATCGCCAAAGGTCACGGCATTGCCACGTTCTTAATCGGCCACGTCACAAAAGCCGGAGAGATTGCTGGTCCACGTGTTTTAGAGCACTTAGTCGATACCGTTCTCTATTTTGAAGGGGATAAACAAAACAACTACCGCATGATCCGCGTCGTCAAGAATCGCTTTGGCCCCACAGACGAAATTGCCGTATTTCAAATGCAAATGACAGGACTGACTGAGGTCGCCAACCCCTCGCTGATCTTTTTAGAAGAACGCCGCAAGGAAATTATTGGATCAGTCATTATTCCCACGGTAGAAGGCACGCGTGCGATTTTAATCGAAGCCCAAGCATTGGTAACCGATACATCCTTTAGCACCCCTTCTCGGCGCTGTACAGGGCTTGATCAAAACCGATTAGCCCTCCTTCTGGCAGTGCTCGAAAAAAGAGTGGGCTATCAGCTGCACCGCTGCGACGTATTTGTATCCATCGCAGGGGGGATGCGCGTGATCGAACCAGGAATTGATTTGGGTGTTCTAGTGGCAGTGGCCTCCTCGATGCGCAATCGAGTGATTGACGCCGAAGCTGTGACAGTAGGTGAAGTGGGTCTTGGCGGAGAAATCCGTTCCGTCATGCGCATTGAAAGCCGCATTAAGGAAGCAATTCACATGGGATTCAAGCGCTGCCTCATCCCAAAACGCAATTTAAAAGGCCTGCCCAATGATTTGCATCAGAAAATCAAAATCATCGGTGTAGAGGTTGTTGAGGACGCCATTGACATTTTGATTAACTAACTTAGGCAGGCTCACAGGTTATTGAAAAAAATTTAAACGCAGAGGACGCAGAGGGCGCAGAGAAAAAAAAAGAGAAAAAAAGAGAAAAAGGAAAAGAAATGTAATCACTCAAATGTGTTAAAAAAATTCAACACAAAGACACAAAGGGGGGGGTTAAGGATTATTCGCAATACAAGAAATTTAATCTTTGTGCCTTTGTGCCTTTGTGCCTTTGTGCCTTTGTGTTGAATTTTTTAAACATACTTGAGTCAGAACATTTTTTCCCTTTTCTCTCTTTTTTCTCTCTGCGCCCTCTGCGTCCTCTGCGTTTAAATTTTTATCAATGACGTGTGTGCCTCACACACTCAAGACCACGAGAATTTTATGACCACAATTTTCCCCTCGATTACTATAGCTATCGCGGCCCGTAGCTCACCTCTTTCCCGAGCTCAGGTGCAAGAGGTTCTTTCTGCCATTCAACAATTCTATCCATCCATCGCCTTTCAACCGACTTTTGTGGAAACTATCGGCGATAAAGATCAAAAGACTTCGCTGCGCGGATTGGAAAAAACAAATTTTTTCACAAAAGAGGTCGATGAGCTTGTTTTAAATGGACAATGCCGCATTGGCATCCACTCAGCCAAAGATCTTCCCACCCCTTTAGCAGCAGGTTTAACATGTTTTGCTATCACTAAAGGCGTCGATGCTTCAGACTCGCTTGTCTTTCGGCCAAATGAATGTTTGGAGTCACTGGCTCCCGGAGCGGTCGTTGCCACCTCATCTGAACGACGTGAAGAAACTGTTAAAATAGTGCGCGCTGACCTCACCTTTACCGACATCCGCGGCACCATTCATCAGCGTTTACAAGCACTTGAAACGAAAAAAATCGATGCGGTAGTGATCGCTGAAGCTGCCCTAATTCGCCTAAAACTCACAACCCTTAATCGCATACGCCTACCCGGCACAACGACTCCCTATCAGGGGCAATTAGCCATCGTAGGGCGCACGGATGATAGGGAAATGCAGGACCTCTTTTCCTGCTTGGGAAAGTGCAATGTCTAAAGAGCCTCAACTCTCTCTTTACCTAGGACTTGAGATTCCAAAAAATTGGACGAATACGTTAATTATCCATCTTCCCCTCATTCAAATCGCCCCTCGCCCTTTCTATACCCCGGACATATTAGACGCCTACCATCACCTTGCTCACTATTCACATTTAATTTTCACTAGCAAGACAGCAGTCAATCTTTTTTATGCCTATGGCAATATTTTGAATCTCTCATCCAAAGAGCTTATGAACAAACCCGCCATTGCCGTAGGTTCGACTACCGCTAACGCCATTTCAGCGCATCAAGGCAGAGTAGAGTTAGTGGCTGAAGAGGAAACAGCTGAGGGGGTAGTTGCCGTTTTAGAAAAATTACCCTTAGAAAAATGCTCCTTTTTTTGGCCACATGCAGCGGGATCTCGACCAGTGATTAGAGACTTTTTCCAAATGGAGAGAATCAGGAGCGTCAATTATAGAGAGTGCATTTTTTATGAGACACTCCCTTTGCGCCCTGCGATACATCCAGATTTTGACACGATAAAAGAGCTTATCTTCACCAGTCCTTCAACCGTGGACGCTTTTTTAGAGTTCTTTGGTCCCATCCCTCAAGATAAGCTTTTGACGGCAATTGGTCCGGTGACGCGCGCCTATCTAGAAAAAAATGTAAATAATTGAATATAAATAATTTATAGTGAAACAAGATACTCTTTTACGCGTCAATCAAACAGAATGTTGATAAATTAGAGTAAATCCGACACAATGAAACTTAATCGTCCGGATTAAACTGTTAACAAAGGATTTTTTATGACACAAACCTTACTTATGCAACCACAACAGCTTCCAGCTCTACCTTACGACTTTGGAGCACTGGAACCCATCATCAGCGCAGAGATCATGACGCTGCATTACACAAAGCACCATCAAACTTACGTCAACAATCTCAATAAAGCCCTAGAACAATATGCTGAAGCCCAAGAAAAGAACGACCTTGCAGCCATGATCGCTCTCCAAGGAGCCATTAAATTTAATGGTGGTGGACACATTAACCATAGCATTTTTTGGACCAATCTTGTGCCTAAAAATCAGGCAACCGGAAAACCTGAAGGAGCTCTAGCCTCAGCCATCACACAGCAATTTGGTTCTTTAGAAAAATTTATTGAAACATTCAGTGCAAAAACTGTTGCGATTCAAGGCTCCGGATGGGGTTGGCTTGGATACAACAAGGGAAACAATCACCTCGAAATCGTCACCTGTGACAATCAAGACCCCTTAGCAATTAAAGGCTTAGTGCCGCTATTGGGCGTCGATGTTTGGGAACACGCCTACTACTTGCAATATAAAAATGTGAGAGCGGACTATGTGAAAGCTCTCTGGCAAATCATCAACTGGAAAAATGTCAGCGAACGCTTCAACGCAGCCTCAGGTGGCAAAGCTTAAATTGGCGATAACCCGAAGGGTTCGAATGCGAAGCATTTTTGGAATGCGGAGGCCCTGCCTCCGCACTCCTGAGAAGCCGTGTTTAGGTTCGAGACTAGATCTGGATTGACAACGAGCATTCTTGAACTCAGCACATTTGCTCTTTTTATGCTAACCATTTGTCCATAAGGATGATCGAAATGAAACAATCCTCTTGAGTTAATCCAACCGGTTCCATAAACTATACCCATTGAAGCTCTTGTTTAACTCGGAGTCTACTTAAAGGAATTAAGATGGGATTATTTTCCCGAGACAAACCAAAAATAAAGATCCAAACAGCTAAAAAAGATAGCTACAGCGGCTGGCTCAAATGCACCCATTGCAATGAGCTCATCCACACTAACGAGCTGCAGCAAAATAGCAACTGCTGTCCAAAATGCAACTATCACTACCGCCTGTCTGCAGATGAAAGAATCCAAAGTTTAGCTGATCAAGGATCCTTTCAGGAACTTTTTAACGATCTTGAAGCCATTGATTCTCTAGGATTTGTCGATACGGAGAAGTACGAACAACGACTTGAAAATGCCAAAGAGAAATCGGGTCGCAATGAAGCCGTCATCGTCGGGACGTGCGAGATCCAACACTATCCTGTCGCTTTAGGTGTCATGGATTTTAATTTCATGGCAGGTTCTATGGGCTCTGTGGTTGGCGAGCGTCTCACTTTGCTGATTGAACTCGCCCTCCAAAAAAAACTCCCTCTCATTATTGTCTCGACATCAGGAGGAGCGCGCATGCAGGAGTCTATCCTATCACTCATGCAAATGGCTAAGACATCCGCAGCCCTCGCAAAACTGCACGAAGCAAAAATCCCCTATATCTCGATTTTAACGAATCCAACCACAGGCGGAGTCACCGCTTCATTTGCCTCTTTAGGCGATGTCATCATTGCCGAACCCAACGCCCTCATTTGCTTTGCCGGACCTCGAGTTATTGAACAAACAATTGGCCGTCAACTGCCCCCAGGAGCCCAAAAGTCAGAATTCGTGTTAGAACATGGCATGATAGACTGTATCGTCAATCGCCATGAAATGAAAAATAAAGTTGTTGAATTTCTTTCCTATTTATCTCCTCAAAATCCCAACACTGGACCTTAATATGACGACACAAGACATAATAAACAAACAGCAGGTATCGCTTATGGCAACCCCAAACAACAATTCCTTCTTTCCAAATGGAAATCAGATCTGCGTTTTGACCGTGGCAAAGGAGGGCGTAGAGCTCCCCCATTATGCCTCTTCACATGCTGCCGGATCAGATGTGAGAGCTTTTATTGAACAGGACATCGTGATTGAACCCGGTGCTACCGCCTTAATTCCCACAGGACTTCAATTTGCCATTCCCGATGGCTATGAAATTCAAGTGAGACCTCGCAGCGGCCTCGCCTTTAAATCGGGCATTTCCATTCTCAATTCCCCCGGTACCATTGATGCCGATTTCCGAGGCGAGTTAAAACTACTGCTGATCAATCACGGCAAAGAAACCTTCATCGTCACTCCCGGCATGCGCTGTGCACAATTAATTCTAGCCCCCGTCATGCGCGCCAACTTCTCTATCGTCAACGAACTTCCATCCAGCGTTAGAGGCGAGGGAGGCTTTGGACATACCGGGGTGAATTAGTAAATTTTATAAACAATGCTATAGCTCATATACCCTCAACATCGCTAAAAGATTAAACGCAAAGGCGCAAAGATAATTTTTTTGTGTTGTGAATACCCCTCAAACCTTTTCTTTGCGTCTTTGCGTTTAATCTTTTAGCGATATTGAAGATATCTGAGCTGTTACTAAACAAGTAGATACAGACCATTATGATAAAAATATCAAAATATTTGGACGCTAACTTAGTCACTTTTTTGAACGTAGCGACACGCGATGCAGCGCTTCTTGCAATGGTCGACACGATTGAAGCGTCAGGAAAATTGCGCAATAAAGAGACATTCTACCAAGCCATTAGCGAACGCGAAAAAATCGTTTCCACAGGTATTGGAATGGGTGTTGCCATCCCTCACGCTAAATTATCCGATTACGACGATTTTTTTATCGCCATTGGAATCTTGCAAAAAGGAGTCGACTGGAACGCTTTAGATCACACTCCTGTGCGATTAATTTTTATGATTGGCGGACCTGACGACAAGCAAACGGAGTATTTACAAATTCTATCTAGTTTAACATTAGCGATAAAAGATGAGGAGAGACGTAAAAAAATGTTAACACTGAATTCCCCTCATGCTATCATTGATCTTTTCAAGGAATTCTAATAATTTTTTAACATTTTGATTAAGGAAATTTACCATGGATTTAAAATTAAAAGATGTGGCTGATCTCCTGAACGTCTCTGAAACGACTATTCGCCGCTGGCTAGCGGATGAAAAGATCCCCGCTTATCGCCTTAATCACCAGTATCGCTTTAACCGCACGGAGATCGAAGACTGGGTGTTAAGCCATAAATTGGGCAAGGAAAATCAGACATCTCCCGATAGTGCAACTAAGCCTTCTACAGAAGAAGAACAGGGATCGCACGCTTCGATAGGCAACAAACAATTTAGCCTCTACCGAGCGCTTAACAAGGGCACAGTCATTCATCGAGTACCCGGTCACAACAAAGAAGAGGTTCTAAGAACCACCATGAAGGTGATGGCAAAGGAATTGGATCTAGACGCTGATGTCCTCACAGACCTCCTGCTAGAGAGGGAATCCCTACATCCTACGTCGCTCAATAACGGACTGGCTATTCCACATGCGCGTGATTTTTTATTGGATGCCCATCATGATGTCGTGACGTTAGCCTTTCCGGAAACACCCATTCCTTATGGCGCTTTGGATGGAAAACCTGTGCACACGCTCTTCTTTTTATTTGCTTGTGATGATAAAAGGCACCTGCATTTACTCTCTAAAATTGCCCATTTAAGCAGCCATCCCGAAACAAGAAAACTCCTGCAAACCAAACCTACTAAAGAAGTCTTTCTAGAGTACGTCAAGAACTGGGAAAGCGATATTAGCTCGAAAAAAGACTAATATAGGCCTGGATGGGCCGGCAGCTGTAAGCCCACTGTGAGCGATAGCGAACTGTGGGTAAAAACAAAAGAAACTTGAGTCGCGGAGCGGCGACACTCGCACAATCGATATTATGTCGCCGCTCCGCGACTCAATATTGTTTTGTCTTTACCCACGGTTCGCTAATCGCTCACCGTGATCTTACAGCTGCCGGCCCGTCCGGGCCTGTAATAGTCTTTTTTTTTATTTTGACGACATTGGTATAGCACCAGAGGTGCAAGCCATGGGTATGGGGTAAAAAAACGATTTAGCCCCAAAGGGGCGACAGAAGTGATTCCCTGACGCTGAGCTAGACAACCTTAGTTAAAAACATCTGTCGCCCCTTTGGGGCTAATCCATTTAAACCTCATCCTTAAACCTCATCTCTGCCCCTCTGCGCCCTCTGCGTTTAAATTCGACTATTGGATTTTTGAAACTCAACTACTCCACTGTCACGGATTTGGCGAGGTTTTTCGGTTGGTCGATGTCTGCGCCCCGTTCCTTAGCAATATAATAGGACAACAATTGCGTCACAACGGTTGTTGGGACACAGGCCAATTCATCGATGGTTTCAGGCACCCAAATCACATCGTCAGCTATTTTTAAGATATGGTCATCCCCTTCTTCAGCTATCGCTAAAACAGGTGCACCCCGCGCCTTGACTTCCATTATATTGCTTATCATCTTATCGATGACGGATTTATTCGCGCAAAGAGCTATAACAGGACATTTCTCATCTAATAAAGCAATCGGACCATGCTTCATTTCGCCCGCTGGATACCCATTTGCATTAATATAGGAAATTTCCTTTAATTTTAAAGCGCCTTCCAAACTAGTTGGAAACATGTAGCGCCTACCAATAAAAAAGACATCCTGATAATTGGCATATTTCTTAGCGAGACGCTCGATATCCAATGAATGATCTAACACGCGCTGCACTTGATTCGGCAGCTTCTCCAAGGCTTCAATAAACGCCAAGCCTTCCGCTTTATCCATCGGATTCATCCGCGCCATCAATAGAGTCAAAAGTGCTAAAACTGTAATTTGACTGGTAAAGGCCTTAGTCGAACAAACGCCAATTTCAGGACCGGCATGCAGAAGAATTGTGTAATCCGCTTCTCTGTTAAGCGTCGAGCCCTCCACGTTTGTGATTGCCAGGACTTTCCCCCCTTTAGCCCTCACTTCTCTCATCGCCGCAAGAGTATCTGCGGTTTCACCCGATTGACTAATGGCGATGACAAACGTATCTGTAGATATAATCGGATTGCGGTAACGAAATTCAGAAGAGATTTCTACCTGAACAGGAATGCGCGCCTTATCCTCGAGCATAAGAGCCCCAATATAGCCTGCATGTAGTGAAGTCCCACAGGCCAAAATCAAGATTCTCTTCACTGCAATCAGATCCGAGGCTAGAAAATTGCTCTCTCTAAAGATCGCTGTGCCAAATTCTTTAGAAGTACGTGAAGCAAGGGCGTTCGAAATGGTCTGAGGTTGCTGCCAGATCTCTTTTAGTGTAAAATGGTCAAACTTACCCTTAGAGCTATCCCCCACCTCATGATTGAGCTGCTGAGGCGATCGATCCACTTTTTGAAAAGAGTCGTTATAAATCTCAATTTTTGTCGGGCTAATAATCGCCACCTCTTTTTTCGAAAGGAAAATCGCCTGACGGGTATAACTGGCAAATGCATTGGCATCGGACGACAAGAAAACCTCATTCGTGCCCACGCCAATCACTAATGAAGATTGATTAGCAAAAGCAATGATCTGATTGGGATAATCTCGATGAATCAACGCAATGGCATAAGATCCCTCAATCTGAGAAATCACTGTCTTAACCGTCTCTAAAATATCACCCCGATACAAAGAAGAGATGAGATGAGCGACAACTTCTGTATCTGTTTCAGAAGTGAATTGCACACCTTTTTTGATCAATGAAGTCTTGATCGACTCATAATTTTCAATAATCCCGTTATGCACAATTGCTAAGCTATGCTCTGTATCATAGTGTGGATGAGCATTGGACTTTGAAGGCTTTCCATGGGTAGCCCAACGGGTCTGAGCAATGCCCATATCGAGCTGTAACTGCTCTTTATGAATCTCTTTTTCCAATGCAGCTATTTTTCCGACCTCCTTACAAAACAAAAGTTGGCCATCCTTAAGGCCCGCAATGCCTGATGAATCGTACCCTCTATATTCGAGCTTTTTTAAGCCCTCAATGATGGTTTCGACCGCCTTTCGAAATCCGACATACCCAAAAATTCCACACATACTAAATCCTATTATTTTTAATTAAAGTACCATTACCCAGGCAATTGTGGGTGAATTT
>Ga0207102_1184_pt1 | contig 11647 bp, 10 predicted proteins | sample Alteio_BWMinHeat_80_FD_153573 | JGI IMG/M metagenome (GOLD analysis project Ga0207102, IMG submission 153573) | Enriched cells from forest soil in Barre Woods Harvard Forest LTER site, Petersham, Massachusetts, United States -... | ecosystem: Environmental > Terrestrial > Soil > Temperate forest >... | reverse complement strand
GCCGTATTTCTCTCAGTAGCCCAGAGCAAGGCCGCGGTTTAGCGGTCGCAGCTCTGGGTGTAAATTTAGATTCAAGATAAAATCGCTAAAAGTGTCAAATCTTTCTCATCAGAACACCCTGCTCCAAACGTCTCGTCGCTCACTATTAACATAGCTTTTATCTTATAAGTCGTTTACAATGCTTACTGTATAATAAATATTCCAACAAAACGGTCAAATTTATGCAGTATTTCCTTCTGTTATTTTTTGTCTTATTTACTCCCCTCACATCTGTTGAAGAACAGGTTAAGGATGTCTATTTTTGTGAAATGGTCGCTTCCGGCAATGACTGGCTCATCGATAAGGGACAAAGGACTCCAGTGTTCAAGCCTTTTACCTGGGTTACAACGCGCGCTATGAGTGTGTCCCTATTTCCGGCCTGCACAGCTATTGACCTGGCTATATTAACTGTAAAACAAGCTAAAGAGACTCCTCATCTATTGATGGATAGAGATCCTGTCCAACGCCAGCTTCATTTAGATCAGTACAAAAAAAATAAAGAAGCTTTTAAAAGAACATCATTGGGTTTGTTTACCGCACCAATGGGAATCATCTCTCCGGATATTGTCACGCAGCACTTTATTCCTAAAAATATTCAAACTTTTAAACTGACTCCTTATGGTAAATTATATAGCTCACGTGCCCATCTGGTCTTTCCGGAATCCGCATATGATGTCCAATTGATCATTCATGAAGCACTGACAGCTGGTAAGTCTATTTCTGTAATTGGAAAATTTATGAGCCAAGGAAAACAAGCAATCTCCAATCAAGATTGGAACGTTGTCATCAACACCTCTAAATTGAATTATGTCGTCGTTGATCCTCATCTAAAAGAGGCTAGGGTTGGTGCGGGAGCTTCTTGGGCAGATTTACAAAATGCTGCCAATAAGTGTGGATTAGCTGTCCGCGTGATGCAGGCATCTAATATCTTCAGCGTTGGTGGTTCGATCTCTGCAAACTGCCATGGTTGGGATTACAAAACAGGCTGTCTGCGCAATACCATTAAGTCGCTTACTTTAGTTGATGCACAGGGCAGACTCTTAGAAGTTAGCGCAAGTGATCCACTTTTTGACTACATTATCGGAGGCTATGGAAGCATCGGCGTTATTGTTGAAGCGACTATCTTTTTAACCGACAATGTTGAAATGGTTGAGAACGGGATTGAGGTGCTTCCACGCGATTACGTGGAGTACTTTAATAGAAACATCCGCCAAAATCACGCTATTGATATGCACCTCTATCGCCTTTCATTGGAACCAAAGCATCTCTTTCAAACAGGTGTAGCTGTTAATTATCAACGCTTAGGCGATGAACGCATTATTGCCGACCTGGTTGACGAGCCTGAACGCGGCAATAGAATGGATCGCGTAAAGCTTCATACGCTAAGACGTTTTTTCTTATTGCGCAATCTAGCTTGGAGGATTGAAAAAAAAGGGGCGCTTTCTGAAAAAATTTCATCTCGAAATGAAATCATGCGCCCTCCCATTAATCCCATCTTTAATAATTCGAAAATTGATTCAGAGTGGTTGCAGGAGTACTTCGTAAGAGGTGAAAATCTATCCGATTTCTTGAAGTTCCTTGCAAATATCTTACAAGAAAATAATGTGGGACTATTCAACGCCTCTGTCCGATTTGTCAAACATGACCCTAAAACAATACTCTCTTATGCTCCAGATGGTGATCGCTTTGCGGTTGTCCTTTTCTTTAATCAAAAACTATCCCCGCAAGAAGTCCGAAAAACAAAAAATTGGGTTCGTCAAGTGATTGACTACTTAATTGTCCATGGGGGAACATATTATTTACCCTACCATCACTTTGCCACTTTGGAGCAATTCAGAGCCTGCTATCCAAATTGGGAATCCATGGTCTTATGTAAACATTCCATTGATCCAAACGGCCTTTTTGACAATGGACTTTATGCCGATTACTTTGCATCAGACATGAGCCAAGACTCTAAATTTCGACAGGTGTTCAACCGCATGAATGGTCAACGTGAGGGTATCAGCGACTTCCTTAACAATATTTTTATGCAACTGGATGAGAGAAAATTCTTTTCCCTAATCGACTCCGTTCTTGATGATCGCGAACTTGATGATCAACAAATCTATACAGCCCTTTACAATAAAATTGGAGAAGCTAAGTCCAACGCTATTTCCAATTTGCAGCAAACTCTTCAGTCTTTAAAATCTCTGAAAGCGGATTTAGGTGATCAAACGGCACTCTTACTTGGACAAAAGAAAATTAACGGCTATGTAGAAATTGGATATCCTGGCCGTATGACGCGTCCCCTTAAAGAGCGTTTAGAGATGAAGGGGCCCTTTTATGTGATTACCGATAAGGAAACGGTAAGCGACTATGTTGAAGCTGGATTTCCGCGACCCTATGATAAATTTATCCCTCTAAACGATTATAACCCCATTCCTGAAAGTGCGATTCCTTCTAATAGCGTGGATCTTGTCTGCATCTATATTGGACTGCACCATTCCCAAAAGGAAAAAATTGATCCATTTATCGTCTCAATTAAAAGAATTCTTAGGCCTGGCGGAACGTTTATCTTGATGGACCACGATGCTCATACCAAAGAATTGCGAAATTTGGTGGATGTGGTCCATAGCATCTTTAATGCCGCTACAGGTGTAGAACCGGAAGTCAACAGTCAAGAAATCCGAAATTTTCATTCTTTGAAATATTGGATCAATCGAGTAGAGAATAACGGATTGACCTGTTACAGCAAGGATCCTCTAATCCGCAAGGGAGACTCCACATTAAATTCTCTTGTGCGTTTTGATAAACCCATGTCTGAATCTACTCCAGAAACAATTACCGAATCATTAATCCTTCTCCCCGATTTTAACCGTCCCCAAAAGCAAACCTATTTAACTGCTCCTGAGTGGCAAAATGTTAGGGCAGCTCAACGCTATGCTGAATTTGTAGAACATGACCCGTCCTATCGTTATCCCTACTTTAGCGAGATCGGCGGATTCTGGAAGGTATATGGTAAATCATGGCAAGCAGCACAAAGCCAAAATGGATTTACCGATGTCGCCCTTTCAGATTATAATCTCATGAATCTTTTTGTAGGCACGACCATGACATTAGAATATGGAACAAAAGGACTGATTGCTGCCCCATTCGCATTGATTGATAAAGTCGTAAGCAGAGGCGACTGCAATGCCGATAAATCCACAGCCGATCGAGAACGCTTGCGCTCTCTAAAAGCATATGGAAAATATATTGAAAACACTCCTTTCTATAAGTACCCCTATTTTAAAGATATAGGATCTTACTGGAGAACCTACCTAAAAGAAGACAAATCTATTAAGTCAGGTTTAAATGGATTCCTCAAAGGCACAGGGATGACGGTCGAGTATGCATTAAAAGGCCTTATAGCCGCCCCAATGTCTTTGGTCTATGGATCAGAATCAATAAAAGAGGCGGAAACAACACATCTTCTGATTCATGATCCGGACAATATTGCACAATCGATTGATCCCGATATCATTGTGGTAGAAACCTTCCCTGAGTACAACCTTAAGCACATTGAAATTCCCCGCTATATGCGCTTTACCGAGGTCATGCAAACTATTTCCGATTATCCCTCTATAGCTTGTGTCAATATAGCAGGACAAAGCAGAATTCAAGTTGATGTGAGAAGTCTTGGAAACGATAAGAATATCAAGTTGTATCCAGGATGCAGATACCTTTATCGAATTCCATCCCCCACAGATTTGGAGCATACATCCGTGGCTTTAGATGTTGATGTTAACCAGCTGTGTAGTGCAATTAGAGCATTAAAACTGGATGGGGTGGAAATTCTTTTTGTCCATGATTATTAGGCAGCGTCTTTTGTATGCATAAAATATGGTTTTTCTTAACCCCCATCGTTTCCAAAGGCTATAATTTCCAGCACTTGCCCATCAGTGATTTCTGCTAACCAGATATGTTCATGAGTCGAATTATCAAATATATAAGAACGATTGGTGAATTGGACAGCTCGCATCAACAAATCAAGAGAGCGTTTATAACGGCTTACAATTTTATCTTCTGGTACAGAATGTCCGCCCATTTTTACCCGATAACGGCCAAAGAGAAAGTAAGATGTCTTGGAAAGAAGTTATTCAGAATTTGAAGTCACGAGGATTAAAAACAGCACCCAAATTGGCTGTAGGAGATGGAGCGTTAGGATTTTGGGCTGCAATAGAAGAAGAGTTTCCAGAAACTAAACATCAAAGATGCTGGGTTCATAAAACTGCAAATATTCTTGATAAGATGCCAAAAAGCGTTCAAGTAAATGCTAAAAGTATGATTCATGAAATTTACATGTCTCCAAGAAAAATAGACAGTATTAAAGCTTTTGAGACATTTCTAGGGACATATGAAAGTAAATTTCCTAAAGCTTGTGAGTGTCTTAAAAAGGATCGTGAACAACTTTTGGCATTTTATGACTTTCCATCAATGCATTGGCAGCATTTAAGAACAACAAACCCGATTGAATCGATGTTTGCAACAGTTCGGCATCGAACAAGGCAGACGAAAGGGTGCGGGTCACGTGTAGCGGCATTGTCAATGGTGTTTAAACTCGCACAGTCAGCAGAAAAATCATGGCGAAAACTTAAAGGCCATGAATTAATAAGAAAGGTAATTGATGGGGTGAAATTCGAAGATGGCGAAGAGAAAATTAATATAAAGAATATTGCTTAAAAGATCGAAAACTGGATGCGCTTAAAATGACTTCATACACAACATTTGACAATATCTCAAGGTGAGTTACTCAAATTACAAACAAAGAGCGGTATTTAGGCTTAAGCCCCCACTACCGTGGCTCAGCTTTTTTTTGATCTTACCCATAGTTTGTGCCCACGGCACGGCACTATGGGCTATTATTAAAAATCGCCCTCCGGGCTTAATATACTTAGGTCACAAATTTTCGAATACACTGCTCTTATAGGCCTGATAAGGCCATTTTTAATAATAGCCCATAGTGCCGTGCCTGTAGGCACAAACTATGGGTAAGATCAAAAAAGAAGCTGAGCCACGGTAGTGGCGACCTTAATACTAAAACCTCTTTCCTGTGCGTAAGGTGTGTTAAATCACCGCTAAAATAGCACCTGCAACCATCGCTGTTGTATGCGCAGTAATAAATACCGGCATTGCACTGACAGCGGCGTACGTGGTAAGCCCACACAGTGCCAGCTGTGCGATTCCTGTGATTACGCGTGAGGGGTTATTCCACATATGCACAAACGTCTTATATGTAAGGCTGTTCCAAATAGTGCCGACAATCCCGATATTTAATGGGCTTTGCCATTCAGTAGTTGAACATGCTTTTCGAACAAAGTTGGAAGAATTATCAGGATGAAAACTCTCTATTTTTTCATTAGAGAATCGGAATTTTATTGTGGGCAATAGGGCAGCAGCGTATCCGCTTATGATCATTGCAATCTCTGCATCTAATCCAACTCGCATACATAATTGTTTCGAAGATGAATAAGAATATCCCTTGGGGATAGCGCGTTTTTCCAGTTCCTTGAACTTAAACGCCAAGCGAATACTACCGTAGTTATCGCTGTCTCTTGCAAAATAAAATCGACCTCTATTTTGCCGATCCAACCCCATCCCATAATCTCCACCAATTGAGGATCCTCCAAAAGAAGGCATAGCCCCAAAGAGGTGAATGCTGAGCCAGCTCAACGGATTCGTTCCGTGACGTAAAGTTTCCAAACCCACAGTATTGGCCAATCCTTGATCGACAACTCGTGCGACATAATAGGCTCCTGTATAGGCGGCTAATGTAAACATTCTGACTCCTTTAAAAGAAAAAAATTAATTATGATAATCACATATTTTTAAGTAAAAGTCAATATAAAACATTAAAAATTTTAAATGTTACTTGAAATATAATAATTAATATGTTATAATTCGCGAAAAATCAAATTAATATGGAGTGAATATAAAATATTTAGACGCAATTAGTTTTGGTGATAATTGTAATTTGAATATGTTTACCAGAGCTTCGAATTCAGCAGGCAATTTCTTTTTAACACCCGTTCGATATATGTTAGGGGGAGATCTGGTACTTGTTTTCAAGTTCAAGTAGAAAGGCGTTTTATTCCAGGAGTACGTGTTGTTCCTATAGTTGATTCTTTCTATAGCGGTATTGAAGAAAGTCGGGCTAGCTTAATTAAAACAGCTCTTTCCATTTTTGCCTTTGTACCAGGATTAATCCTTGGCGCGATTATAAAATGCGTGCCATTATTGTGTTCTGAGCAATTAAGGAGACGTCATGCTTCTTTTGAACTTGTTCAAAAAGTAGAGACTAAAGCAACCCATGAAATAAAAATTGCTATTTATATAAATGAAAAAAAACCGATGGAAAGATTTTTGAAATATGTGACGGTGATGGATAACAAAGAAGCTTTTTTTGATGCTCTTCAAAATGATCGAAATGCCTGCGCAGGGGGAAGAAGATGGCAGTCTATTCTTAAGAAAGACATTGAAAAGCTAAGGGATCCGAATGATCCAATGGACATAGAGCAATTTCTCGCAATTTTTGATTAAGATATATAGAGTCTTAAAAAATAAATTGTCTTAAAGTCTGTCTTCTCAAGGCTAAGTAAAAAAGGGCGATACAAATGTATCGCCCTTTTTTATTTGTAACTCATCTTACGCATAGAGCGTTGAAGAGACGATTGCATACCCCGAAAGCTTCCTATAGCTCCGAAATTTAGAGTGACTTTTGTCGTCAAGGGATGAAGGCTAATTCAACATTCTAAGCCGCGAATGCGGCAAAAGCATATAGCCACAGGTGTTAACCTGTGGAAAGTCAAATTAAAGAGGAAAGCCGTGCTAACGGCGAAAGGAGTCTTCATATAGGTGTTCAATACGATATAAAACGTTCGTTTACCCTTCTGCCGCCGTTAACACGGCTTTACTCTTTAACTTGATTTTCCACAGGTTAGCACCTGTGGCTATATGCTGCTGCCGCATTCGCGGCTTAAAGTGTTGAATTAGCCTCCATCACTGATGTCTACATACAGAAATGTTACCTAAAATTTCCGAACTATAGAAAAAAGGGCGATACAAATGTATCGCTCAAGTGTTTTTAAAGATTTGACAGTTTTTCATGGGATGTGACTAATGGTCATGTATAGCTAAAATTTTGTCCTCACCCCGTTTAGGGGTGGTCGTGAATAGCCCCGGGTTTTAACCCGGGGTTAGGGTGTGCAAAACTCTATACTATGTCTAGTATAAATTCATCCAATTCTAAGTCGCTCTTCTTTAGGGTTTCTCTAACCCTTTTCCCCAAATCTTGCCTACGCATAGACCAGAACGTAGTCCCTAAATTATTTTTGACCCATTCTGTTACATTGCTTACTGAGATCACTTCTAAGGCTGTCTGAACAAGACCTATGCTTATATTTCCCACCATTGAAGGTAAGCTCAGGATCAATGATGTCAGACCACCTGAAGAATGTTCTTTCTCTAATTGCTTGAATTTTCCAAACAATTGGTTCAAGTACTTCAGAAGACCCCGGCACGTGTTCATTTCCTAAGACTTTTCCTTCCTCTATTTGAATTGTATTTATTATTTTTAAGGAAAATAAATAGGCCCTTTCCTTTAACAACATGTGGCTAAATTTATCTTCTAACAATTTAGTTACACCTTGATAATATCCTTTTTTATGAACTTCATGAATTGCCAATTGAGATATGATCAAAAGTTGTGTATGAGGTGAAAAAAAAGAGCGCATCCTATTAAATGTTTTTTTACGACAAAAAACCAAAGGGAGTGCGCTCATGGACAATTTTCATGTTTCTAATGATATAAATCCAACTACTTTTTCTCATATTGATCCGATTACTGAGATTCTAAGAGATGGAGCCAGAAAAATCCTTCAAGCAGCCATTGAAAATGAGGTGCTTGAATATTTAGCTTTCTTAAAAGATAAAAGAGATGGAGCGAATCGCCAAATAGCGACGCGAAATGGATATCTTCCTAAAAGAACGATTGATACAGGCCTAGGCCCCATTCCTGTGAAGCAGCCAAGAGTAAGGCATAGAGATGAGGGTAAATTTTCAAGCTCAATATTGCCACCTTATCTCAAAAGGACTAAGAGTATCGAGGCTGTGATTCCGGCTCTTTATCTTAAAGGTATATCAACCAATGATTTTCCAATGGCTTTGGAGGCTATTTTAGGAAAAGATGCTAAAGGCTTATCTTCAACAAACATCGTCAGGCTGAAGCAATAAGGTGAGCTGTTAATTACCTGTGCAATGATACGTCCTTACGGCAGGCGAAGCAAGAAGGTATCCAGGGCGTCCCGCCCTGTGCCTCAGGGCGGGACGCCCTGGATACCTTCTTGCTTCGCGTTGCCTTCAATCTCTTCTTCGCGACCTTCGCGTTAAATAAGTTATGAGTAAGCTGAGTTAATGATGCATTGCTGAGCTAGCTGATGCGATGACAGGGGCTGCTGGGGCGTCAATTAGTTCTTCATCCAAGTCTTTATCTAGCAGTAGATCAATATCAAAGGTATAAATAGTGTTATGTGATTTTTCTATTAATTTAAAACCATCAAAGAGGGTTAAGTACCCTGGACGTATACCCTCAGTTTTAATTAAGGCAACTTGAAAACGTCCATTAGAGCGAGCTGTAATGACATATTCATCTAGCTGATATTCGTCTATTAATCGAGCGTCATCTTCCGGTGCCCACCCTTCCATGAGATAGGTCCCTAATTTTGACTTCAAGAACTCTTTTTCTTCCGAGGAATAATCTTTTGTGAGTTTAAGTGTTGCAGCCAACTCAGATACAATGTTATTTGCAGCTAAAGCTGAGACGTTGTGGGTGGAAACTAGCGTATTCCAATGGACCATGACATCATCAAGAGATGGTCTATCTTCAGGATTTTGAGAGAGCATCCACTTGATTAACAAAAATGCAATGTGAAAATATAAAGGATTGTCGGGCAAAGGGAGTTGAGTCTTTAGGCGACGTATTTTTGGTATTTCATTAAATTCTGCGTTGAGTAATGGGAAATTTGTATGGTCATCAAGGGGGTAAGGAAATGTTCCCCCTGTCAGAATTTCACAACATAAAGTGCCGAGGGCAAAAACATTGTGTTTTGCTTTTATATCCAAAAGTTGAGGGAAAATTCTGTCTTTGAATTGCGCAATCCTTTGCTCTGTTTTTTCTACATCTAGAACAAGTTGACGCATTTGAATGCAAATTTCTGACAATTGAGCATAGTCTTGAAGGCTCATTGTTGCCGCTCGAATAGGCTTGGTAATGTCTATCATGTCTGGAAATTTTGAAAGGGGGGTCGCGACAGTTAATTGACGTTGCAAATTTTCTTGAAATTGAGCAATTGGTTCGACACCTCCAAAGTCACCGATATAGCAAGAGAGACCAGTATTGGGGGTTAGAGTTAGTAAAATATTACTTGTACAGATGTCGGAGTAAAGGACTCCAAGTTTAGATAGTATCTGAAAACTACGCATAAGTCGAAGGCAAATATCTATCCTTGAGTAAAAGGGAACCAGCTTGTGAACCTCATTTATGTTTAAAAACTCTTCTAGATTTTGGGCGAGGTATAACTTAACTAAATAAGCGGTGCTTACGGTTTGATCATCGATGGGAAACGCGATTAACTGATGCGGAGCAACTTGGATAGAGCAATCCACATGGGGATTTTTTTGAAAATATTTCTGCAAATCACGAAGAATAGCATATTCGTTTTTAAGAAAGAGAATGCTTTTGGGTTTATTTTTAGCAATTTTTAATCCTTCAAAAATCCCTTCTGAAACATTTAATACTTTATAAACTGTGCTAAAGGCACTCTTTCCTAAAACTACGCCAGGAAGGATCCTCACGATAGAAAGTTGAGCTTTTGGTTCATTTGAGTTGAGTGAGACATAGAATTCTATTGCAGATTCGCCCAGCTTGTTAGTAGCAATCAATGTGCCAATCTTTGGATGAACCTCTGAACTTGACTCGGCTTCGTTATTAGGATGATAACAAGCAGCAGCTGAGGCTGAAGCTTGAAATGGGCCCTGTACAGGGGCTGCAGAAAATACACCTGCTCGATAAGCTTTGGTAAAAACTTTAAGCAGTGTGTGTGCTGTTAAATCAGAGGTCTCTGCAGTCTCTTTAGTGACCAAACCTCCAAACTCATCTTTGGTGTATTGGAAGCGGATCAAATCATAGTGTCTCGCAACGGTAACAAACGCCGCTGTTTCTTGGTTCAATGGGATCAAGTGGCTGAGCTCTTGCAATTCAGAGCGCAGCTCTGACTTGTACGAAAGAGGTTGAAAAAAGAAGTCGGGATCACGTTGTTGTAATTTATAGTTTGAACAAATCATTTTATTAATAAACACCTATTTTTTTAGTCTTTGGAGTGTTTATTGTATACAATTTACCAATAAAACTCCAGCTGTTTTTTTTGTAACAGATGTATATATCAGCCTCTAGTTGAAATTAAGATATCACCTCATGTAAAATTTACGCGAAGGTTGAGTAGAGAGCCAGGGTCTTTTGATTGAAAATACTTTACAGTTTCATCTCAAATATTCTTGACAACAGTTTCAATACCCAAGAGTCATCCCAAGCTGCTTGTCGCCTTCTTTTTAGCAATTGACCTGAAAAAAAATTTCTTATACAATGGCGTTTTCAGCTTAGCTACTTAGATAAATGCGTAACTTGTGCTAATAATAAGAATCGTGTAATAGAACAGCGAGAAGACAATGCCTGAAATTTGTCGCTTTTATGGGATTACTATTCAATTTTTTTATGACGATCACAATCCACCTCACTTTCATGTGACATATGCGGGCTATAAGGCTGTTTTTGCAATTGGTACCTTAGAAATAATTGAAGGAAAACTTCCTAAGAAGCAAGCTTTATTAGTCGTTCAATGGGCTTATCTTCACAGACAAGAACTTTTAGAAGCTTGGGCTGCTGTCAAACGCAGACAATTACCTAAAAAAATAAAACCTTTAAAATAATTTTGGAGGTACATGTTACATCTAATTAAAAAAGTTGAGTATCTAAAAGATTACAAATTAAAATTAACTTTCAATGATAAAAAACAAAAGTTAGTGGATTTAAAAAAATACTCGAAAGATGGTCCAGAAAGTGTTTTTTATCCGTTTAGGGACATAGAATTTTTTAAGTCTGTTAAATTAGATAAAAAATTTGGCGCTCTTGTCTGGCCGAATGGCGTAGATCTTTGCCCTGATTCACTTTATTTTATGGGGAAGGACATTTAATAAAAAATATAACGGTTGAGTTGCCTCTAAAAAATTCAACGCAAAGACGCAAAGACGAAGTTTAAATGGACCAGCCTCAAGGAGGCGGTATCTGTAGCCTATGGTATGGCGCATAAGCATCCGGCTGACAGCGGCTTCCGTAGCGATTCTGCCTTTGATGAAGTCCCTGGAGTGCAGGGATTTTTCCCAATGTCGTCAAAATAAGGAAATTCAGTAACAGTTCGGTTATCCCCCCGAATGGGACGATTGCAAAAGTCGCAATAAGCCGAGGGCTTCCGAATGCGAAGCATTTTTGGAGTGCAGAGGCCATGCCTCCGCACTCCTGAGTAGCTGGATCGGGGGG
>Ga0207102_1181_pt1 | contig 11654 bp, 11 predicted proteins | sample Alteio_BWMinHeat_80_FD_153573 | JGI IMG/M metagenome (GOLD analysis project Ga0207102, IMG submission 153573) | Enriched cells from forest soil in Barre Woods Harvard Forest LTER site, Petersham, Massachusetts, United States -... | ecosystem: Environmental > Terrestrial > Soil > Temperate forest >... | reverse complement strand
TGTTGAATGGAGCATCAATAACCCCGCATCTTCCTGGTTGCAGCTAAGTGAAACAACAGGCAGTGGTAATGCTTCGGTTAAAATAACCACATTGGCAAATGTGGGAGCCAACGGCCGGTCGGCAGTATTAACCTTAACTGCATCCAATGTTCCGTCTATACAGGTATTGGTAGCTCAAACCAATCGTTTATACCCAAACTACAACACATCGCCCTTACCTGCCGACGCAACCGGTATGGGCAGTACAGCCGTTCAACTGGCTTCGAAAATAAAGCTGGGTTGGAATCTTGGAAATACGCTGGAGGCTATTGGCGGCGAAACCTTTTGGGGTAATCCGCTCACTACAAAAGCGTTGATTGATGCGGTTAAGCAAAGCGGTTTCAATGCGGTTCGGATTCCCTGTTCCTGGAACCAGTATGCCGATTCCGCCACGGCCAAAATAAAAGACCAGTGGCTTGACCGTGTAAAACAGGTAGTACAATATTGTATTGATGATAGTTTATACGTAATGTTGAATATACACTGGGACAAGGGATGGCTCGACAACAATATCAATAGCAAGGCGCAGGCTTTGGTGAATGCAAAACAAAAAGCATTCTGGGAACAAATTGCTACCAAAATGCGCGACTTCGACCAACATTTGTTTTTTGCCAGTGCCAATGAACCACCCGTAGCAGATGCAACAGCGATGAGCATCCTGCTTTCTTATCATCAAACCTTTATCAATGCAGTTCGCTCAACTGGTGGAAAAAACGCTTACAGGGTATTGGTAGTACAGGGACCGGGAACAGATATTGATAATACCAGTACGCTTATGAATACGCTTCCTACCGATGCTGCTTCTAATCGCATAATGGTGGAAGTGCATTACTACGGCCCTTTTCAATTTTGCGGGCTGACATCGGATGCATCCTGGGGGTCTATGTTCTATTACTGGGGCCAGGGTTATCATTCCACTACCGATCCTTCGCGCAATGCCACCTGGGGTGAAGAAGATTACGTGGTGGCGGAGTTTCAAAAAATGAAAACGAAGTTTGTAAACATGGGCATACCGGTGTTGTTGGGTGAATATGGGGCCATACGGCGCACTACACTTACCAGTGATGCAGTGACACTCAACCTGGCTTCACGTGCTTACTGGCTGAAATATATTACCCAACAGGCAAAAGCCAATGGTTTGCTGCCGTTTTTCTGGGACGAAGGGGCGCTTGGAAATGATGGTTTTGGAATTATAAACAGGCAAAACAATACCGTAGGAGATCAGCAGGCGCTGGATTCACTGCTACGGGGAGCGCAATAATTCATTTTTTTACCACATAGGACATAGAAAACATAGGTTTCACATAGGAGTTTTCTATGTGCGTTCTTATATGTCCTATGTGACTATGTGGTGCAAACATAAAATAGCAATATGAAAATTATATCTACCTTATTCCTGATGGTTTGTTTCACTACCACTTTTGGTCAAAGCAGATTGGATAAAAAAACAGAAACAGCTGAAAGGGTCATTAATATTGATTGTAGCCGGCAAAAAGGTGCTTTGAATACCATGTTCAGGGAATGTGTAGGAGCAGGCAGAACTAATGAAGGATTGAGGGCCGACTGGCAGCAGCAACTGGCATATGTTAAAAAAGAATGTGGTTTCAAATACATTCGCATGCATGGGCTTTTAACAGACGATATGGCTGTTTATAAAGAAGATAAAAATGGAAATCCTGCGTACAATTATATGTACGTGGATGTTTTATTCGATTTCTTACATAGCATTGGCATAAAGCCATTTGTTGAGCTGGGTTTTATGCCATCTGCACTGGCAAGTGGCAGCAAAACAATTTTCTGGTGGCGGGGAAACGTTACGCCACCCAAAGATTACGAAAAATGAAATGCATTGATCAGGAACCTTACGCAGCATTTTACAGATCGCTATGGCGCCGATGAAGTTAAAACCTGGTATTTTGAAGTTTGGAACGAACCTAACTTAGATGGCTTTTGGGCTGGTACACAGCAGGAATATTTCAAATTGTACACCTACAGTGTGAATGCCATTAAAAGCGTCAATACAGCTTATCGCGTAGGCGGGCCGGCAACAGCCGGAGCTGCCTGGGAAAGCGAAATGATTGAGTACTGCCATAAGAATAACGTACCCATAGATTTTATAAGTACGCATGCCTATGGGGTAAAACAGGGATATCTTGATGAATTTGGCAACTCAGGCACTGTACTGGATAAAAACCCCATGACTGTTAGCGGTGATGTGCTTCAAACGCGCAGGGAAATTGCCGGTTCTTCAATGCCCAACCTGGAATTACATTACACTGAATGGAGTGCCTCCTATACGCCCGCTGACCCTATTCACGACAGTTACCATGAGGCAGCTTATGTACTGTATAAATTAAAACAGGTTGGCAATGCCGCCAACTCCATGTCGTATTGGGTGTTCACTGATATTTTTGAAGAAGCCGGACCCCGCTATACCCCTTTTCACGGAGGCTTTGGCATGTTAACCATACAAGGTATTAATAAACCAGTGTTCTATGCATTCCAGTTTATGAACCGCCTCGGAAACATGGAACTGGCCAATAACGATTCCTGTTCGTGGGTTTGCAAAGATGCAGCAGGAAATGTTCAGGTACTGGCATGGGATTTCACCAACACACATCCGGGCGATTCAGTGCACAACCAGGATTATTACGTTCGCGATCTGCCATCAAAATCCAAAGGAAAACTAAAGATCAATATCACCAATGTGCCCGATGGCAGGTATACGCTTGAAGTATATAAAGTAGGTTACCGAAGCAATGACGCCTATGCCGACTATTTATTGATGGGAAAACCATCACAGCTTACCAAACAGCAGGTTGAGCAGATAAAGAAACAGAACGACGGTTCACCGGTTTCCAGGGAGATCATTACCATAAAAGCAACGGCTCCATTTTCCAGGGAAGTAGACCTCCGGGAAAATGATGTCTACTTCCTGAACCTGGTAAAATTATAGCCTTATTTTATAACTTGATAAATGTTATACTTTGCACATTGCCAGTGGTCCGGTTTACCAGTTTTATCACATATGCTCCGCGCGATAACATACTTACAGTGAGCTTTACCTGGCTGCTGGCATTATTGAGCCTTTCTTTTTTCAATACGATGCCCGACATATTAATGATCTGTACTTCTTTGTTGTTAAAATCACCGCCGGCCATTTTCAGGTATATATAATCCCGGGCCGGGTTAGGGAAAGCGATCAAATTACCGATAGCTACAGCAGGCGTGTTCTTAAGACTAATGATTTGAGAATAAGCAACGGTACCACCCGGTTCAACCACTTTAATGCGATAATATTCCACATCGCTTTTTACATTGTTATCCAGGTACTGGTATTTCAGGGTATTGGCACCGGCATTTGCACTGTATGCAACTGTTGCAATGGTTGTAAAATCATTCCCGGTATTGCTTCTTTCAACCTCAAAATGATCGGCAGGGTCATTGCTGGTTTCCCAGGTTATTAAATTTCCGTTTGTGCCTGCCGAGCCTTTGACTGCTATAAATTGTACAGGCAATATTACGGTGGTAGTAGTTGAAATATTCTCGGCAATGCCTGCATCAGACAAACCGCTCAATGGTACAGCCTGGCCATAATAATCTTTGTCAATACCGGTACTTTGTCCAATACCAATAGCCGCGCTGGTTGGTTGCAGGTGATAATCCCATAAAGCGGGGTTGGTTGAAACCGTTGTGTCTTTGAATAATTGATCGGTTGTATTCAGTATCTTTTCCGGCACGTTTAAAGTAAATCCCAGACTGCCGCCGCTCAGGTGGTATAGATTGCTTTCATGTACCAGTTGTGGTCCGTTGAATGACTGTGTTACCGGGTCGGTGATGTTGCAGGAGGTATTGATCCAGAAAATATTGTTCTTCATGGTTAACACGTTTGCAATGGTAGGCGTTGTGGCAATGCCTATCATATTTGTTACATCGGCAAGGCGGGGAGCATGTGTTTCCAAAACGTTGTTATTCAAGAACTGCAGGTTCCGCACATCCACGCCGTACCCGTTATTGGTATTAATCCAGAATACGTGTCCGTTGTTGATTAATAAATTGTAGGCAATAACATTGTTGAGCGCTTGCGCCGACGTACTGCTGCCAAATTCCATAAAGCCCAGGTTTTCAGCGCAGGTGTTGTACATTATTTTGTTATCACTTACAGCGCCAAACATTTCTACAGCTCCGCCGTCTATCTCATAATCGTAGCTGTTGCCATAGCAATCGTGTATTTGATTGTAACTAATGGTGTTATTGGAACCACCTACTTCGATGCCCATGGCACCAAAATCGTCCCACGCTATATCGGGCGTATTGAGAATCATGCGCAAATTGCTGATGGAGCAATTCGTAACCGTATTATAACTTCCTCCATCCAGTGAAACACCGCATCCTACCTTGGTTACGGTGAGGTTTTTAATGATGTTATTGGAGCCGTTATAAACATACACGCCATAGCCCGCATTGGCCGTAATGCTATGATCGGTTTCAGGCATGGTAAGGTCTGTGAAGTTAAAACCATCAATCACTATGTAATTGGCCTGGTTCATACTGATGATGCTTCTGTTGTAAACCAGTGCATCGTTAGGATTGGCCAGGTTATACTGGAAAAGGGGTGCGGCGCCTGAACCATATGGCATGAACACAATAGGAGCGCCACTGCTGCCCGAACAATTGATGTAGAGCGGGCCTGTAAACTGCTGACCGCTTTTGAAAAAAATGGTATCGCCGGGCTGGAAACAACCAATGGTTTGCGGCACATCGGCTATAGACTTCCATGGATTGGAAAACGTTCCCTGGTTGGAACCGGAAGAAGAAGGATCAACATAATAATTTGAACCTAAGGACTGTAATGTTGTCAGCACAAGGAGTGCGACAAGTAGAAACGCTACTTGGTTTTTCATTGGAATATTGAATGGTAAATCAGGTACTTTAAGAACGCAAATACAACGCCAAACTGTGTTTTTCAAGTGCCGCCAAAAAATAATAAATGTATCAAGTACATGTATATGCTTATATTGTTGCCGCAACGAATATCTAGTTACAAATAGAAGAACTGATGAGTTTCTTTAAAAATACCCCTGATATTAAAAGTGTTGTGCCCATTGATTTTTACGAACTCGTAATTCAATTCAGTAATTTGGAGTACAGCATATTTTCTCCCGGAAAGAAAAAGCTTTACGATAAGTATTCTTTCATGGCCTATCCTAATAAATTGAAGGCATTCAAATACGATAATGATAGTATCGTTTGGGCGAATGGTATACGCCTGTCTAAGTGTTTTTTCTATGATCACTCAGAAAGCACTGATATTTCCAACCTGCAGTCTAAGTATTTAACTGTAGGGTTTAAAAACCAGGCCCCCAGTGAGGCGCATCCAACACACGACGAATACAGTCTGGCTATGCTGCCTTTCAATCATACTACAACATTTGTTTTGTCAGAATCCATTGGCGGCGGGCATGGCGAAAGAGGTGGTTCGGTAAGTCTTTCCCTGGAGAAATTATTTCAGTATAAAAACTGGAAAGAACATATTGAAAAAGCTGATTGCGCCTGGGCAATTGACATTATTGAGCAAAACCAGCCCGCTATTGAAAAGATAATAAGCCTTATAGTGGCGGAAGTGTGCCGGCGAGGCAAATTTGATTAAACGCCCCAATTCAGTAACTTTATGCAAACAGTGAAGCTATGAACGACCCTATAGACGATACAGGCAATTATGCATGGAACACCTTTTATTTTAACCGCAACGATACACGGGTATTGGTGCCCAAAAGAAGCCGCTTTTTAGGGTGGACGCTGAATTTTGCCCGCGTGGAAAGCTACCTGCTTATTTTTGTGTTACTGGCCTTCCTTTTTTTAATTGGTTAACCCGGGCGGCTAGCCAACCCTGCCATACAACTATTTACGATTAATAATTATTCAGGTCGTTATGCGCTGGGTGTTTTTGCGGAAAATCATTTCTAATAATCAGGACATACTATTATAAAGAAGGTCCCGCCTGGCGGGACCTTCTTTATATTTTGAAGTAAACGCTTGCTAGCGATTCCGTCCCCCTCGTATTAAACCAATAATTAAAGTGAGTACGGCTGAACCAATCACCGCCCATACCACGGGAAAGGTTTTTCCGCCTACCTTGATGGCAAAAATTTCGGGTAACCCGAATTTATGGGCTATCCATAAACCAATATAGGCGCCGATAAATCCTACAACAATAGATACCAAACAGCCGCCCAGGTCGTACCCGGCGAGGGACTGTCCCACTGCTCCGCATATAGCGGCAATTACAAGCAGTATCAGTAATTCAGTAAGTGTCATAATGAGGCATTTTGCTGGTTGTAATAATTGCAATTTGAGTGCCGCAGGGGATGACCTGTAAGGTGCACTGCATTAACTTGACTTGTCAGGTGGACTTGGGCATCCGCCAGCTGGCGGATCAGCCATCGATGGTACACCTTACAGGTCTGCCCCTACAACCGTACCCCAATATAATCAGAATTTATGAGCGGACTTACATTAATGGAGGGCATTATGAATAAACAGGAGATTAATGCCGGTATAGAGAGCCAGGATAATGAAAAACGCCCACATATCGACCCGTAACGATAATTTTCGCTTACGTTCATTGCCCGACTCAAACAGGATCAACGAAATAATAATCACGCCCACAATCAACAAAATAAAGGTAAAAGTAAGGTTGTGTACACTGTCCATAAGCGTGTTACCGGTAGAAGAGGGCACAATAGATTCCACAATGTATTTATTACCAATGGCGGCAAATAAACCACCCACGCACAGTCCAAACCGTGAATCCTGGTTTTCGGACGATACAAAAAATACCAGGCACGAAATAAAGAAAGCCACATAAGCACCCGTAAGCATCTTGCTCAACAGGCGCCAGGAGTTATTGCGTTTTATTTGTATTTCGGCAACAATACGGGGGTAGGAGCTTTGGCCCGATAATTCCGGGTCGCCATAGGTGGTTGCATACGTATGTACATCGCTTTTGAGGGAAAAACTTTCCAACCGCCATTCTTTGGAATTAAAAGAAGTGTCGATTTTTGAATTAAGATGGTCTGCTACATACAATAACTGAGACGTATCATACTTGCTGTCTTCTATTTCTATACGCAGGTATTGCCGGTCGAAGGGAAAACGCGATACATCCCAATCCTGCTTAATTTGGGCTTTGCATTTTTGGGTAACCCAGTGCAGGCCGGCTTTTTGTTCATTGGCAAAATGACTGAAGTCGGTTGATTTGCTATTGGGAATTTCCATGGCTTCTTCAAAGTGCAAACTGTCGTTGGCATAGGTAAGCCATATCCAGAAGTCGGTCATAAAGCTTTTATCTTCCATCTTCAGATCGTACAGCGCGTTTACATAAATACCTACCTTACAGGTATCTTTTTGTGCAAAGCAAAAAAATGCAGGCAATAGCAGGCATGCAAAAAGTAATGTACGCTTTTTCATAATTGATAGCTGGATAATTCTATAGCATACTTATAACCGAAATCACTTATCCTTATTATTAAATACAGAATGTGATTTATAAAGGCAGGTGTTTTTACTTACCGGAGTCTTAAGGTATTATTCACTGCGGGTGTGCTGCTCAAGTTTGGTGGAAATACAAACCCAGGGCTATAAAACCCCGGGTTTCTTGTTGAAACAATCCTACTCCAAATCAATATTTTAATGGTTACTGGGATTTCAAAATAGTCACCAGGTTTAGCTGGATAATTTGAATTGTGGTAAACGATGAAGTTTTAGGGGTGAAAGGGTGGCGGGGGGCATTGACCATTCACCTACTGGGTATTAAACCGGGCTTTTACTTCTTCCTCGTAGTTTTTGCCTATAGGTATTTCTTCACCGGCAATGGTGATCATTTTTTGTTTTACCGATTCAATGCGGTGTAGCGGAACAATATACGAGCGATGCACCCGTATAAACTCCTTTTCATTCAGCTTTTCCAGCAACGCCTTCATGGTTAACCGTACTACAATGGGCGCCTGGTTTTGTACATGAATTTTCAGGTAGTTGTCAAGCCCTTCAATAAACAATATACTATCGAGTATAACCTTTACCACGCCATGATCGACCTTTAGCATCAGGTGTTTTGATTTTTCCGAGGTGGTAGCATGCTGCACCAGGTTGTACAGGTCATAAGCCTTATTAACGGCCTTCCCGAACCGGTCCAGGGTAAAGGGTTTTAACAGGTAATCGACCGCATTTAAATCATAGCTTTCCAATGCAAATTCACTGTACGAGGTAGTGAATATAAGCATGGGTTTATATGGCAACGACTTGTAAAATTCAACGCCCGACATGGCAGGCATATTGATATCAAGAAATAGTAAATCGACCGGGTTTTTATCCAGGAACTGCAAGGCGGCGGCTGTTTTGGTAAATCCTTTTTCAAATTGAAGGAAGTCAAACTGCTGGCTGTAGGTTTCAATTAATTCAAGCGCCAGGGGCTCATCGTCTAATGCAATTGCTTTGATCATGTTAATTGAAGGGTGAGCGTTACCGAATACGTTTCATTGTTTTCACTGATTTGTAAAACATGCTTCTCAGGATAAAGATGGTTTAAGCGCTCGCTGGTATTGTTCATGCCAATACCTGTTGATTCTATCTCTGGGGAATGGGGTACTTTTTTATTAAATACCGATAGCCGTACACCATTCTCCATAACCTGCAGGGTTATTCCTACAATGCAATCGTCTACATCGGGGTTAATGCCGTATTTAAAAGCATTTTCAATATACGTTATCAATATCAATGGTGCAATTTCTTTATTACCGGGGTCGCCGCTGCTCTCGAAACGCACATACGTGGTATTGCCCAGCCTGGCCTTTTGCAGCTCAACATAATGCCTTATGTAATCAATTTCTTTTTGTAAAGGAATTTTATAATAATTGGCATCTTTTATTACATACCGCATCAGGCCCGAGAGGTGCACAATGGCTTCACTGGCCCTTTCATCTTTCTTGACCGATAAAATATAAATGCTGTTGAGCGTATTGAACAAAAAATGCGGGTTTATCTGTGCCTTGAGCGATGACAGTTCGGCCTGCAATTTCTCTTCTTTCAGCTGCGATAAATGTTCCCTGGTTCTTAATAAAAACGAGAAAAAAGTAGCTGAGAAAAACAGGTAAATATGCCGGCGCAGTTCATCAAACAAAAAGAAAATGGGCGAGGGGCTTTCGGGCGGTCTGCCAAAATCATAGCCAGGGCCGGGACCGCTAAATTGCGGCGCTTCAAAATGTATTTTCAGTATATCCACCGCAATAAGGTGCGGCAGTTCAAACGCTATAATAATCGAAAGCAATACACAACCTACATACGTTATGTATTTACGATGGAAGAAAAACCGGGGTATAAAAAGATAGTAATTGAAATAAAAGAAACAAAGCAGCATACAATTGGCGATTGTATCCTGTACAAAAGGCCGTGTTAATGCAAAAAACGATTCGCCCGGCAGCCTGGGAAATGCCAGTACAGGTATAACCAGGAAAAGCAAAAAGAAAAAAACATGGGTTGCTATACCACCCGCTTTTATTTTACTGAACATTCCTGCCGGTTTATAGATAAAGGTCGGCATTCTTTTGAGGTGTGTGTACATATTGTGGTAAAACCCGGTTTTAGTGGGGTAGTTGTTAAAAAATACATCCCCGGCTATGGCAATTACATTTTTAATATCTTGTAGCTGAAAACTACATCTATGAACAAACTAGCATCGGCAATATTGATAATATGTTGCATGGCAGGTTGCAAAAACAGGCCTGCTGCTACGGCTCCTAAAGAAAGTAATAAAGATCTGGCTGCCCTGTTTGAAAGCTATTATAACAAACGCATGGCCCTGCTGCCTGTTGAAGCGACGGTGAATGGCGATAACCGGTATAACGATCAGCTGCCCGCTGAGTTTACAGACGGCTACCGGCAAAAGCTGGCCGATTTTTTTAGCGCCAATTTAAATGCGGTTACCCAGTTTAACCGCGACCAGCTAAACGAAACCGACCGTACCAGCTACGATATCTTTAAACGCGAAATGGAAATGAGCCTGGAAGGGTTAAAGCTTCAATACCTGCCCATTAGCGTATACACCGTTGATGGCCATTTGCCCTTTAACCAGTTTTGGAGTTTACCCCTTACAATTGGGCAAATGGGAAGTGGAACAGGCGCGCAACCTTTCCATACAGTACAGGATTACGATAACTGGTTAAAACGTGCCGGCGCCTTTAAGGCCTGGGCCGATAGCGCCATTGTATATTTCAAAAAAGGAATACCTGCCGGTTATGTATTGCCTGCTAAGCTGGTTATAAAAATGATCCCGCAAATGCAGGATATGGTAGCCAGTGATGTAACAAAAAGTTTGTTTTACGACCCTATCAAAAATATACCCGATAGCTTTGCCAAAGCTGATAAAGAACGGTTGACCCATGCGTATAAAAGACTCATACGCGATACCCTGTCGCCCGCCTTTCAAAAACTGGCCGATTTTTTAAAAAAGGAATATTTACCAAAGGCCAGAACTACCACCGGTATTAAAGATGTTCCTGACGGCCCTGCTTTATACGATTACCTGGTGCGTTACTGGACTACCACGCATAAAACACCCAATGACATTTATAATACCGGTCTGGCTGAAGTAAAACGCATTCGCGGTATTATGGATAGCGTTAAAAATGCCGTAGGCTTTAAAGGTGATTTGAAGGCGTTTTTTGAATATATGCGTACGGACAAACGCTTTATGCCTTATAAAAAGCCCGGGGAAGTGTTGAATGCTTTCAAAAATATACAGGCCCGCATAGAGCCTCATTTAAAAGACATGTTTGGCCGTTTCCCGAAAATGAAATTCGAGATCAGGCAAACAGAAGCATTCAGGGCTGCCAGCGCCAGCGCCGAATATATTCAGGGTACACCCGATGGCAAACGCCCTGGTGTATTTTATGTGCCTATACTGGATGCTACCCAATTTAATACCACCAGCGGTATGGAAAGTTTGTTTTTGCACGAAGCCATACCCGGTCACCACTACCAGGTGGGGTTAACACTGGAAGATACCACGTTGCCCACCTTCCGTCGTTTTATTTGGTATGGCGCTTATGGCGAAGGCTGGGCTTTGTATTGCGAAAGCCTGGGTAAGGAACTGGGTTTGTATACCGACCCTTACCAGTACATGGGTGCACTGGGTGATGAAATGCACCGCGCTGTTCGATTAGTGGTTGATGTGGGTATGCACCAAAAAAACATGACGCGCGAACAGGCCATTGCTTATATGATGGAAAACGAAGCTATCTCCGACCAGGGAGCCACTGCCGAAATTGAGCGGTATATGGCCATACCGGGGCAGGCATTGAGCTATAAAATAGGGGCCTTAAAAATTCGGGAACTGCGCAACAAGTACAGTAAGGAACTGGGTAAGAAATTTTCTTTGGCTGCTTTTCACGATGAGTTTTTGCATTTTGGCTGTATGCCGCTGGAGCTGGTTGAAAAGAGTATGGATACGTGGGCTGCTTCCAAAAAGTAATAATTGAGAAATGAGAGGTGTGCCACACTTACCTTATCGAAGTAAACGAAGTGTGGCACATCTTTTTTCCTTCCTGTCAGGTCAGGCT
>Ga0207102_1183_pt1 | contig 11668 bp, 13 predicted proteins | sample Alteio_BWMinHeat_80_FD_153573 | JGI IMG/M metagenome (GOLD analysis project Ga0207102, IMG submission 153573) | Enriched cells from forest soil in Barre Woods Harvard Forest LTER site, Petersham, Massachusetts, United States -... | ecosystem: Environmental > Terrestrial > Soil > Temperate forest >... | reverse complement strand
GTGCATCTTCGCGAACAATAAAATGTGTTAACAAAATAACTTCGCGACCAAGCTCTGGCAAGTGATAAAAAGTGCTCATGGGTGCATCTACTTCATAACCAATGCCATGCGCATCAATGACTAAAGTAGGTGGTTGTTTTTCAAGTAGAATTCCACGGATTTGCGCAATCATTGGTGATCCCTCTCAAGCGTTTGACTTAGTGTATATGAAGAGGTTCAAGTTGCCCACTCTTAAAAACTATCTCCTATACTTAAATAGTGAGTATTAAGAGGGGTATTTATGACCTCACCAAGAACAAGAAATATTGATGAAGTAGAAAAAAAGCTCGAAGAATATAAGAAAAAACGTGATCCGATTAAAAACAAATCTGTTTTGTCGCCTTATGAAGAAACGTTAAAGGCGCTTTATACTGTTGTAGCAAATCCAGAATTTACTGGTGCGCTTATTACAGCTGCGCAAAGCGATGATGCTGTAACTGCTTTAAATGAACTTAACTTGGAATCAATGTTTGCTCAAAACCCTGAGCTGGGAACTATAATAGTAAACGCCAAAGATCTTATCTCAACACTCATAGATGAGGTCAAACGATCAAACCCAGACCTTGAGAAAATTGTCAATGATAGTCAAACCATTGCTAATAATGCCAATACGTTTGCAGATCAAGCAAAACAAAATTTTGCTAATCTGGAATATATCAAACCAATTATCGAAGAAGTAGGTAAAGTTGGTAAATTTTCTTTAATGCTAGCTTCCGCTGGTCGATCGTATTTTAAAGCCAATGACCGCTTAAAACTTAATGTATGGCTTGAACAGCAATTACTTAAATGTAGTATTTTGCGTGATGAAATGGCTATTTTAAAAAATATTATTAGTAAGGAAAAACCACAGGATGATATTACCTATGATGATAAATTCTGGGAAGGAATTGAAGAAAGAATCAAGCTTATAAAGCCTTTAAAACTAAAAGATAAGGAAATAAATAAACTTTCACCAGAAGCTTATCACGATAAGTTATTCGAAGTCTTTAGTAAATTTGGAACGCCTGACATCGAGGGAAAAGAAAGAGAGTTAGTCCGCGATCTCTCATTTATCAATGAAAACAATATAAACTACATTCTTGCTAATTTAGAAAGACGTCACATTCAAAAAAAATTAGATAAGTATGAATCTGATTTAAAAATAAGATTAGAAGCGAATGTAAAAAAATTTAAAGATCCTAATGATCCAGAGTTTAATAAAATAAATAAAGTGTTAAATACATATCTCGAAACGCAAGCATCAGACTTAAGAACTTTTATGCGTAATCTTAAAGCGAATCCAATTAATGAAGAAAATGTGACTATTGTAAAAGAAAAAGAAGATGAAATTTATGAAAGATTAAAAGAAAAAAATGAGAAAAAGAAAAAAGATTTCATTGCAAAAACAATGTTATTTAGCGCAGGCGTTTTATTCTTGGGAGCGGCAATTGCAGCGCCCATTCCAGGTGGTGTCGCTGCATCAGTTGTGCTTAGCGTAGTCGGTGCTGGTTTAACGTTTGGTGCATTTTACATAAAACGCGATGTGCTCAAAAGCGCTTCTAATGATATTTGGTCTTTTACCGATAAACTCAAAAACCAATATGAAAGTTGGGAAAACCAACGAGCTAAGAAAAAAGAATTAAAAAAAGCAACTGCGCCAACAGATGAGATTATTGAGTTTCGAGAAATTATTGAAAAAGTAACTGAAGCTAGAAAGCGAAACGTGGCAGCAGAAGTACAAGCCACAGCAAGCATGACTCAACAGTCAAGTACAGCTTCTACAGCTTCAATGACAGACAATGAATTTAAAAACTTTAAAACAAGTTTAATTTCAAATTTATCATATCTTTCAAAAAAACTTGAAAGCATCATGACCAGTGAAACAAACTCAATGTTTACTGAACATTTAAAGAAAAATTTTCCTACTTATATTGCGTGTAACGATTTAATTAAAAGGACTGGTGCAAATATAATAGCCTCTAACGATGCAGAAGATTTACATAAACATCTTGAAAACTTTTTGATTGAAATTAAACCTTTTCAAAATGCTGAAGCATTAGGTGAAAATACTAAGCAGAAAATTGAAAACATAGTTAAGATAATTAAGGAGAAGGATGTCAGCTTAGTAGAACGCATCAGTAAAAAAACTTCGATATAATTTCTATTTACCTAATAATGTTAAAGTCCGCATGTGTGCATGACACAACGCAATCGCAAGTGCATCGGCTGCATCTGCTTGCAATTCACCGGCAATATTTAACAATCGTTTCACCATAAATTGCACTTGATCTTTTGCTGCAGCGCCGTGACCTACCACAGATTTTTTTACTTCGCGCGCTGAATATTCGGAAACGGGCATGGATAATGCGACAATGGCAGCGCCTCGCGCTTGTCCTAATTTCAAAGCAGAATTTGGATTTTCTTTCATAAATATTTGTTCGATAGCGGCTTCATGCGGCTGATAACGTTCGATAATTTCATTCAAACCAACATAAATTTTTCGCAAGCGTTCGTGAATTGGAAGTTCACCTACGTTTAAATAACCACTTGCAATATGCAGATGTCGATTGCCTTCAAGTTGAATCACGCCGTAACCTGTACGACGTGAGCCGGGATCAATTCCTATAATCACCGTCATGGTGAGAGGCCTTATAATTGATTGTAGGTGTCATCCCGCGGGATGACAATCACAATTGATTTAAAATTTCTTCCGCTACATCTACATTTGAATAAACAGATTGTACATCATCTAAATCTTCTAACGTATCAATTAAATTCATCACACTTTCTGCCGTTTCTTTATCAGTAATGTTAACGGCAGTTTCTGCACGCATTAAGACATCACTTTGTTCTGGTTTAAAACCATTTTTAATTAATGCCTCTTTCACATGGCTAAATTGATCGGGCAAAGTAATGACATCAACACTGTGATCATCATTCGTCACCACATCTTCCACACCTAAATCAAGTGCGATTGTCATTAATGCTTCTTCATCCACACCTTTTGCAAAAGTAAGTTGACCTTGCTTTTTAAAAAGATACGAAACCGAACCATCTGTTCCTAAATTTCCACCACTTTTTGTGAAAGCATGACGCACTTCACCAACTGTTCGATTACGATTATTGGTTAAGCAATCAACCATCACAGCAATACCACCAGGACCATAACCTTCGTAACGCACTTCTTCTAAACTATCCGTATCACCGCCACCAGCACCACGCTTAATCGCACGCTCAATGACATCTTTCGTCATATTCGCTTCTTGTGCTTTATCAAGCGCTGCTCGCAAACGAGGATTTGAATTCGCATCTCCGCCACCCATTTTTGCAGAAACGGTGATTTCACGAATTAATTTGGTATAAAGTTTACCGCGTTTTGCATCCACTTTTGCTTTATGGCGTTTGATGTTCGCCCATTTACTATGTCCTGCCATATCACACCTTTATGCTTTAACTGTATTTGATTCTTTGGATTTCTGAACGACGCGAATACCTAAATCAATTAAAATCTCAGGTTCAACGGGTGCTGGCGCATCCATCAAAGGACAACTTGCTGTTTGAGTTTTTGGAAAGGCAATGACATCACGAATGGAAGTCGCACCTGTCATTAACATCACAATACGATCTAAACCAAAAGCAATGCCGCCATGTGGCGGACAACCCAAACGCATGGCTTGTAATAAATGTCCGAATTTTTCTTCTGCTTCTTCATTATTAATATTTAAAATATTAAAAACTGTTTTTTGCATATCAGAAGAATTAATCCGTATCGAACCACCACCAATTTCACTACCGTTTAACACCATGTCATAAGCACGTGCTTTCATGTGTTCGGGATCTTTTAAAAGTTCTTGCACATCATCTGTTTTAGGTGAAGTAAAAGGATGATGACAAGCATTCAATCTGCCTTCACCTTGTTCGAACATTGGAAAATCAACGACCCATAAAATGTTCCATTCATCTTTCACCATGCCGCGATCTTGTCCCACTTTAAGTCGTAAAGCACCCATGGATTCATTCACAATATTTGTTTTATCTGCACCAAAGAAAATAATGTCACCCTCTTTTGCTTTCGTTCTTTCAACAATTTTATTGACGACATCAACTGGCAAAAATTTTAAAATCGGTGATTGCAAGCCTTCAGGATTTAATTTGATATAAGCAAGACCTCGCGCACCAAACACACTGATATGCTGTGTGTAATCATCGATTTCTTTGCGAGATAATGATGCGCCACCTGGTACACATAAGGCTGCAACTCGACCATCATGATCATTTGCAGGAATAGAAAATACTTTAAATTCCACATCCCGCATTAAATCTGCAACATCAATTAATTCAAGTGGAATACGCAGATCAGGTTTATCAGAACCAAAACGCGACATCGCTTCTTGATGAGTTAAACGCGGAAATGGATTGGGTAAATCAACATTTAAAATTGATTTAAATAAACCGCGCATCATATTTTCCATGATGGCTTGTATTTCTAGTTCAGTTAAAAATGATGTTTCAATATCAAGTTGAGTAAATTCAGGCTGACGATCCGCACGTAAATCTTCATCACGAAAACATTTAACGATTTGATAATAGCGATCAAGTCCCGACATCATCAGTAATTGTTTAAATTGTTGCGGAGATTGTGGTAAAGCAAAAAAACTTCCAGGTTTGGTGCGACTTGGAACTAAATAATCACGCGCACCTTCTGGTGTTGCACGCGTTAACATTGGTGTTTCTACATCTATAAAACCTTCTTTGTCGAGATAAGAACGGAAAAATGCGGCAATTCGTGCGCGCATGATTAAACGTTTTTGCATTTCAGGACGACGAATATCTAAATAACGATAACGCAGACGAATTTCCTCTCCTACATCATGATATTCATCATCAATGGGAAATGGTAATGGTTCAGAACGATTTAATATGTTCACCGTATTTGCCGCAACTTCAATTTCACCTGTGACTAAATTTGAATTGATCGTTCCATCCGGTCGCTTTCGTACAACACCTTTCACTTGCACAACAAATTCATTACGTATCTGTTCAGCAGTTTTAAATGCTTCTTTTTGTTCCGGTGCAATGACAATTTGCACGAGACCTTCTCTATCACGTAAATCAATAAAAATAACACCGCCATGATCACGCCGGCGATGAACCCATCCCGCTAAAGTAATTTCTTGATTAAGTAAAGCTGCGGTAACTTGTCCGCAATAATGACTACGCATAGGAGTACCTTTCAATTAAATTTTATACTTATGGAATATCTTCTGTTTTAGTCATGATGCTCGATGATGTTGGTTGCACAACACCTAATGAAATCACGAATTTTAATGCTTGATCAACACTAATATCCAATTCTTTAATTTTACTTTTAGGTGCCATCATTAAGAAACCAGATGTTGGGTTTGGTGTTGTCGGAATGAAAAAAGTAACGACGCGTTCTTCACTACCAATCAGCGTTTCAATTTCTTGATTCGCTTCTCCTGTTTGAAAGGCAATACTCCAAACACCTTGTCTTGGAAATTCGACTAATAATACTTTACGAAATGATTGCCCGCCTGGTTTAAATAAAGTTTCAGTCACTTGTTTAACACCCGTATAAATGGGACGAACAAGAGGGATACGCGCCATTAAACGTTCCGAATAACTAACGAGTTTTTGACCGAAAAAATTTGCAGCAAACATACCAGTCAATACAATAATAACGAGTGTTAACACCACACCAATACCTGGTACATGAAAACCAAAAAGTTTATCTGGTTGTAAAGGAGTTGGTAATAACACTAATGATTTACTAAGCATATCAACAATAAATTTGATGACGAATATGGTTGTAATAATCGGTATCCAAACTAATAAACCTGAAATAATGTAACGTCTAAAATGACTTATCATGAGGAAGCAGTTCCTGAATTAGATGAAGTGTTTGTATCTTTAATATCTTTAGTTTTAGATTCAGCAGTTGTATCACCACCACTTGTTGACTCATCTTTGCTTGTTGTCGTCTCAGTTTGCGGCTTTGCTTTAGCATAGTCAGTCGCGTACCAACCTGAGCCTTTCAATTGAAATTGAGAAGCTGAGATTAATTTAGTTAGCGTTGCTTTCCCGCATTCTGGGCAATCTTTCAATGGCGCATCGTGCAAAGATTGAAAAGCTTCTAATTGATGTTGACAAGTAGAGCATTGATATTCATAAATGGGCATAACAAATCTCTATAATAATCATGTCACTAAACGTGAACTCTTTATGGGATTTCGGATTTCAGAAATCATATCACAAAAAGTGCTGCGTATTTTAAAAAATACGCGAGACCTAGTAAAGTCAAAAATCAACCACATATGCCTTTAAATTTGAACTTGCTACTATCCTGCATTGTCTATAAGATGCTCAATAAAATGTAATTAATATAACTATCAGCCAGCAAAAACGAGTACAGATCGATGAAAAGCAGTAGAGAGAGATTAGAAGAAACCACATTTGAATTTCCTCTAAAAGAGGAAAACGATAACGTTCTTTCAACTGAATTATTGCCATGGTTGAATGTGCGCGCACTGATTCAATTATCTCAGACAAACCACCGCATCCATGGCCTCTTCGCAGATAAGTCATCATTTGCGCGAGAAGCATTACTGGATAAGTTGATGCCATACTTGGAATACTTGGCGGATATCATAGTGAACGAACCCACTAAAGAAAATATAGAAATACTACAAAAGGTGCTTAACGTTTATCCCGATCTTTTAAAGCGTAAAATAAAAAAAGTGGTCTTTAAAGAAACCGGGCAAGAATACATAGATTATAGTTTATTGCAACTGGCATACGCTGAAGGTGATGATGATTTGTGTCTTGATTTAAAACCTTGTTTTAAATTAGCCATGGGCAGTGATGCTGCCGCACAAGAAGAAATAGACAAACAGATTAAGGAAAAATTTGAATATGAAAGTGAAGAAGAAAAACAAAAAGCAGAAGCACATGAACTAGAAATAAAAAATAAGTTAGCGATTATGCTAGATGCAGTCATACAAGTAATCACTAATGAACAATTTAACAATGGTGATGATGACGAAGGCAAATTGATATTAAGTCGTGCGACGCTCGATGCTATTACTACATTTAGAAAGGCATTCGATGCACTTCAGCCAAGAACAATCTATAAAGGCAGACGCTCTCGTTTAGATACACTTAATGAAACAAATGACGCTTATGTTCAGGCTGCATGGGGCTGGCAAGAATACAATCAATGTGCATTATTTGAAGATGGCGTGGTATCTCACGTATTGCTTAACAAGCCACAAAATGATGCCATGAGATGTAATCAAGGTTTGGGATATTTTTGGAATGATAATCCGGAACGATTTAAGCGCAGTCGGACGTTGCGAGAGAAGAACATTAAATTCCAGGATAAGCTACGCTCGGAGTCATCGGAGTTTTCGTCGCTTTCCGGTTCGTGCATCAATATAGCAGATGGCATGCAGCGGTGGCACTCTACGTTCGATACCGTATTTTGTTACGCGAATCTTAGTAACGCGAAGCATATACTTTTATGTGACAAAAAAACAAAAAACTTGCAAAGCTTATGCAGCCAGCCAAAAAGTGACATGCGACTAGCAAATGCGTGATCTTTTTTACAATCTTTATCGTTTACATTTCTGATAAGATGTTAGGGTTTTACATTTGGAATTCAAAATGAAAACCATACTCATCACCGGTTGCTCAAGTGGGATCGGTCTAGAAAGCGCAAAAGCCTTGAAAGAGCGCGGCTATCATGTCTTTGCAACCGCAAGAAAGTTAGAAGATGTTGCTGCATTAAATAATCTCGGATTGGAAAGTTATCAGCTCGATGTCACTAATCCAAAATCATGTCGCAGTGCGCTCGATGACATATTAACAAAAACAAATGGCAAACTTTTTGCAATATTTAATAACGCAGGCTACATGCAAGCAGGCGCCATTGAAGATCTAAGCATTGATGTCATTAGAGCTCAAATTGAAACAAATTTTTTTGGTGCGGTAAGCATGACGCAACTCGTTTTACCTATTATGCGCAAGCAAGGGTTTGGTCGCATTATTCAAAATAGTTCGATTTTAGGCATTATGACCATCCCTTTTTACGGGGCTTACAATGCTTCCAAACATGCACTTGAAGGTTTCAGTTTAACGTTACGACAAGAATTACGTGATACAAATATTAAGGTGAGCTTGATCAATCCAGGACCAATTTATACCAATTTACGAGAAAATGCTTATCAGATTTATCAAGACACACTCAAAAATAAATCACAAAGTGTCTATCTCAAGGTTTACAAAGCCATGGAAGAATCGTATTTTAAAAACCGCGGTCATTCATCTTTAACCGATACGCCAAAAATCGTTGTTAAATCGTTAATCCATGCACTTGAAAATAAACATCCACGTGCGCATTATTATGTGGGCAAGCCAGCAAAAACAATGGCCGTTTTAAAACATTTACTACCAGAAAGCATTTTTGAATGGGTGATAAAAAAAATAAAATGACAACAATATTAGTCCTTTATTACAGTCGAAATGGTGCTGTAAAACAAATGGCACAAATGATTGCTCGTGGCATTGAATCTGTTCCGCAAATGGAAGCTCGCATTAGAACAGTGCCTCCCGTTTCAACAACGATAGAAGCCGTTGATCCGGTTATTCCAGAAGAAGGTGCGCCATACGTCACCTTGAATGATTTAAAAGAATGCGCAGCGCTTGCTTTAGGCAGTCCAACCCGATTTGGCAATATGGCGGCCCCACTTAAATATTTTCTCGATTCTGCGAGTAGTTTGTGGTTAACAGGCGATCTCGTCAATAAACCGGCTTGTGTTTTTACATCCACTGCTAGCTTGCATGGCGGTCAAGAAACAACTTTAGTTAGCATGATGTTGCCACTTTTTCATTTAGGTTATATGTTAATCGGATTGCCTTACAGTGAAGCAGATTTAAATAATACTCGCACGGGCGGAACACCTTATGGACCTAGTCATTACGCGGGGACTAATAGTACACTACCACTTTCAGAAGAAGAAGAACGACTCTCAATTGCAATGGGCAAACGCTTGGGGAGTATAACAGCGAGATTAGTGGATTCGTAAATATTTTTATCGCATGGAGCTTTTATGAAACATTATCAAGGATTTCATCTCGTCGAAGTTTTATTTACTTTAGCCATTGTTGGCATTACGGCCGCATTAAGTTATCCCATTTATGCAGATTACATGCTGTATGCGCGTCGTTTAGAAGCTCAATCTACCCTCTCGAAATTATCATTCGCGATGGAAAAATATCGTGCTGAAAATAATAGTTATGAACATGCGACGCTAGAAGCACTCAATTTTCCGGAAACAATTGTGAAAAATAATTATCAATTAGCAATTAGACAAACAAGTCACTCGCATTATCTTTTAACTGCCACACCAATTGGTAAACAAACGAAAGATGAAACTTGCGCAACGTTGAGTTTAAATGCAAAGGAAGAAAAAGGAATTAGTGGTCATGGTACGCTGGAAGAATGCTGGGCTTGAAGGTGTCATCCCGAAGGGATTAACGTGAACGTGTGCGCGCCCGAGCCCGGCTTTTGCTATGATTTGTAGCAAAAACCGGGCTCGGGCTCGGGCGCGCACACGTTCACGTTAATCCCTTCGGGATGACAATCTTTCACTAGCATGACACTCCATCACCACCATAAACCACTTCCATCATCCCCATCTGATTTAATTTAATCGCCCATTGAACCGCATCATCATGACAATGCCAAATCGTGCCATTGTCATTTTTTGTTAATGACATTAATAAAAATGAACGATAATGCGGATAAGAACGCCAAAATAATTTTCCATGCATAGATGATAATCGTATGTGTTTAATCACAGTATTTTCGTGCTTGGCATTAAATATCATTAATTCTTTTCCCCAATCTTCTTCACAATGTAATCCATCTTTTGTTGGACAAATACCAATTGAGACGCGATTGATTAGTGCTTCATGTTGCGCGAATTCAATTGCTGATTGTAATTCGAAAATGAGCGCGCGATCTTCTGATGCGTTCAATTGCGCGCGCCAAGAAGGCACAGCAAAACTCGCAATAATAGTGAGGATGACTAGAACGATCATGACTTCTAGCAAGGTGAAACCTGATTTTAACATGGGGATTCTCGTTGTTTTGTCATTGCGAGGAGCGTAGCGACGCGGCAATCCAGGCAATTGTATGCGAAGCATTCAATTGTAAAAAAGTAACGGCGTAACGTTTTTACAATTTTGCGTATACGCAAAATTGCCTGGATTGCCGCGTCGCTACGCTCCTCGCAATGACGTCGGGCGCATATGTGGAAACAAAATCACATCGCGAATTGATGGCGCATCTGCAAATAACATCACGACTCTATCAATCCCAATTCCCTCACCTGCAGTTGGTGGCATGCCATGTTCAAGCGCAGTGATGTAATCTGAATCATAAGGCATGGCTTCTTCATTACCTTCCGCTTTACTTTGCATTTGTAAACGAAAACGTTCTGCTTGATCTTCTGGATCATTTAATTCATTAAAGCCATTTGCAATTTCACGACCCGCAATAAACAATTCAAATCGATCAGTGATTTCTTGGTTTTGATCATTGCGACGTGCAAGCGGTGAAACGATAGCGGGGTAACCAGTGATAAATGTCGGTTGAATTAAGAGATGTTCCACTGTTTTTTCAAAAATTGCCAGAAGAATTTCCTCATGCTCATCTGTCTTATTAAATTCAACATTTAATTTATTCGCAGTTTTTTTAATGGCATCTAATGAGGCTATGTCTTCTGCTTTTAAATGATTAAATTGTAAAACGGCATCATGCAATGACATGGCAGCAAATGGTTTTCCTAAATCGATTTCCACATTTTGATAAGTAATAACAGTTTTACCTAAAACATCTTCAGCTAAACGTTTAAATAAAGCTTCAGTCAAGGCAATTAAATCATGAAAATCGGCATAAGCTTGATAGAATTCAACCATGGTAAATTCAGGATTATGTTGCGTCGATAATCCTTCATTACGAAAGCTTCGATTAATTTCAAAGACGCGTTCAAAACCACCAACCACTAATCGTTTTAAATAAAGTTCAGGTGCAATGCGTAAAAATAATGGCATATCCAGTGCATGATGATGTGTGACAAATGGTTTTGCAGCCGCACCTCCTGCTAATACTTGCATCATCGGTGTTTCAACTTCTAAGAAGCGACGTTCGACTAAAAAAGCACGAATGGTTGCAATAATTTGTGAACGAATAAAAAAGATATTACTTGGGGTAGCCAAATTCGTTCTTATGTTTTAGATATGTCACGTATAAAAGATTTACGTACGGGCGTCGAAGTTGGCAATACACAAGCTGTGTTGGATGGTGATTTAGACAAATTTATTGAAGCAAGTTTATTAGCGGGACTTTAATGAGATGACGATTATGACAGAACCAAAAGATGTGACAGAAGCAATTGATACGAATGAATTAATTGAATTACGTCGTCTGAAACTCACCGCTTGGCGTAAAGAAGGTATCGCTTTCCCAACTGATTTTCGTCGCGATGCTTTTGCTCAAGACATTTTAAACGCTTATGATCATCTCACTCATGATGAATTAGAACAAAAGTCGATTGATGTCGTAGTC
>Ga0207102_1182_pt1 | contig 11751 bp, 9 predicted proteins | sample Alteio_BWMinHeat_80_FD_153573 | JGI IMG/M metagenome (GOLD analysis project Ga0207102, IMG submission 153573) | Enriched cells from forest soil in Barre Woods Harvard Forest LTER site, Petersham, Massachusetts, United States -... | ecosystem: Environmental > Terrestrial > Soil > Temperate forest >... | reverse complement strand
TTGCTCAACCGGCCCGAGTACAGGGTATCGGCAGTAATGTATACACTGTCTTTGTCCTGTTTTATAATCATCAGGGGATGTTGTGTAGCCCTGAAAGTGCCGTCGTCGCGGTTGGCTTCAATAAAATTGGCCAGCACCGATATACCCTGGGCGGTATCAATGTATACGGCGTTGCCGCGCAGCAGGCTGGTTCCTGTGCTATCGTTGCTTTCTATGGAGTTGGCAATTACTTTAACAGCGCCATCGGTTAGGGTAGGGCGTTTACCAAAGAAGGCTTTGCGGTTTTGAGTATCGTAAAAGCCATCGCTGGTTTTTATGGTTCGTTTTGAACTGTCAATAATGGTTGTGGGTGCAATAAAGGTGGCTATTTGCGTAGCGGTGTTGTATAACAGCGAATCGGTTTTAAGCTTGTATTGCGGGTCTTTTAAATCAACGTTCTTTTTAAAATAAACGTCTTTCAGCTCTTCGTAATACGTACCTTCTGTACTGGTAAGTACCGATTGTTTGCTTACCAACCTGCCGCCGTTGTGGTATTCGCCTATTTTGGTGTTAAGGTCGTACTGCAGGTCGTTGGTATATAAGGTGCTTTTATTATCATTTAATGTTACATTGTTTTTGAGATATGCCATTTTGGTATCTAAGAAATACTGCAGGTACTGCGATTTGATATGTACGGTATCATTATCAATGATGTGCACATTGCCAAACGATTCAATAAAGCGTGTATTTTTATTGAGCACGGCGCTATCGCAATAAAACAAGGTATGATCCTGCTGCAGGGCTACGTGGCCCACCAGTATTTGCAAATCGGTCAGCGAGTCGGGGTGCTTGTAACTAAGCCGGTCGGCATTGATCAGGTTTACCACCTTCATCGTATCTGCACCCGGCCGGGTAGTAATTACCTGGGCGTGTACGTTTACAACAAATAACAATGCTAACGCCAGCCAAAACCCGTATCGTGCCATTGATTAAAACTTATCTTATTATTTCAGTGAATCAAGAGGTGCTTTTAACGGCCCTTTTTTGTCTTTCGGGCCAAACAATGAAATATTTACGTAGCGTTTGGGGTTAACCCGAAAATCGTCGAGCAAGATAGTCAAACTGCGATTGGTGCGGCGAATTTCATCATACAATTGGCGATCATTTAACAGCAGTCCCAACGTGCCTTCCTTGCTATCAATTTTACCAATGCCTGTTTCCAGTCGGGCCATAGTGCGTTGAACGCTTTCAATGGCTTCGGCAATTTTTGCTTTTGATAATTTATCGGTAGCCGTTTGCAGGTTGCTGAAAGTACTATCTATTTTAGGCGTATTACGAGCCAGGTCGGAAGTAACGGTATGCAGGTCGCCGATTGATTTGGCCAGCATGCCCGACTCCGTGTTCAGCAACATCTCCAGCGAGTGGCTTGAGTTGGCCAGGTTGGCAATAATGCCCTGCAGGTTGTTACGGGTATTGGGGTCGAGTATGGTATTGAGCTTTTGCAGAATTTCATCCAGCGACAACAGCGTTTTGTTGATATTATTAACAGCGGGGTCGAGGCTTTTTTGCAGCTTATCGGTTAATCCCAGCGTTCGTTCGGTACGCAGGGTATCGCCATTCTGCACAAAGTTGTTGCCATTACCCATAAAAATGTTTACCGAAGTGGTTCCCAGCAGTTCGCTACTCAGCGTAGCTACTGAGTTAACGGGAATGTTAAGATCTTTGGTGAAGGTCATGGTAACCACAATGCCGCTGAGGCTCTTATCTTTTTCGATTATATCGGTTACTTTACCCACCTGTAAGCCATTTATAAAAATGGGGTTGGATATTGCTAATTTATCAACGTTGGGAAATACGGCGTATGCCTTTACTCCATGGGTACTGAGCCCTTTTCCTTTCAAAAAATTAAAGCCAAGTATTAACACGGTAATCGCTATTGCGGTTAGTGCGCCTACTTTTGTTTCATTAGAAATTTTCATCTGAATAAGCTATGTTGTTTTCAATGACCAGTTGGCAAGGCGCAAGGTACAAGTTTCAGGGTTTACCACACAATTACCTTTTTAACCGGCATATAAGCAGCAAAAGTATAAAAAATTGAATTAGAAGGCCAAAAGGACCAAGTTCCAAGTAACAAGAAATACAGAATAAGGTTCAAAATACAAGAAACAGGGCACAAGGTACAAGTCTTGAGTTTTTGGAGTGTACAACTAACTGAAACTGTCCGAATGCCAAGACTTGTACCTTGACTCTTGTGCCTTGGACCTTGACATCTTAAGCCTTGTACCTTGTGCCTTGAATTCTTACTGGGATGCACTTTGACCAATGCCCTGGGGTTGCGACTGCTGGGTGGCTATGCGGTATTGTTTTACGGCGTTTACAATTTCGGTGGCCATTTGGTCCTGGCCTTTTTTGCTATTCAGGTAGACTTCGTCGCTGCTATGGGTAATATAACCGGTTTCAACCAGTATGCTGGGCATGGCAGTGGCCTGTAATACCCATATACCTTTTTCGTTGCGTTGTTTAACTCCCCGGCTCAGGTGGCCGCTTTTGGCTACTTCTTTTTGCACCAGTTTGGCCAGCAGCAGGCTTTTATTAAAATAACGTTTTGTCCATAAAAGCGATTTGGCCTTAAACTCGGGGTCGTTGATATCCGGCGCATATTCGCCATCGTTTACTTCCCCGGCCATTCTTTCCGATACAAAATCGCCTTTTATTTTATCCCGGTCGGCCGCCCATATATAGGTTTCGGTGCCGCGGGTGGGGTTATCGGTATAGGTTACTTTATATTTAGGTACCCGGCGGGTATGTCTTATTTTCTTTTTGCCTTTGCGGGTATAATATACTTCGGTTTTATAGCCAATTACGCGGCTGTGCCTGGTTTTGGGAGCTGCGTTGGCGTGTATGGAAATGAACAGGTCGCCCTTGTGGGTATTGGCATAATCGGCCCTGGCCTTAATGGCAGGGTAGGTGTCTTTGGTGCGGGTATATAATATGGTAACATCGGGGAAAGCCTGTTCCATTTTTTTTTCCCACCTTCAGGGCAATGGCCAGACAAACATCTTTTTCATAGGAAAAATTGCCGTGGGCGCCGCGGTCGCGGCCGCCATGGCCGGCATCTATAATAATGGTTTTAATACCCGGTTTGGCCGGCACCCGGTTAGCGGGAGCGGTTTTGTAAGAAGAGGCAATAATGCAAAGTACTATGCCCAGCAGGCATGGCGTTGTTTTTGGCAACATGAATTTCCGGGATTTAAACATTCAATCACTATTCCCCTTTGATATAACGTAAAAATACAATTGCTGTTGGTTTATCAATTCGTTAAATTAAGCATATGCAATTGTGAAACCAAAGGGCGGAAGCTGGATTTTTTCCCTGGTTTTTACATAGTAGAGGATTGTAGGGGGACGGGGGCTTAGTTATTGGTCGATGGTGCGGCAGGCGCTGGTGTTGTAGCAGGCGGCGGTGTAACCGATGCGTTGCCCTCCAGGCTGGCCTTGTATTTTTTAATGGCGCTCATAATGGCGGCGACTATTTCATCCTGTCCTTTTTCACTGTTAATATATTCTTCTTCCTCGGTTTGGGTAATAAAACCGGTCTCCACCAGTATGCTGGGCATACCTGTTGCCTGTAATACCCATATACCTTTTTCGTTACGTTGTTTAACACCCCGGCTAAACCGGCCTTCTTTTGTAAACTCATCTTCTACAAAACCGGCCAGCAGCATGCTTTTTTTGAAATATTTTTTTTCGTACAGCTGTGATCTGATGATGGCTTCGGGCGAGTTCAGGTCCAGGTCGTTGGTGCTGTCTTCTACACTTTCACCGCTGCTTTCATTAATGGCCTCGCCTTTGTAACCGGTACGGTCGGCCGCCCATATATAGGTTTCGGTGCCGTGTTCGTTATTTTTTACCCAGTAGCTTTCGTATACCGGTTTCCGAACGGTTTTCTTTCTTTTTTTGGAACCCTTGCCAACAGTAATGGTATGCGTTTTATGTCCTACAATACGTTTGGCGTACCAGCCGCCGGCCCGCATACCATTGGCATTACAGTGAATGGCAATAAACAGGTCGCCTTTGGCTTCGTTGGCCATATCGGCACGGTAGTGAAGGGACTCGTGGATGTTGGTTCCCCCACCGGGTAATTCGTCGGTAGTGCGGGTGAAAATGATTTTACTATCGGGTAATTCCTGGGCCAGCGCCTTTCCCAGCTTTAACGAAACGGAGAGGGCAACTGCTGCTTCTGTAGAAAACTGCCCATGTGCGCCGGGGTCAACGCCGCCGTGACCGGGGTCCACGATAATAGTGCCAAGTACGTTTTTCTGTTGTGCCCTCAATACATTATTTACAAAAAATAAAATTCCTGTAACGAAAAGGCATCTTATCAAACGATGAATTCTTTTTTTATTCATTTATTGTTCAAGAATTTAGGAGACTGTAATCTTCACATATTCTTAATGCATTTCTACCTATTTTTGCCCACCACCTTCATATGATGAACGGACGCAAAAATAATTTAAAAGATGGTACGGCACTGATTTTATCTTTATGGCTTTTGCTATTAACGCCCCATATATGGGCCAATTATTTCCCGCAACGCGTTTTTTGCAAAAACTTAACGGCTTCCGCCGTGCAGGATACCTCCAAACCGGTTCCTAAAATCGATAACCTGAGGCCATTTCGCAAACCATCCGATACCACCAGCCCGGCTCAACGCATTACCGATACTACCAAACTGCCCGGCGCCGCTTCGGATACCATACCTGTAAAAGACAGTACGATAAAAACCACCGATACGTTTTCTGTGAAAGTATCGAGTGATTCATTGGATGTACCGGTTGCTTATAAAGCATCGGACAGTATGGTATTGATTGTGCCCGATAAACAAATTATCCTGTTCAGTAAGGCCAATGTGAAATACAAGGATATGGATCTTTCGGCAGACAGTATTCAGCTTGACCAGAGCACGCAGGTAGTAACAGCCATGTATCGTAAAGATACGGCGGGTAACTACGTGGGTAAGCCTGTAATGATACAGGCCGATAGCAAAATGACCTCCGACGTTATGAAATACAATTTTAAAACGCAGCGGGGCATTACCCAAAATACCATGACCATGCAGGGCGAAATGCTGGTGATAGGTGAAAAGGTAAAAAAGATAAACGATAAAGATTATTATGCTTCCCGGGCACAGTTTACCACCTGTAACCTGGATACACCACACTTTGCTTTCAGGGCTAATAAATTAAAAATGGTAAGCCAGAAGCTGGCCATATCGGGTCCTATTCACCCAGAGTTTGAAGGTGTGCCCATTCCCATATACATTCCCTTTGGATTTTTTCCTTTATCGCAGGGGCGCCACTCAGGTATACTGCCACCCACCTTTACTGCCAGCGAGCAGTTTGGTTTGGGATTGGAAGGACTGGGCTATTATAAGGTGCTGAACGATAATTTTGATGTTACCTTACGCAGTAACCTGTATTCGTACGGCGGTTACTCGCTGTTTTTAACGCCTACGTACCGCGTGCGATACCGGTATAATGGTACCATGAACCTGGTGTACCAGAACAGCCGTATATTATCAAGTACCTCCAAACAGGAGTTTACCAATACAAAAACCTATAGTTTAAACTGGAGCCATTCGGTTGACAGCCGCGCCAGGCCGGGAACTACTTTTGCGGCCAACGTAAACATTGCATCAACCAAATACAACCAGCTTGTACCCAGCAATACCACACTCAACTATCAAAATACACTCAGTTCTTCTATTTCCTATTCCAAAACATGGGGGAGTAGATTTAACCTTACCGCTACCGCCAACCACAACCAGAACAACCTTACCAAGGTTATTAACCTTAACCTGCCCAATCTTTCTTTTACGGCCAATACCTTTTACCCGTTGCTGCCCAAAGATTATGCAGGCCCTGCAAAATGGTATCATAAGCTGGGTATTGGGTTAAACTCAAACGTAAGTAACCAGGCAAGTTTTCTGGAGCCCGATTTCAAGGTGCGGAAAATTCTCGATACCATGCAATGGGGCGTGCAGCACTCAGTTCCCATACAGTTATCGTTACCGCAATTGGGTCCTTTCCAGATATCGCCTGGTATCAGCTACCAGGAAAAATGGTATTCACAAAGCCTTACCCGTACCTGGGATTCTGCCAACAACAAGCTGGATACTGCTGTTAAAAAAGGATTGTATACAGCCAGGGATGTTTCGTTTAGCTTGGGTGTTAGTACAGCCATGTATGGCATGTTTGATAAGTTTGGAAAAAACAGCCCCATTGTTGCCATCAGGCACGTGATACGCCCAACCATATCGGCCAACTACAAACCCGACCTGGCCAGCAGTTATTATTATACCTCGCGTATAGATTCCTTTGGCCATACCACCCGTTTTAGTAAGTATGATGGTAGTATTTATGGCTCCTTCTCCGAAGGAACATTTGGTGGTATCAGCTTTGGTATTGATAATAACATTGAGGCCAAAGTGCGCTCGAAAAAAGACACAGCCAATGGCGGGGTGAAAAAGATAAAGCTTATTGATGGATTTGGCTTTACCAGCAGTTACAACTTTATGGCCGATTCGTTTAAACTGTCTCCCTTTAGCCTGTATTTGCGCAGTACGTTGTTTGAAAAGATAAACATTACTGCCGGCGCTACTATGGACCCCTACCAGGTAGATAGTTTTGGTTACCGGGTTAACAAGTATATGTGGACGGGACGCAAATTTTCGCTGGGTAGCCTGGGCCGTATTACCAGTGGTAATGTTGCCATTTCTACATCGTTCCAAAGCAAACCCAAGGATAAAGACCTGGCCAAGAAAAAAGAAGCAGCCCTGCAACAGGGACAGGTTATGACGAACGAGGAGCAACAAGCGCAGATGTCCTATGTGCGATCGAACCCGGCCCAGTTTGCCGACTTTAACGTGCCCTGGTCGTTGAGTTTATCGTATTCGTTTAGCTTTACACGAAGTTTTAAGCCCGACTATTCGGGGTGGCAAACCACCACCTATTCAAACGTTAGTTGGAATGGCGACTTTAACCTTACACCCAAGTGGAAGTTTGGTATGAACGGGTATTACGATATGAAAGCTGCGGCCATACAAACCTTTACTTTTTATATTTCGCGCGAAATGCACTGCTGGCAGCTGAGCATTAACGTAACGCCAGTGGGTTTGTACCGTACGTTTAACTTTACCATCAGCCCCAAGAGCGGTATACTGCGTGATTTGCGTATTAATCGTACACGATATTTCTACAATGACTAAAATGCTGAATGCTTAACGCTGAAGTCGGAGAGGTAAGAAATTGCCGACTACCGCGAACTAGTTTCACGTTTTTTAAAGGCAACAAGGCACAAAGGCAATGAGGCAACGAGTGAAGCCAAGAGTCGGAGGTAAGAAGTAAGAAATGCAGGCTTGAAACTTGTAACCCTTTCACGTTTGCCGTTTCACGATTCACGACTGCCGATTCACGATTCACGACCCACGTAATAATCATGCATCAGTTTATACACTTTCTCTTTCAGTGATTGCGTAGTCTCGCCCGGTTGAGCCGGTATGGGAGGCAGAAAATGAATCTCCATTTTGCGGGGCATTAGAAAAAAAGATTTATTGGCGGGCAATACCTTTCTGGTGTTGAAGATGATGCCGGCAATAATGGGTTTGCGGCTATCGATGGCCAGTCTGAAGGCGCCATCATGAAATGATTTCAGCGGTTGATCGGTAAGGTTACGCGTACCTTCGGGATAGATGCACATATGTAAGCCCATTTTTAGTACCCGGCGCATTTGCAGGTAACTATCTTTACGGCTGGTTTCACTTTTACGGTCAACCAGTACCGAGCCGGTTTTATAGATTAAACCAAACAGGGGCGTGCGGGCCATTTCAATTTTGGCGATGGTTTTATTACCGCCGGGAATGGCGGGGTATGAAATGGGCACATCCATAAAAGAGTTGTGGTTACAAACAACAACGTAGTTTTGGCCGGGAGCAAAATGTTTTCTTCCCCTAACTTTTAGTGGACAACCAATCAGCGGCAGGTAAATACCCATCCATACGCGGGCAAAGGCGGCAAAGCGGGTGGTTTTTTTAGGGTCTTTGGCGGTGTAGCTGAACAACAAAAAGGGAATAAGGAAAATGAGCATCGTGGCAACAAACATCACAATGGCCCAAATGGCAAAAATGCGTCCGGCTATTTCTTTAATCAGCTTCATTGGTGCAAGTTAATAAAAGGCAACGAGGCATTAAGGCAACGAGGCAGCAAGCACTATTAGTTACCAGTTACCGGTTGCCAGTTACCAGTTACTAGTTTTGGGGTGCAAGGTATAGTGGGTATGCAGTTAATGAGGGTTGTAGAAACTAAGGAACCTCAAACCACAAACTACAAACCTCAAACCCTACAATGCCCAATCAATAGGTTCAATACCATTTTTAACCAGGTATTCGTTGGTTTTTGAAAAGTGGCGGCAGCCGAAAAAGCCGGCAAATACCGAACGGGGTGAAGGGTGCGCAGCCATCAGCACAAGGTGTTTGGTTTCGTCTATCAGCATCTGTTTTTCCTTGGCAGGTCTTTCCTATAATAAAAACACCACATGCTTTTTCTCGGTAGATATTTTTTTGATGACATTATTGGTAAACTCGGCCCATCCTATTTCGGCATGGCTCATGGGTTCGCCGGCACGTACTGTTAACAAAGTATTCAGCAGCAGTACACCTTGTTGGGCCCATTTGGTTAAGTTGCCATGATTGGGGATGGGAACACCCAGGTCGCTCTGCAGCTCTTTAAATATATTTACCAAGGAGGGTGGAGGACGAACGCCATCAGGAACGGAAAAACTCAGTCCATGCGCCTGACCGGGATTCATGTAGGGGTCCTGGCCCAGGATCACCACTTTTACCTGATCGAAGGGCGTTGTCTCAAACGCATTAAAAATTAACTTACCGGGGGGGTAAATGGTTTTCCCCGCCATTTTTTCGGTTTTCAAAAACATAACAATGTTCTGGAAGTAGGGTTTGGAAAACTCGGATTTCATAACCGTTTTCCAGCTTTCTTCTAATTGAACGTCCATAGCTATTTGATTTCCGTTTGGTTGCAAGCTAAATAAAATACCATTATCCGGGCGGTTGATTTCAATCACGTATTATACATTTTAATAACAGGCGGGGTGATAAACGTGTGTAAAATACAGTAGTGGACTGTTCATACAATTTTATTTAGCTTGATCTTGCGCCAACCCGGCTGCTTCAATAATGGCGTCGGCGAAGGCGTTCGGCGCTTCCTGGGGAAGATTGTGGCCAATACCGCCAGTAATAGTATGGTGCACGTATTTACCCGTAAACCTGGATGTATAAGTACCGGGGTCGGGGTGTGGGGCCTCATTGGCGTCACCTTCCAGCGTAACAGTGGGCACCGTAATAACGGGGAAGGTGGCCAGTTTTTTTTCAAGATCGTTATACCGGGCTTCGCCTGTTACAAGACCCAGGCGCCAGCGATAGTTATTTATAACGATGGCTACATGATCGGGATTGTCGAATGCCGCAGCCGATTGGGTAAACACCGTATCATCAAAATGCCATTGGGGAGAGGCTGTTTGCCATATCAATTGGGCAAAGTCGCGGCGGTTGGCTTCGTAGCCCAGTCGGCCCCGCTCGGTAGCAAAGTAAAACTGGTACCACCACGATTGTTCTGCCTGGGGCGACAGGGGCGATTGATTAGCCTGCTGACTGCCGATGAGGTAACCACTTACCGATACCAGGGCAGTACAACGTTCTGGCCACAACGCTGCTACAATATTGGCTGTGCGGGCTCCCCAGTCGAACCCGCCAATGATGGCTTTTTGAATCTTCAGCGCATTCATAAAATCAATCACATCTACAGCAAAAGCAGCTTGCTCACCGTTACGCGGCGTTGTGGTATCGGGAAAATGCGTGGTGCCATAGCCGCGCAGGTAAGGCACCAGCACCCGATATCCTTTGGCCGCCAGCAGGGCCGATACTTTGGTATAGCTATGTATGTCGTAAGGCCAGCCATGCAGTAAAATAACCGGTTGTCCGTTGGCCGGACCTGCTTCGGCGTATCCTATGCTTAATACGCCGGTGTTGATTTGTTTAATTTGATCAAAGGATAACTGCACGCAGTTGTTGCTGTTATGGGAAGTCAGGTGTGTATTATTTTGTGCCTGCACCCAGTTAATGCCGGCGAACAGGGTAGTGGTGAGCAGTACGGTGGCGGTGGTGATCAATAACCGACGGATGGTGGTGGTATTAAATGTCATGTTATATATTGTTTGGAGATGCTTAGTTAATGGCAGCCATAGCAGGCGTTGAGGGGTATTTTTTCCTGAACAGGAAGTAGGTTGTTGTTGCGATGCTTAAGGCAGTGATAGCATCTATGGTTGCGGGGAAGCCGAGCACACTTAATTTAGAGAAGAAGGCAAAAATGATATCAAAAAATACACCGGCAAAAACCCATTCTTTTAGTCTGATCAACCTGTTGGGTATTAAAAGCGTTATTACCCCTGCAATCTTGGCAACGCCTAAAATATATATAAAGTGGGGTGGGTATCCCAGTTGTAAAGTGATATTCCATACAAGGGGGTTATGGGTAAGTTCACAAAAGCCGCTTGTTCCAAACCATAAAGAAGTTAATGCAATTCCTGTGCGATAAATTATTGTTGCTGTTTTTGAGTTCATGATGTTTGTGTTTTTAAGTGATTTGATAGGGCAAAGATGTTTGATAGCCGGGTGCTGGCTACACATTATTGGGCGAAGTTGGCGAATGAATGCGCCGGTTAGACAATAGAGGGGGCGAAAAGGGTGGGAGGAGAGCTGGTAGGTTGGGCCAAAAAGAAGCGACAGGCTATTGCCGGTTCCTGAACAGGGAAAAGCCTTTGCGGAAACCCGGGTTGAGGCTATTATAGTTTAATACCTGATTGAAACTAAATTAGTTGGAAAGAATGTGTAAAAATCCGCATAAAAAATTATCTTTGCGCGGATTCCAACAAAAAAATTGGGACCGGTAGCTCAGTTGGATAGAGCAGCTGCCTTCAAACTAGGAGTTTTATAAGGGAAACAAAACTTTATAAGTGGATGCCACTATATCGGTGAAACCTTCCTGCGAAAGCAGATGGCAATACCGAGGAAACCTGCAAGGGGTTCCGTAGAGACTACACGTGGCACACCTGAAATGGTGAAGATATAGTCCAGACCACAAATCCCGTTGTCGCCAGGCCGGGAGCAGGGAAACCTGTAGCGGGTAAGCTAAGCAGCAGGTCATTGGTTCGAATCCAATCCGGTTCACAAGCGCCTCGCACGATAGTGCGGGGTTTTTTGTGTTTGGGAGCGATGCGAGCTTTGCTCGCGTGAGCGGACAAATGCAAAAAACCGGCGCCGTTAGGCGCCGTGGGGCGCTTGGGTAAGACCTTCAGAGGGGGTATCGGGATCAGCGGAGTTAATCCCGCCCGGGTCACAAAAACCCTCGGCTATTGTCTTGATTTCAATCAAATGCTTTAAGGGATTTCAATCCCTATCTTTGTTTTTTATTTAAAGTAAAAACCAACTCAATTAACCCATGGAACACAGCGCTATATCAATACGCCCATTTATCGGAGCAAAAGATTTTGAACTCTCAAGGAGCTTTTACCGCGACTTAGGTTTCCAGGAAAGTGTTTTGACCCCTACCATGTCGCTATTTAAAACTCAGCAATTGGGATTTTATCTGCAAGGTGCTTTTGTAAAGGATTGGATAGACAATACAATGGTATTTTTAGAAG
>Ga0207102_1054_pt2 | contig 11811 bp, 11 predicted proteins | sample Alteio_BWMinHeat_80_FD_153573 | JGI IMG/M metagenome (GOLD analysis project Ga0207102, IMG submission 153573) | Enriched cells from forest soil in Barre Woods Harvard Forest LTER site, Petersham, Massachusetts, United States -... | ecosystem: Environmental > Terrestrial > Soil > Temperate forest >... | reverse complement strand
GCGCGGCATGCAAATAACTCAAGTGAGTTAATTGCGTCATCCCAAAAATCAATAACGAATAAAGTGGCCATTGTGATTGCGGACAAAACTGTGCAACACCTTTTATTCCTGCAACTTCAAAATATTGAGCACTCATTAAATAACAAATACCATCAGGATTGATAATGTTATCGCGCGCACTAAACCAAAATGACAAGATCAAACTGATGCATGCAGCAATTAGAATTAAATATTCTTGATTGTTAAAACGATTAACGATTGGCCTCATGCGAATACTGCCTCCAATTTTTCTTTAAATTCACGGCTAAGTTCCGGATGCTTTAGAGCATAAGCGACCGTTGCTTCCAAATAACCAAGCTTGCTGCCACAATCATATCGTTGACCATGAAATTGATAAGCGAGCACTGGTTCTGCCACTAATAATTTTGCAATGGCATCAGTTAATTGAATTTCACCACTCGAACTTGCAAGCGTTGCTTCTAAAAATCCAAAAAGGCGCGGTGTTAAAATATACCGACCAACAACACCTAAAAGCGATGGCGCAAGTTTTAATTTTGGTTTTTCAATAATATTTTTTAATGGCATTAATCCTTGATGCGGATGTTCAACATCAACGATCCCATATTTTACAGTTTCATGAGGTTCAATATTTTGAACGGCAATGATGCTTGTTTGATGTTCATTAAATTGTTCAACCATTTGCTTGAGACATGATTTCTTTCCGCCATCGATTAAATCATCCGCTAACAAAACGGCAAAAGGTTCATTCATTACGAGCGGTTTGGCACACCAGACAGCATGTCCTAAACCTTGTGGCGATTTTTGGCGAACATACGCGCAAGACACACCTTCCGGCAAAATATTACGCACTATTTCTAACAGTTTACCCTGCCCTCGCTCGGTAAGCGTTGCTTCTAATTCAAAGTTAGAATCAAAATGATCTTCTATTGCTCGTTTACTACTGCTCGTTACAAAAATAAGCTCAGTAATGCCTGCTTGAATGGCTTCTTCAACCGCATATTGGATCAAAGGTTTATCAACTATCGGTAACATTTCTTTGGGATTTGCTTTTGTGGCAGGTAAGAAGCGCGTTCCGAGGCCCGCGACCGGAAAAACTGCTTTAGTTAAGGTCTTTTTCATAACCAACTTTCCATTTAAATATGCAGCGGAATGTTATCATAGGTTTTGAAACAAAACATGATCATAAGTTATAAATTGATGCTTGTTCCCTCTAAACTTAACTGATATAATACATCCTTTTTTACCATCAAAAGAGAAATTCCAATGCTTGCCACGCGTTTAAACAAACTAAGCTCCAAACTAGTCAAAGGTTTCTATTCTAAAAAAATGAGTAAGCAAGCGGGCTCTCCTCACCATGCCAAGGAAACTCTCTTAGATAAAAAGGCAAAAAGTGCTAATAGTCCAAAAACAATCATTGAAGTTATGCAAAATTATCCAAAAAAAGAACGTAGCGAAATGTTAACGATTCTTCATCATGATGCATTGCCACCTATCGACTTAATCAACCAAAAAGTGCAGTTGAAGGATCTCATCAATACTAATCAGCCTCTTAATCGAGATTTTTATGCACATATGAATTTGGCTACTCAAGTCATGAATGAGACAAGACATATCGCTCAGTTTTCAAAAGATCAAAACTTTAACTTAGTAACACTCGAATTATTAAAAAAACATACGACAAAAAGGTTGTATGCTGGCATCGTCGAAGCTACAAATGATAGTCATGCATTTGTGATTTGGGATGAAAAACCGTTAATGGAAGCTCATTTCTACTTATCCGAACAAAAACAAACAACTGCCATTTTTTGTGATTGGAAGATGGGTGTTGCTGGCAAATTTAATGAAAACGAATTAATGGAAAAAATAATAAATCCCATCCAGCATCTCGATATCGATAATACATACATTAAAGTACCTGCCCCAATTAACCTATATCATACCTTTGAATTGAAAAACGCTGTCGTCATCGACCCTGTTGAGCGCTATGTGAAAGATAGATTGTTTTTTATGGAATCTAATAGTTACTTAAAGGGAATGGTTGCGAATTTAGAAGATCATGTGAAAGAGTTGGATGATGCGATACAGCGAGTGGGGAATTTACGGAGTTAGTTCTGTCATACCAGCGAAAGCTGGTATCCAGAGCCTTTGTCATGCCAGCATGCTTTTAGCTGGCATCCAGTGTCTTTAATTTAAAATTATTAAAGGCTCTGGATACCAGCTTTCGCTGGTATGACAGATGCCTCACTTCCGCAACATCTCAACCACATCAGATAAATCAGCATGTTTTGTCAATATCGGTGACTCTGTTATCAGCTGAATAATCTTTTGTAATTCTTTCTTCAGTTCTTGTTTGAGTTTTATTTCCGCTAATTTATCTTCAGATAAACTCGCATAATTCTGCACACCTTGTAACTCAGCCTCAATGTTAACCACTTCATGGTCTATTTTATGAGTAATCCCGCGCATGGTTTTTACTAAGGCTTTTTTATCAATCCCTTCACCTTCTGAAACTGCTAAATAAGCGCTTTGAATTAACGCAATTAAATAGCGCCATTCAATAGCCAAATGATTAATATGCTGTTGTTTTAATTGATGTTCAAGGATACGAAGGGTAGTCAAAATACCTTGCAATAATGATTCGTTCCTTAGCTTCATGGCGGCTACCTTCCTGGGGTGATCAGGAAATTATACTCTCTATTGACCCTATGATTATTAAGAACCGTGCCTTAATCCTGGTTTGTAAGTAGTTTCCATGCTAAGAATATCAACTATTTTTTCAACCAAGTGATCGAGTGCTTCTTTCAATTTTATACTTCCTTGGGCATCGACTTTTTGTCTAAGTTTAAATAATATTTCAATTGTTTTAAGTGCACTGTCTGCAAGCGCTAACTTTGTGAGCGACTTATCAACAGATTCAATGTGCGGCCTTGGAAAGAAGCGTGTATTAGGAAATCCACTAGTTCTAAAAGGTGCATTCTTATATTGCTCAAGATTTGTGGCTATGACTTTTGAAAAATTATTAATATTTTCTTTTTGCATGTCATTTAATTTATAAGCTCTTAAGGAACTTATGAGCATGGTAAATTTCACGTCCGCTTCTTTCCGGGATATTTGTTCTAATTTTTCAGCAGGTATTTCCAATAGATCTATCTGTTGAGGTGGACTATCTTTTTTCTCAGTAATTTCTTCCGGCTTTGGTGAATCAATTTGCTTGACTTCAACGACTGGTTTTTTTTCAACGATAGGAGTTAAGTGAGTCAAGATACTGTTTGCAGTTTCTCGATGATACATTGCAATGTCATAGAGCGTCAGACCAAAGTGTTTATTTAGATCTTCATCTTTTTTATTAATGAGAGGTTTTTGACCCGCTTTAACATGATCACCGTCACGATATTCTTGAGGAATTTGAGAAAAACTTCGTTGATACATTCCTTCTAACCAAATAGTTAATTCCTTCCAAAGCAATTGAGAGTCATCATCCATCACCGTAATCATTTTGGCTATTTCGCACACCCCAATGAAAGGTTTTTGAATAGCTTCTGTTGGTGATGAATTAAGTTTATAAGGAGCCATTAATTTGATAAGCGTCCAATTTGGACTCTCAACTGCTGCAACTTGCCTTTGGTTTAATTCGTCGTACATCTCGGTTGCGCCAATGCAAAATATTTCATTATAGATTAAAGAAATTAAAATCTTGGCTGTTTCATTGGTCATATCATTTTTTTTATTTTTAACATACGAAAAAAATTTACCAACAATCGGATCTATTGTTTTTTTAACTTTTTCATAAGTGAGCTCTTTCATAGAAGTATCTTTAATCATTGCTTCAAAGATTTCACGTATGTCGTTCCCGACAACTTTCGCGATATGTTCTCTCATGTTAACTTTAACTGGTATGTTGCAAATTTCTTTTATCTTTTTTTCGGTCCCAACACGAATATCGCCAAGGATCATTTTTATAATTGGTAAATTAACGAAACCATCTAGTTTGGCTATTGAGTTAATTGCATCAATTTGATCTTTGGTTTTAATCTCGCTGCGAAATGTGGCTAATGTTTCAGGTGAAGTATATTCTTTGTATTTGGTATCCCAATCCTCAGGTTTAAAATTTGCTACTCTGTCAAGCATCGTGAGGTTCCTTTTCATTTGTTGTTATGTCGTTATTATTGACTGGCAATGCTTAACAGAAGATTAAGCGGTTATGATATTGACTAATTGACACGAATGGGAGCACCTCAACATGAATAGGGATAATCAATTTGATGTAATCGTCATTGGCGCGGGACAGGCAGGTCCCTCTCTCGCTGTGAAATTTGCAAATATCGGAAAAAAGGTAGCCATTATCGAGCGAAAATTATTTGGCGGAACCTGCGTCAATACTGGTTGCATTCCTAGCAAAACCCTCATTGCAAGCGCAGAGGTCGCACATATTGCAAGACGTGCTCAAGACTTTGGAATATTGATTAATGGTGACATTAAAGCTGATATGAAAAAAGTTAAAGTACGCAAAGATGACATCGTTAATAAAATTTCAAGCGGTCTTGAAAGTTGGCTTAAGGATACAAAAAATTGCACCGTGTTTAAAGGCCATGCTCAGTTTGAAGATCCATATACAATACGTGTTGGTGATGAATTATTAAAAGGCGAGAAAATATTTATCAATGTGGGAGCGCGTGCTTCCGTTCCACCCATCGAAGGCTTAAAAAAAATAAATTATTTCACTAATTCTACTATCATGGATGTCGATTTTATTCCGGAGCATTTAATCATTATCGGTGGTAGTTATATCGGACTTGAATTTGCACAAATGTATCGCCGCTTTGGGTCCAACGTCACTATCATTGAAAAAGCATCACGATTGATTCCAAGAGAAGACGCTGATGTATCAGATACCGTTAAAGAAATTTTGCTAGCTGAAGGAATTGATATCCGATTAAATGCGGAATGTATTGAGTTAGATAAACATGATGAGAAAGTCATTGTTAAGCTCGATTGCAAAGACTCAGCAAAAAATATCACTGGATCACACTTATTATTAGCAATAGGACGTGTTGCCAATACACAAGATTTAGGTTTGGATAAAGCAGGTGTAGAAAAAGATGAACGCGATTTCATCAAAGTGGACGATCAATTACAAACGAATGTTGCACATATCTGGGCACTAGGCGAATGCAATGGTAAAGGTGCGTTTACTCATACTTCCTATAACGATTATGAAATTGTAGCCGCTAATTTAATTGACAATCATTCTCGTCGAGTCAGCGATAGGATTTTGACCTACGCTTTATTTCTTGATCCTCCTTTAGGACGTGCCGGTCTGACAGAAGCGCAGGTGCGCTCTTCAGGTACAAAAGCACTGCTAGGGAAGAGGCCCATGACAAAAGTGAAACGTGCTGTAATTAAAGGGGAAACACAAGGATTTATGAAAATCATTGTGGACGCAGAAACCAAGCAAATTCTAGGTGCAGCGGTTTTAGGTGTGGGTGGAGATGAAATTATTCAATCTATCCTGGATGTGATGTATGCAAAAGCTCCTTATACAGTGATTCAAAATGCCGTACATATCCATCCTACCGTGACTGAATTAATTCCAACGATGTTAGAAGAGTTGAAACCGCTATGATTAAACTCACTCAATAAGCATTCCTATTCAAAAAACCTTTTAAAAAAGTCAAAAAGATAATTTTGATATCAAACCACAGCGACCAGTTATTAATATAATACAAATCATATTCGACTCTTTTTTGCATTTTAATAAGTGTATCTGTCTCACCTCGCCAGCCGTTGACTTGTGCCCAACCAGTAATACCCGGCTTCACATGATGACGTTGCATATAATCACGCACGGTATCTTTATACATTTCATTATGAGGTAAAGCATGAGGTCTCGGTCCTACAATAGACATTCGTCCTTGCAGCACATTAAAAAACTGCGGCAATTCATCTAAACTGGTGCGTCGCAACCATTTTCCAAATGAGGTAATTCTTGGGTCATCACATTTAGCTTGGGTGATAGCGCCTATTGTTTCATGATGCTCAACCATCGTTCTAAATTTATAAATATTAATAATTCGACCATCCCAACCCAAACGTTCTTGTTTAAAAACAATGGGGCCTTTTGAAGTTAACTTCACACCTAATGCAATAAATAGTAGAAATGGAGTGATTATCATTAAAATAGCGAATGCCAAAAGTCGATCTTCTATCGCCTTTACTAATCGATTGATCCCCATCATGGGTGTATAACGAACATTTAATACTGGAAACCCAGCGACATCTGAAATCGAATGATTGAGTAAATCTAAACTAAAGATATTAAGAACAAATCGTGTGTTGATGGTGTGATGTCTTAATTCAAATAAAATTTCTTTGACGCGAGCTTCTGCATGCAATGGTAAAGCTAACCAAATTTCATCAATATCAGCTTCATCAAGATAGTCGCCTAAATTTTTTGGTGTTTGAATCACAGGAATATCAGCGAAACTTCTAGGTTTTTGCTCTGCTTCATCATCCATAAATGAGACGATTCTAAAACCCGTCCATAATGCAACTTGTACTGTTTGAGCAAATTTGACGCCCAAATCTCCGGCACCCATAATGACTACGCGTCTTTCATTTAAACCGCGAGCGCGCATAAGACGTAAGATTAATAAAATACTACAACGAAAAAAAACTAATAAAATAAAAGAAAAAATAATCCAACCTAAAAACCAAAGTCGTGAATAACTGTCCCCGGCTTTTGTAAAAAATGCAACGCTTGCTAACACTAATCCTAGAATAAGCACGCCGTGCAAAAGTGTCATGACATGCCGTAAAAAACTTTGTCCGCGTATGGAAATATAAATATTAAAAAATGAAAAAACAACGGTTGTTGCTAAAAGCCCCACGACCATAGCCCAAAGATAATTGGTTGACATGGTCACTTCATGAAATCGAATAACATAAGCAAACCACCCCGCGAAGAGGACGATAATCATGTCCATGGCTCGAGTGAGTATGGTGATAACACGTGAGTATTCTTTTAACAAACCTTTCGGTAACATGACCAGTCTCCATTCAATGCACATACTAACTACTTACCTTTGTGCGTGACAACAATTATTGGTAGGGTGGATTAGGCGTTTTTTGCCGTAATCCACCATTTAAATTGTTGGTGGATTACGGCGCAAAAAGCGCGCCTAATCCACCCTACCCATACGTCCAACCTTTGTATGCAACAATTATTAACGGTAAGATATCGACAATTCTTAATTAAAAGACAAAGCTAATGAAAATTGCAATCGTGTGTGATTGGTTAGTCCAATTAGGCGGTGCTGAAAAAGTATTGGAGCAATTGCTATTATGCTTTCCTCATGCTGATTTATTCGCAGTCATCGATTTTGTTCCTGAATCTCAGCGTGGTTTTTTACAAGGCAAAACTGTGCAAACAACTTTCATTCAGAAATGCCCATTCGCATCCACTCGATATCGAAGTTATTTGCCACTTATGCCGCTTGCCATCGAGCAATTAGATGTTTCTCATTATGATGTCGTGCTCTCAACATCACATGCTGTTGCAAAAGGTGTTTTAACAGGACCGAATCAAATTCATATTAGTTATATTCATACACCTATGCGTTATGCTTGGGATTTGCAACATCAATATTTAAAAGAAACTGGGTTGCATAGCAAATGGCGTGGGTGGCTCGCAAGATATTTTTTACATCGATTGCGTATTTGGGATTATCGCTCATCAGTTAATATCGATCATATCATTGCAAATTCTGAATTCATTGCGCGTCGTATTAAAAAAACATATGGTCGAGAAAGCCGTGTGATTTATCCGCCGGTTGATCTTACGCGTTTTACACCTCTTGCAGAAAAAAAGAATTTTTATCTCACAGCATCACGACTCGTGCCTTATAAACGTGTGGATTTAATTGTTAAAGCGTTTAGTGAAATGCCTGATAAAGAATTGATTGTGATTGGTGATGGCCCAGAATTTAATAAGATAAAAAAATTGGCCGGGAAGAATATTCGAATGTTAGGTTATCAATCGGATAATGTTTTAATTTCTTATATGCAGAGAGCAAGCGCTTTTGTATTTGCAGCGGAAGAGGATTTTGGTTTAGTTCCGGTTGAGGCGCAGGCTTGTGGCACGCCTGTGATTGCATATGGCAAAGGTGGGGTTTTGGAAACTGTTAGCGATTTGTCGAGCGAAAAGCCAACGGGTGTGTTTTATAAAGAACAAACTGTTGCTGCAATTTGTGATGCGGTGCAAGTGTTTGAAGAGAATGCGGGGAAATTTATGCAAGAGAATTGTGTGGGGAATGCAGCTAGGTTTTCCACGGGTGCGTTTAGGGAGAAGATTATGGGGTTGGTGGGTGGGTCAGTATAAAACTCACTTTTAAAAATCTATTACTTTTGTTGCTTCAGCTATTGTCGTACGTAACACTTTCTTTTTTGAAATTTGAGACGCATTTTTCTTATATACATGTTTGATAATCGTATATGGTCGCCTCTTTATTTCATTAAAAATTTTAGAAAGATATATTCCAATTATTCCAAGATACGAAACAATCAGCCCACCCAAGAACCAAATTGATGCCATGATGGATGTCCAGCCTAACATTCTATAAAAAAGAAATTTCTGGATGATTAAAAATGCCGCATAACAACATGAAAGCGATAAAATGAAAAATCCACAATAAAAAATACTGATTAAAGGTAAATTACTGAAGGCTGTCACTGAATTAACCATTAATGATATTTTTCGTTTGAATGTGTAAGTTGTTTTACTTGAAGAATGTTTTTTTACAATTTGAGGATGTTGTTTAAATCCCGTCGCATGCCATAACCCAGCAATATAAATCTCTTGTTCTTGATGTAATAAAAGCGCTTCAACATATTGCCTTGTCATCAAACGAGCAACTGTTATATTTTCAGGTAATCTTTCATGCATCAATAAACGCAAAATACGATAAAATATTTTCCCACTGTAACGTTCAAACGCTCCGCCTTTTCTTTTTTCTTGCACACCATAAACAACATCACAATTTTCATTTTCCATCTGGTCAGCAAAACTGATTAACCATTCTGGTTCTTCTTCTAAATCACTATCAATTAAAAAAATATAGTCACCTTTAGCATGCAATAGACCTGTCATCATCGCTTTATGATGGCCAAAATTGCGTGACAAATCGATTATTTCAAGTGAAGGATAAGTTTCTACTAATTCAACAGCGACTTTCAAACTAGAATCTGGCGAACCATCATTGATAAGCATTATTTCAAAATCATTTCCTACTAATTGTTTTGCGGCTGTTGCAGATCTTTCGCAAAAACTTCTAATATATTTTTCAGATTTATAAAGAGTCGCAACGATAGAAAGTTTCATACATCTTCTCAACAGAAAATAAAATTAATTTTAGGGTTTAAAAATCCTTAAGTCATTATATACTTTAGCAGAACAATTTAGTGAGAAAACCATGCCACATTTAACTCAAGAACAACTTGAAGCATTAAATTTCAAAAAATTAGGAAAGAATATAAAAATTAGTGACAAAACGACTTTCTATTATCCCCATCAAATTGAAATCGGAGATAATACCAGAATTGATGATTTTTGTGTTATCTCGGGTAACATTGTCATCGGAAAATATGTTCACATTGCACCATTTTGTTTGATTGCAGGAGGCGAAAAGGGAATTACACTAGGAGATTTCTGCGGTGTTTCTTATGCTTCACAAATTTTTACTCAATCAGATGATTACACCGGTCAATTTATGGTCAGCCCTCTTATCCCAGAAAAATTCAAACGTGAATATAAAGCCCCAGTAAAACTAGACAAACATGTAATCATTGGAGCAAATTCCATTGTGTTTCCCGGCGTCCATATTGAAGAAGGTTGTTCTATTGGTGCAATGTCACTCGTCAATAAAAATACAAAACCATGGGGGATTTACATAGGAATCCCAGCAAAAAGAGTAAAAGAAAAAAGCAAAGATATTTTGCGTCATGAAGAGGAATTTCTTGCAGAAATAAGTCTTTCATAACAATTTAAAATTTGCTTCATCACCTTTTCATTATTAATTATTTCTTTCACTTTATATCGCGCACATTCTCCCATTTGTTTTGCAATTTCTGGTTCTGCGACCACTCGCAAAAGGCATTGTGCTAATTCACCTTCTTTTAATGGATCATATAAAAATCCTGGAGGATTTTCGGTAGCAATATGTAGCATGCACATGCTCACCGAAACTTCACTAACCGCTTCTTACTTAAATTCTTTTGTATATTTTCTTACCGATCTTGTCATTTTCTAACACCTCTTTCGTTGACTCGTAGTTTATCAAAATTACGTGTCTACTGAAGCGGGGCTAGATCATCTTTCATACTTCTCATTCATCATACTAACAATTTTCGCTGTTAATTATTCGTTATTGTTTTTAAAAATCTTATATACTATTATTGGTCAATTATTTTTTATTAATAGTGTTGCACCATGGCAAATTCACAGCATCAATTTGATAAAGAAGTACCCGCTGACCTAGAAGAAAAAAAGCAGGGTCCAAATCAGCAAAACGCTCTTAATAATCATCTTTGTTTTTTTAAAAAAGGTGGCGTTATTACGGCAGAATCAATTAAAGCAGGATTATGTAAACTAGGTGTGACAAGTCCTCCACCTGGCGTACTTTCCAAGGTTATTATGAGTGAAGCAAGGCTTTCTGGGTGTCCTTATGCTACGCTTTTTTGTGGAGGAAAGATCGAACGTTCTAATTTACCTAAGTTAGTTCATCCTTTTGATACTGGAATATTTAAAAAAGAAAATGGTACTTTTAATGAAGAAGCTTTTAATAAATTAGCATCCTATGCAATTGTTGATAAACAAACGGGTCAAGAAGTAATTTCTCTTGCTGAAATAAATAAATTTAAAGAAAAAGATAGCAACCCTGAACGGTGGAAGAATGCAGGATCAATGGAAAAATTGATTGGTTTTGCTAACAGCATAGGTGAATTCAACTTACTTTTTAAAAGGTTATCTGATGCCAACATAGATGGTGTGCCTTATATTACTATAACTCGTCTTAAAAGATTTTATACTGAAGGTTATGCTCTTTTCAGGGAAATCGCAGCAGCTGAAGCATTAAAAAGGCAAAACTCAGAAAAAGTAGAGGCCTATGCTGGTCGTCATACAATTTATGATTCCATTCGCCACTCTTGCACCATTTTGTAATTTTTATTAAGCGGCGCATTTCTGGCAGAAGTTTAACTATTGCTCATCTTGAAAATATCGATGTTTTGTGTACTTTCGGCAGACCTGTGTGACTTCCTCATAAGAAAATCATAATCTGCAAGCCTGGTATTCTTAGCGATGCATGCTTAGCATACGTCGCTAAGAATACCAGACTTGCAGGCTATGATTTTCTTATGAGGAAGTCACACAGGCTTACCGTAAGTTCACAAATTCAAACGTGAATATAAAGCCCCAGTAAAACTAGACAAACATGTAATCATTGGAGCAAATTCAATAGTATTTCCAGGCGTCCATATTGAAGAAGGTTGTTCCATAGGAGCAATGTCCCTTGTTAATAAGAATACAAAACCATGGGGGATTTACATAGGAATCCCAGCAAAGAGAGTAAGAGAAAAAAGCAAAGATATTTTGCGTCATGAAGAGGAATTTCTTGCAGAAATAAGTCTTTCGTAACAATTTAAAATTTGCTTCATCACCTTTTCATTATTAATTATTTCTTTCACTTTATATCGCGCACATTCTCCCATTTGTTTTGCAATTTCTGGTTCTGCGAC
>Ga0207102_1179_pt1 | contig 11818 bp, 8 predicted proteins | sample Alteio_BWMinHeat_80_FD_153573 | JGI IMG/M metagenome (GOLD analysis project Ga0207102, IMG submission 153573) | Enriched cells from forest soil in Barre Woods Harvard Forest LTER site, Petersham, Massachusetts, United States -... | ecosystem: Environmental > Terrestrial > Soil > Temperate forest >... | reverse complement strand
GTTTACCATTAACAAGAGTAAACGTTATGACTGTTCCATCAGTCAAAGTTTCAGTAGCTGAACCTTGATGCTTATCGTCAATATATTGAAAATCTATAATATTGCCCTTTTTATCGGTTTGTCTGGCTGGGCCTTGACGTTTATCGTGAACAAAATTAAACGTTGTCACGATTCCGCTTATCTTAGTTTCTGTAGCCGGACCGTGACGCTCATTATCGACATAGTGAATATCTAAAACAGTTCCATATTTATTGGTATATTTTCCTGGATTTTGAAAGATACCGTCCACATACTCAAAAAATAGAACAGATTTATCATAAAAGACGTGCATTGCTGTACCTTGGCGCAGATTATTCCTATGTAGAAAATAACATTTAGAGGTATCTGAAAAGAGTTCATATGCTTCACCTTCTCGTTTGCCGTTAACGAGTGTATAAACATGGATAGCACCCTCTGCTGTTGTTTCACTACCGAGTACTTGGCCCGGAGCATTGATGCTTTGGGTGCGCATCTCACAGATACTTTCCAAAGTTTTTAGAAATGAACTGGCAGTTTCCAATTGTCGTTTTTGACGTTTCAGGCCTTCGATAACTTTATCAGGATTAGCGCTTTCAATAAAATAGGTATCCATCCTATGCCTTTTTTTTGATCTATTAGCTAAAATCGCTGAGGAGGAAGCTGCAGCTGCGTGATGCTGCATGTCCATTGCTTGGAATACAGGCATTACAGCCTCTACAGCACTGGAGGGAATTGGACTTAAATAACCGTTCTGTAGAAGGTTAAATGCTGACGTAGAAGAAGGACCTATATTTGGTTGGATGGATCGTGAATCCATGATCACTCCTCTTTGATAAATTTTTAACACCAAGTTATAAGCCGAAGGCTTCCGAATGCGAAGCATTTTTTTTTGCTTCGCATATTGTGCTTCGCTTAGCCTCCGGCGGCATTCAGCAAGAAGATGGCGACTTTTTTCTCTAGGTTTGGCAGGGGGCTCTTTTTCCAGAGGGCTACGGGTTGTGAGAGAAGCCCTTGTGTGGTCATCGTTAGGTCCCAGGCGACACAAAGAAGGGTCTGGTCATTCAATGTGCTAACGAGTGACTCTAGCGTGTGCTGGTTGCGATAGGGAGCTTCGATAAAGATCTGCGTGCTCTCTTCTTGCTTAGATGTTTTTTCTAATTGACGGATGTTCAGTACACGCTTGCCCGGTTCCTTATCGATGTAGCCCTGAAAGGTGAAGCGCTGGCCGGAAAGCCCCGATAGCATCAGAGCTAATAGGATCGACGAAGGGCCTATAAAGGCTTGAATCACAATACCTACCTTCCTCGCACGACTCACAAGCTTAGAACCTGGATCAGCAATACAGGGTAGTCCGCAATCGGAGACCAATCCCCAGCGCTCTCCTTCCAAGATAGGCTTGAGGAGAAAATCAAAGTCGGCATCCGGGGTATGCTCATTTAATAGCGCAATCGGGATATCATGAGCGGGTTTCTTCGTTTCAAAACGGCTCAAGAAACGACGCCCCGCTTTTTCGCTTTCGGCAATCAATCCATCTATCGTCTGCACGGCTTTATCGACACTATTGGGAAGAAAGGGCTCGTGGTGCCGCTGTTCGCCTAAAAGATTGGGAAATAACAGGAGAGCGGGCTTAGCTTTTTCATTCATTTAATTAAACCTTTTTTTGATTATTCACATTAATTTTACGATGAGCATCTCAGCCAGCAGCTCTGGGTCTGCACCGCTGCTCTTTGCAAGGAGCTCAATTTCATCTACTTTTTGTAATCCTTTTTTGAAGCGCTCTAATCCATAGCTTTGCGCCATGCGCATGTGTCGCTCCAAAATAAACCCTTTCATATAGGGGAATAGCTGCGTCACCTGTTCCGCACCGCCACCCTGCGATAATACGGCGCAGACCTGGAAATCGGTCTGCAGTTGGGTGCGCACCTGACGCAACAGAGTCAAAAAGGATTGTCCCTCAGACAACAGCGCTTTGCTAATGCGCAAACCAGCTTGGACATCGCGTTGAAAAATCGCTTCGCCTAATTGCCACGCATTTTCGCTATTGACATGGACAGATACTGCATTGATATCCTGCAGGGCAATTTCATTTCTCTCTCCAATGTAACAGTTGATTTTCTCAATCTCCTGATGCAGCAGAGCGTAATCCGTTCCCACCTGTTTAATCAGGGCTTGCGCAATAGCTGGATGGATCTTTTTACCTAATGCATTCACTTTAGTTAGCACCCACTCCACAGCTGATTTCTCTTTTTCCCAGGGCTTTTCCTCGGCGATTTCAAGGAGCACTCCAGCCTGTTCCGCCTTTTTATAAAAACGCGTATTGGCGGCCATAGACGCCCCAGAAAGCACCAGACAGATCGAGCGGTTGAGCTGCGAAAAAGACTCCTCAAGCTTAGCTAGTGCTGTTTTTGGCAATTTATCTATCCCATGTATGGCCACAATGCGTTTTTCAGCAAAAAATGAGAAGCTATTCAACTCTTCACACACATCCTCTACGGAAAGACGCTCTCCATCAAATACCCTTAAGGCTAACTCAGGATTTCGACTCCCCTCTAACAGGGACTTAATTAAACGATCCGCCGCACTTTTGCGCTCAAAGGCATCTTTGATCAGAATGAGGTAAAGCTCCGAAAAATGGCTCGGTGAGGCGCTCTCCAAATGTTTTTCAAATGCGCGTAGATTGGAATATTTCACTGCCTTAGCCCCTATTTGAGAATCTCGGTTAATAACTGGCATAAATAAAGGTGATCCCGGCAGGACGCAAGTTCTCGACACGCATGCATGGAAAGCTGCGGTGTGCCGATATCGACAGTCAACATCCCAGTCAGCTGGGCATGAATCGGACCGATGGTTGTTCCACAAGGAATGTCGCCACGCGTGACCATTTTCTGCAAGGGGATCTGATGCCGATCGCATAGATCAATCAACTGAGCCGCAGAACGCGCATCGGTGGCATAACGCTGTTGCGCATTATTCTTTAAAGCCACACCGCGATTCAATAAAATCGGATGGCGCGGCTCATGCCTTTCCATATAATTGGGATGCAACGCATGTGCTAAGTCTATCGAAATGCATAATGAACGATTGAGCAGACGCAAGTAATCAGCCCGCGATATCTGCTGGGCCAATGTAATTCTCTCCAATACATGCATGAGAAATGGAGAATTAGCCCCCTGAGCCGTTCCAGAGCCGATCTCTTCATTATCCCAAAGCACCGCCATTTTTAACGTTGCATCTACAGCATTCTGAGACTCCGGTTTCACAAACGCCGTGGTGATCGCATGCACGCTGCACAAGCTATCGATGCGGTATGAGGCAATCAACCGCTTCTGATAGCCCACTAAAGCAGCAGGCTCCAAAGGAAAGAGGAAAAGATCAGCACCTAGAAGCTTTTGATAGGGCACTTGCTCTTTGATCAACTGGGCCAGATACCCCTCTTTAATCACATCTACAGGCAGATCGACCGCCGCAAGCGCCGCTAAGTGCTCCTGTTTATTGAGCAGCAAGCCATTTTCATTGACGTTGCGGTCTAGATGGATTGCCAGTTGCGGAATCACCACGGGATGTGCATCTAGGCGCACCAGAACTTCTTTCAATTGACCCTGTGCATCGCGGATAGCAACTCTACCCGCAATACCCAAGTCGCGGTTAAGCCAAGAGTTAAGGAGCGGGGATCCATATACTTCAACTCCAAGCAAAAGCATGTTTTCTTTGGTGAATTCCGCATTGGGTTTTAGTTTAAGAGAAGGACTATCGGTATGCGAAGCGAGCAGGCGCACATCTTGAATGGCTGCCTTAGGCACAATAAACGCGCAGAGCGATGAGCCATTGCGCGTCACATAATAGCGTCCACCCGGCTGAATGACCCACTCAGCCTCTTCTTTAAGAGGTTGAAATCCGGCCTTCTGTAGTCTATCAGCTACATTTTCGACAGCATGCCAAGCGGTAGGCGAGGCATTGAGAAAATGCAACAGGTCTGTGATTTCAGATGTATGGATTTCAGATACATGACGATTTGGCATATTGAATGGCCTCCATTTGCAGTCTTTGAGCCCACTCTTTGGGCGTGAGATGATTTCCCTGTAATAGTACTAAGGGTTGTTTGCGGCGTTCGATCGCATGTTGATAGGTCGAATCATAGTATTTCAGAAGAAGCTCAATCGCAGCAGGCATGTCGCGGCTGAGAATCCGATCAATCGCTAACTTTGTATGCAATCCCCCTAAGCGCTTTCTTAAACGCTGTGTGGAAGCAATTAAAGCTTCGGGGTCAGCACTCCCATATTCTGCGACGAGATGGGCGATCCGCTCCTGCAATGGACGCTGAATAACAAATAGGGGAGCACAGCCCAATTGCTTAAAAAGGGCATCGGGAAGGCGGCAACTCCCTATCGAACGACTTTCATCCTCAATCCACAAAGGACAATTCAAAGAGCTTACCGACCACTGTAAAGCAATTTCATTCTCAAACTGTTCATTCGAGGGCTGAGGGAGCATCCCCAACATGCCGTAACTACTGCCGCGATGCGAGGCGATCTCTTCCAAATCGAGAATTTGTTCTCCTTGATCTTTTAAAGCGCGTAAAATAGCCGTTTTTCCGCACCCTGTAAGACCTCCAACCACGCATACCTGCCGAGGCTGATTGAGAGCACTGAGAGCCCATTTTCGGTAGGATTTATAGCCCCCTTCCAAGGTGATCGCCCGAATACCTGCAGTCTGCAGCAACCATGCCATGGAAGAGCTGCGCATCCCGCCGCGCCAACAGTGCACTTTAGCAGACTTTCCTTGCAGCAGGGATTTGGCTTTAACGACAAAATCGGCCAATTGGGGACCGACAATGCGCAAGCCCTCTTCAACAGCCTCATTGCGACCGACTTTTTTATAAATGGTCCCTATAATAGCGCGCTCTTCATCGGTAAAAAGCGGTAAATTGAGGGCTCCTGGAATTCTTCCTTGATGGTATTCAGATGGCGTGCGCACATCTAAAATCACTCCAGGAGCCTTTAAAAAAGCGTCTAAGGTCAAACAGGTGCTCATTTACACGCACAAGCCGCTGGATTAGGCGTCAACTTCGAGACTCCCAGATAGGGCTGGAGCACGGCTGGAATATTCACCGACCCATCAGCATTCTGGTTGTTCTCCAATAGAGCGACCATTAAACGCGACGTGGCCAATCCCGATCCATTTAAAGTGTGCACAAATTCAGCCTTGTCCTCCTTATCCTTGTAGCGGATATGCGAGCGACGCGATTGGTAGTCGGTGCAGTTAGAGACGGATGAGACCTCATAATAGCGATTTTGCCCAGGCAGCCACGCTTCGATATCGATCGTACGCGCCGAAGCAAAAGACATGTCACCTGTCACCAAGAGCATGTTGCGGTAATGCAATCCCAATCCCTGCAAGATCTCTTCTGCACTCGCCATCATCTCATCAAAAATTTTTTCGCTCTCTTCAGGCTTAGTGAAACAGAACATCTCCACTTTGTTGAACTGATGCGTACGAATAAGCCCGCGCTCTTGCGATCCAGCGGCTCCCGCTTCGCGTCGGAAGCAAGGACTATAAGCGATGTATTTGAGAGGCAACTGTTCATTGGGAATGATTTCGTCCGAGTGCATTCCATTTAAAGGCACTTCAGCTGTTGGGATCAAATAGAGCTGATAGTCCTCATCATGAATTTTAAATTGTTGGTTTTCAAATTTAGGCAGCTGTCCCGATTGATAGACGGTATCGCGGCGCACGAGGAGTGGAGTCATCCACTGTTCAAAGCCATTTTTGATATGAATGCCAATCATGTAGTTAATCAACGCCCATTCAAGCCGCGCGCCCATGCCGCGGTATACTGGCCATCCCGTGCCCGATATTTTTGCACCGCGTTTAAAATCAAAGAGGTTGAGTCCTTCATTGAGCTCCAAATGATTCTTAAATGGAAAATCGAAATGCGGCTTTTTGCCCACCTCTTTCACGACCACATTATCAGCAGGCGTATCGGAGACTTTGATGTCATCCATCGGGATATTAGGGAGTTTAGACATCTCGAATAGGAATATCTCTTCTAAGGGCGCTACCTCATGGTCTAGCTGTTTGATTTCATCAATCATGCCGGAGACTTTTTGCATGATTTCGGAAGCGTCTTTGCCCTGTCTTTTGAGCTCACCAATTTTTTGGGAGTACTCGTTGCGCTGAGCCTTTAAGTTTTCGACCTTTGTTTTCAGTTCGCGTAGGCGATGATCCATCTCTAAAATAGGCGTGAGGGAGATCTCAGAATCTTTGGTCTTTAATTTTTTTTCGATAAGAGCGTGTTCTTTTCGCAGCAATTTAATATCTAGCATAAGTGAAACCTTTATTTGTGGTTGTGTCACAAGTTTAAAACGTTACAGCTTAAAAAGCAAATTGCACGATATAAATAAATCATTTATGTTGGTCATAAGCCATTGATGAAAATTAAACGCAAAGGCGCAAAGAAGGTAGCCAGGCCGTCCCGGCCTGTGCACCAGGGCGGGACGCCCTGGCTACCCCCTAAGTGATTTCATACATAATTGGCCATTCAACGTGAGGGATCATGAAACGACACCTAATCCATTTAGTTATTGCATTTGAGCTGATCTGTTTCATGGCTCGAAACTGCCATGCTGAGGAGTGCACAGCAAAAGAGTGGAGTATTCTCATTTGCACGTTGAATGAACGCGAGGTTCAATTTAAGCGCCTCTACGAAAATCTATCTAAACAGATTAAGGACAACCACTTAGAAGACAAGATCGAAATTTTATCCCACAAAGACAACCGCGAAATATCGATCGGAGAAAAACGCAATGCCTTAATGCAGAGAAGTCAAGGTCTCTATGTGAATTTTATCGATGATGACGATCGCGTGCACCCTGAATACATTAAAATGATTTATGATCGATTAAAGAGCCGGCCCGATTGCGTGAGTTTGGTCGGTATCATTACGATTAATCATGAAAACTCAAAACTTTTTATCCATTCCATTAAGTATCAAGTATACTCCGAAACGGATACCGCCTATTATCGTCCACCCAATCACCTAAACACCATGAAGCGCTCCATCGCGGCGCAGTTTCGTTTTCCAACGAGCTATTTTGGCGAGGACTACGACTGGGCAATGCAAATCGCGCGATCAGGTCTATTGAAAGTGGAAGCAGTAGTTCATGTGCCCTACTACTTTTACGACTACATTGAAAAAAAGTAAGCTTTTGAGATTTTTTTTTAAACGCAGAGGGCGCAAAGAACGCAGAGAGGAGCGCTTAAAATTCTTCTTGTTCCCACAGGTAGTTGTAGCGCTGTATGATGAGCTCATTTTCGAGATCTCTGACGTATGACTTCTGTTGGTCATTGTTAGTAGAGACACCATCGGGATTCAAGTAAAACAACGTCAAATATCCCGGTATTTTTTTAAATGTTGACCCAAGGCTCACGGCGCGCACCCACATCGCATAATCGGCAGCAGAGACAAATGTCTCATCAAAATATCCAAAGCGCGTATGCATGGATTTACGCCAAACAGGTCTAGGTCCGGGTAAACAGATCACTGTATTTTCTACAGAAAACTCCGGTGTGTCGACAATAGCAATCGGCTCAGAATCGAAGGTGTCGTTCGGCGTAAATGTGACGTAAAATCCGGAATAGACAAGATCGATTTCGGGATGTTTCTCCAGCTCCTTCACATGCAATTCATGTGAATCGGGTCGGCTGCGGTCATCTAAGTTCGCATTCGTCACAAAATCTGCCGAAGCGATTTGAATCGCACGGTTCCAGATGCTGTATAGGCCGGGATCCTGAGGAAGCCGCAGGTAAATGATATTCGGATAGCGCTCCATATAGCGTTTGATAATGGGCTCTTCATTTCCAGGTGAATTGGCGTTAATGAGAATCAATTCACTCTCTTTAAATAACGTCTGTTGGGTGATGTTCGCTAAGAAGCCTTTAATAAATTCATCCCCATTCCAGACCGATGTGATGATCGATAGACGCGGTTTTGTTGGGGCAAGATTGCGATGATGCGCCCTTTTATATTCAGCGTAGATGATGATACATAAAAGAAAAACGAGCGTACAGATACGCAAAAGGCGCTTATAACGGATCCACATAATGAATATCTTTGGTATAATAATTTAACAATGCTTTGCTGAGTGTATCACATAAAAAATTTTGTTTCCACGTGCAATAAGTATGCGCAGCATTTTTGGAGTGCGGAGGCCATGCCTCCACACTCCAAAAATGCTGCGCATACTTACTACATGGAACCTATGCTTTTAATTACATTCCCTCTTAATAACAATCGCATTTTCTTCGTGACGTAAAAATCGGACTTCTTGAAGATAGAGGCAGTTGAACGCAAAAATCGGCAGGAGGCTCTCTTGAGGCTAAAAAAAATCGCAATCATCGGATTCAAATCGTTTGCAGATAAAACGGTGTTGGAGTTTAGTCCCGGCATCACGGGTATTGTCGGACCTAATGGCTGCGGCAAGTCAAATATAGCCGATGCCTTTCGCTGGGTGTTGGGAGAACAATCCGCCAAATCCATGCGCGGTAGCAAAATGCCCGATGTCATTTTTGCCGGAACAACGCTGCGTAAACCGCTCAATTTTGCCGAGGTCACCATCACTCTTTCGGAAGTTGCCGGAAAACTCCCCGTCGCTTACGATGAGATCGCCATCACACGCCGCTTACATCGCTCCGGAGAGTCCAACTACTTCATCAATGGTCAGCTCGTCCGCTTACGCGACCTCCAAGACCTGTTTTTAGATTCAGGCATGGGAAAAGACGCCTTTTCCATCTTCGAACAGGGTAAAATCGATCAGGTCATCAACTACTCCCCAACCGAACGCCGCCACATCTTTGAAGAAGCCGCCGGGATTTTACGCTTCCTCCAGCGCAAACGCGAGGCCCTACGCAAACTCGAACAAGTCGATTCCAACACACTAAGACTTAAAGATATCCATAAAGAAGTCGAGAAACAGATTCAGGTTTTGGAGCAACAAGCAGAAAAAGCGCGCCTATTTAAAGAGCACAAAGGCATCCTAGAGGGCCTAGAAAAGACTCTCCTAATCATGAAGTGGGATCAGCTCCAAAAGCGCTACCTAGAAGCTAAAAAAAAGCAAGATGAGAGCAAGCTTCACATTGAAGAGATGTCCCAACAAACAGCTCAGTTACACGCACGGTTACACCAAGCCAAAGAAAAATTAACGCAAAGCGAGCACGCATTGCGCCTCAGAAGCGAAGATCTCTTTCGCGCACGCAATGAAAAAGAGCTGAAAGTGCGCGAACAGCGCTCCACCCAAGAGCGCTTCAAGGAAGCCTCACACAAAGAAAAGCAGTGGGAACAAGAGCTTGAAGGGTTACTAGAAAAGCGTCAATTGCGATATGAAGAGAGCCAAGCGCTGCAAAAAAAACAGAAGGAAAACCAAAAACTATTGGAAGAGGCTAAAGCGCGCGTAACCGACCAGCGTGAGCGCGTAGAAACACTACAAGAGGCTGTTGCGGAGTTGCGCGAGGCACAGCAGAAGGGACAACAAGAGCTCTTGCAAGCCATGCAACTAGAAACCCAGCTGGAAAGCCAACTGAAGCAAAATGCCGTGCGTCAAGAAAACAATAAAGAACGCCAAGAGCAGCTCCAAGAGCGCAAAGAGAAATTGGTTGTACTCATTCAAGATCTCACTCAACAGGTTATCGAGAAAAAAGAGCAATTTGATGCCCTATCCCAAGCGATTGATCTCCAGAAGAAATCGCTCTCTGCACTGGAACAGCGCTTAGAAGAGATGATAGAGGAAATTCAAGAAGCTAAAAGTACTTTAGACACCTTACAGCAGGAATGGACTGACCTCACTGCCCGTCAAAAGGTGTTATTGCGCCTCAAAGAAGAAATGGAGGGCTTTTCCTCGGGAAGCAAACGCTTGTTGCAAGAATCAACGAATCCAAAAAGTCCCTTGTACAACTTGTTAAATGGACTTTATGAATACATCACACCAAAAAGTGGGGCTGAAAACGCCTTGGCCATGGTGTTGCGTCCCTATGCCCAAACGCTAGTCGTTAAATCCAAAGCAGACTTTGCTACTGTTTTGCAGTTTGCAAAAAAACAGCAGCTCAAAGAGTTCTCCTTGCTTTGCATCGAATCCTTGCCCGCAAATACGCAAAATAGGGTCGCTAAACAGGGGTTAGAGCCTCTTTTAGCACAGATTTCAGAGAGTGAACTCGCCTCGCATTTTTTAAAACATGTGTATATCGCTGAGAATATTGAGTTCGCTTTAGAAAAACGGGATGCACAGAGCTCTTCTATCTGGACAAAAGAGGGCTATTTCTTGGATTCACACGGCGTCGTTTTCCATACCGCTCAAGGAGAAAATAACGTCTTCTTACGCGAAGCGGAATTAAAAGTGCTCGAAAAACGACATGTCGAAATAGAAGAAAAACGCCATGAATTGGAGGAGAAGTTCCAAGAATTAGAGATTCAAAGAACGGAGATCCTTGCAGAGCGCAATGCGCTAGATAAAACAAATCGGCGCGAAGAGATGAAGTTGGTCGAAGTGAATTTTTCCCTGCAGCGTTTAAATGGAGACTTAGAAAAGGCGGCAACAGAGGAAAAACAACTGTCCGGCGAACTGACACTCTTGAAACGCACATTTGAGGAGTTCACCCTTTTGATCGCGCAGCATGATCAACAACACACATCTGCCAAAGCGAAAAGTAGTCAGATCAAACAGGCTGGCACGACGATTCATGTGCAACTAGAAGAACAGCTCGTCATCCTAAAGGGGCAAACGCAGCAATTGCAGGAGAAGGAACTGCTCTTACAACAGAGGGTGGATGAAGAGCGCAAAAGCACACATGCCCTACAACTCATCGAAGTCAAAGAGACGGAAAGCAGGGAGCAAGAGAAGCGGCTCAGCGAAGAGATTCAGCTCAGTAAAGGCATCTGCACGCAAATGGAGTCCAAAGGCTCCCATTTTGAAAAGGCGTTGATGGAATCCGATCAGCAGTTAAATGAAGCGACGTCCATTTACAGCGCATTAGAAGGGGAAGTAACGCTGCAGAAAAAGGCCATCGCCGAAGAGGAAAAACAAGCCGGAGGCGCCTCTGCGAAGCAAAAGAAAATTGAGGAAGAGCTCTACCGCATGGGGATCCAGATGGCGCAGCTCGAGACCCTTAGTCAGGCGCTGTCGGATGAGCTGCTCAACCGCTATCAACTCACCATGGAGATGGAGCAAACCCGCGCGTTGGTGGCATCCATTACCCAATCGGTGGAACAGATCGAGAAGCGGATCAAGAGCTTGAAGCAGGAGATGGAGGAGGCCGGGGACATCAACATGACCTCCATTGACGAATTTGAAAAACATAAAGTGCGCTACGACTTTTTGAATCAGCAGGTGGACGACTTAAATGTATCCAAACAGGAGCTCATCGACATCATCGCGCAGCTGGACACGGAAAGCCGAAAAGCCTTCAAAGAGACCTTTGCCATTATCTCGGAGAACTTCAAGAAGAACTTTAAGATCCTGTTTAACGGCGGAGAAGCAGACCTCCTCTTTACCGAGACAGAGGATGTGCTAGAAGCGGGAATCGAGATCATCGCCAAGCCACCTGGGAAGCAGACGCGCTCTATTCAACTGCTTTCAGGCGGTGAGAAGTGTTTGACAGCGATGGCGCTTTTATTTGCCATTTTCGAAGTGAAACCGGCCCCCTTCTGCATTTTGGATGAAATCGATGCACCATTGGATGACACAAATGTGGGCAGATTTGCCAACGTGGTGAAGCAATTCATCGATTGCTGCCAGTTTATTATCATCACCCA
>Ga0207102_1178_pt1 | contig 11819 bp, 2 predicted proteins | sample Alteio_BWMinHeat_80_FD_153573 | JGI IMG/M metagenome (GOLD analysis project Ga0207102, IMG submission 153573) | Enriched cells from forest soil in Barre Woods Harvard Forest LTER site, Petersham, Massachusetts, United States -... | ecosystem: Environmental > Terrestrial > Soil > Temperate forest >... | reverse complement strand
GGCAACGCCAAACTCGGAAAGCATCTCCATTATAGGAGGAATATCCTCTCGTTTGAGTCTCTGCCAGAGATGAGAACGAGCGCGCGTATCGAGTGAATGCCTATTCATTGTTGAGGTGGCTAAAGTCACCTGAGTCCCAGTTGGATAGCGTGCGAGAATGCGAACGCTTGGAGCAAATTTGTGGCTATTTATTCCCGGAAATTGATCCACAGAATATTCCTAGTGAGCAGGAAATAGAACAAGCTGAACGCAAAACACTCTTTAACTACTACTGGTTTAATCAGGATAACTCTTGGCTGGAATCTATTGCAGGAAGGGATCGAAGAGGTCGTAGCGTTGCTTTTGTACAGAATCCCTATCACAATCCATTGCGACCGAAACAGAATGAGGTACTGAATTCCGCAGAAAATACAGGGATAGTGGAAATGACCTTTTCCTCGATAGGATTAGGCTATATACCTGAAATCGACTATCTGACGAATCGATTGAAAAAATTGGAGACAAGCGGGGCTCCATTACCCGCTGCAATCGCCTCAAAGGAGATGACTCAAGGAACCAGAATCGCGAAGCTTTTCGAGGCTTCTTTGGCTTTGAAAGATTCTGAGGCGTTGATCTCCAGGTCATATGCTCTTTTACGTACGCAAGCGCTGTTGGCTCAAAATCTGGTTAAAGCCAATGGGCGTTTGACTCATTCGAAGGCTATGGTTAAATTGTATCCTCTTTCCACTGAAAGAGACGCGGAAGAAGTGGTAGAGGATGAGGTTTTGGGTCGGTTAGCTAGAATTGATCGTGCTATTAGAGAGCCTTTATCCATTCGTTACCAAGGTTGTGAGATGTCGCTTTATAATAATAAAGCAAGTGCCTTTAGCGGTCTTACGCCACTTTCTGAAGTCTCTTTTTCACAGTCACAATGGATCAATGGAAAGAGATCAAGATCCTACATTTACAGTAGAGCAGGGCATGAGAGGATCCCAGCAACAAAGCTCTTTAATCTGATTGCCTATTCGGAAAAAGATCAAGATAGAATCGCGATGGAGCTGATTCGCTGCGAAGAATCGGATCAGATCATGCGCCTACTTTCCTACTTTAGAGAGGATAAAAATCGCTTATTCCATATAAAGTCGAATGAGACGAATATTTTCTTGCGCCTTCAGTTTATTGAGTCGCTTTTATTTAAGTCTTGTCATCTGAAGAGGCAGCTGCAGCGATCTCCTCAAACTGTCCGCGCCTTAGGAGAATTCCAAAGCGATCTTTTTGATTACTATATTGAGGAACAAGATGAGCATAGGCGTCACTACCACTGTCTCTGGTTGATTCGGTTGGGTGTTAAGTTAAAGCGTTACTGTCAAGAGCTAGGGGTGTTGTCACGTTATCCCTTACCACCGGATTTTCCAGATTTTCAGGCTCAGCTAAATCGGGTAAAGCCTTGTCATGACCATATGGAAGCGAAGAGTTTGGTTCAGTCATTGATCTATTTTGAAGAACCAGAAGAGTACCAGCCCGAACACCAGAAAGAGGCCGCTCTAGCGATTTGTCGGACGTTTTTTACTCAGCGTAAAAGTTTCCTCTCGGCACCGGAAATGAGTTTTTCCCGTAAAATAGAAACCAACTTAGTGCAGCAGTGGGAGTCCGAGTTTAGTGAGCTCTATTGGGGGTGGCTGCCGACGATCATGTCGTTATTGCAGGATCTTCCTTATCGCGCGCGTTTGCTGCAAGAGGTGATCAAAGCCAAAACTGGGCTAGCACCTGTTGAAGGGGATTCAACTTGGGAGCGAGTCGATGCGACGCGTTTTCGAAAAGGTCAACTGTGCATTGATTTATGTCATACAGAGATCCAGGGAATGGCAGATCAATTATCTGATTCCTTCCTAGCGGATCTCAAATCGCGCTGGAGATTTATCGATAAGGCTATACAGGATTTGGAAAGGGTTGATGCGGCTTTTTTTAAGACACCTGATGGTTACTTACAAGTCAAAATAGAGCGAAACCAGCAGAGTGGTCAACAAGCAGCTTTTACCCTCATAAAAACGGTTGATGGGGTGCGATACCAATGGCTTTCTGGCATCTCCTCCAGCGAGATGCAAAATATCAGAAACATGGCTGGAGTCGATTCAAGAAACGATGAAAATCTTTGGCTAGAAGAGAGCGCTAACCCTTTAAGAACGTTGCAGCTGTGTCATAGGAAAACGGTCGTTTTGAGCATGAAGGCGACCCTATCTCCAACGAATCCAAATTGTTTGACCTTGTGTGAGATTCAGATGGGTTCTGATCTATTGCAAAAAGTTCACTTTGATGTTTTTTCAAGAGTATTGGCTCCATTGAGTCGGTTTTGTCCGATGGAAAAAATCGAATGCTGGCGCAGACGCAATGAAGCGCGCCTCGCTCGCTTTAAACTGCTTCCCTTTAATCTGGAATTTACTGTTCAGCCAGTTAATGAAGGGTTGCAGGCGATGAGCGCTCAGTACCCCGGCTATGCGCTTGCGGCACAACAATTGTTGCCCCACTTAAAGGGCGTGGCCTCCTACTTGGTATTAGAGAATGCAGAAGGTCAGAAGAAGGTGCTAATCCCAGGCGGGCAGTGGTTTAGCTCCATTTTTTATCGCTTCACACCCAAGCTAGGTCCTTTGACCAATGTAATACAAAATTTTATAGAAGAGATGCAGGCGGGGGCTAAGAAAGAAAGCACCTATCACGCCTATGAACTGACTCCTGACAAGCAGTTGATGAGCGACGATCCTGTGGCGTTGGCTTACCTGATCGTGCTTTTTTTGATTCAAGGCGAGAAAGAAAATGCGTTGACAGCCTGCAGTGCGCTGGAGATGTTATGTAAACGCAAGAGCGTTTCGAAACAGGTCGCAGAAATGATTCAACCGCTATTGCTGGCACCGTCTAGCATCGAAGGGGTCGTCTCGATTCGCCAAAGACTGTTAGCTGTACTAGAAGAAAATCAACAGGTGCAGTTCAGTAGTAAAAAAGAGGAAGAGAATCCAATAAGTATTGTAGCAGGTGAAAATGTTGAAGCTAAAAGTATTGTAGCCGATGCCTTGATTGGGATTGTCATTTTACAGGATCTCGAAACGACTCAAAAATTAAGAGGGGGAAAGCGTAAATTAACCGATGATCAAGAGTGGTTCCTCTTCAAGTCAGCGATGCGCCGCTTAACCAGCATAGCCAAAAACCAATTAAAAGAGCGTTTAAATGGATGGGAAAGCCGCATAAAGTCCTTTAGTTGGGAGGATATTGTTGAAATATTTTGCCTCTCTCAGGTTCTCCAAAATCGCTATCAGCAACTGCGCCATCAATTCGAACCCTTTTATGAACGATCATTTATTAGGAATATATGGGAGGCTCCATCTGGAGTCCCGAATCTCTCTCTATCTAGTGTGGTTTCGCAGTTGCCGCTACCCTCTCTCTCGTCGGAACAGGGACCTTCTCTTATAAAAGTGCTGAAGGCTAAGTTGCGCTACCATTCCGATGCATTAAATCATGAACGGCTAAAAAACGAAGTTCTTTGGAGCATCTCCTTAAACGGTCTTCCGCGTCCTGATCGGAATCTGACAGCCGTGCTCTTTAAAAAGCATTTTATGTCCTATTATGCTATCGCGCGCGGAGAAGCACCTCCAGATTACCAACGGCTTTTAAGGAGCTTTTTGGAATTAAGCAGAGGGGGATGGGATTCTGAGACCGCCGTGTTGATCGAGTATCTGCGCCTTGTGATGAAGGCACCTATCTTTTTCTGGTCTGTGAAAAAATTAGAGTCAGATTTACTTCGCCACAAGCCTTGGAATTTTAATGTACGTGCCGCAGAAGAGATGAATTGGAAAAGTCAAGGGTATTGGAAGGCTTTTTTTGACCATTTAAGTCAGAGAGCTATTACCTTTCATGCCGGTAAAGAAGCACTTCCATTGCTGCAAAATAGCGCCACTTTTGTTCTCCAAGACATCTTGGTCAAGGAGGTTTCTGGATTACATCTGGTGCCGGGCTTGCAGATTCCTTTGGCTGCAGCGCGTTTAGGGGGAAAGGTGTATCATGCAGCGGCCCTTGTGTCGGAGCATCCGCGGCGGGTTCAGAGAGCGGATGCCTCAGTACTGGCGGCTCCGCCTCAACGCGCAGTTCCTTCCTATGGCTTTTTAGCTGCTGAGGATCAGCAGATCGACTCTTATTTGGATCAGCTTCTCAATAGCGCTGTTGAGAGCGCTGCTTTGCATGGAGAGGGGCGCCCTATTCAACAGGAACCATTAGCTGTGTCCGCTGGGGATAGTTTGGCTGTACGCACGCGGCTTGAGCGGGTAAATGGCAATATTCGCGAATACTCCGAGCGCTCTCAAGCGCCTGCTGGCTTACGTGTTAAAGAGGGAGATCTTCTCTGGTCTCTTTATCTCTCCCTAACGCAGTTTCATCGAGGATTCAAAAGAAAAGTAGAAGAGGAACGCTCTGCCATTTTAGAGACAATGCAATCTGCCAATGGCGATCTTTCAGAGCCGATCACATGGGTAGATTTAATGCGCTGCTTTTTAAAGGGCAATTTTGAGCCTTTGGCAGCGCGCAGTCACATTCAAATGCTCTCCTTCGCCCAATTGGATCAAGTGTTAGCTCGTCATCTTGTAAAGGCTACGCGTTTGAGTCAGATCGAACGCTTGGTTGGTCATGTGGATGGATTGACACGGATCGATCCGGCTCAGCAACCGGGAGACTATGAGGGGAAATGGGAGCAACTGGTGACGGAATTGCAAACGCGTCGCGCCTATGCCTTTGTAGGACTAGCCGCGCGTCTATTAAGACGCTTTATGGTCTTTGAATACAGTACTAACAAAATGCTTTGGAAAAAACAGGTCTCGACGCTTAGCGAACTTTTGCTTGGAGCTGATGGAAATCGCGTGATTGAGCTGATTATGGGTTCGGGTAAGACAGATGTCTGTTTTCCTCTGATTAATGCCTTTGAAGCGGACGGGTCAAAAATCGTCTTTAATGCTTTTACAGCGCCTCTTGCCCAGACAAATATCGCGCAAATCAGTCGGCATGGAAAGGGTGCCTTTGATCAGACGACGAATGCGCTCTATTTCTGTCGTAACCGCCCGCTAGAAGTCTCGAATTTGGAAGCTATCTCTGTGATGCTGCAGCGTGCCTTGGAGTTAGGGGAGCCGATTGGCCAGACAAAGGAAGATGCCCAATCATTGGAGCTCCTTTTCATCGAACAGCTGTACCGCTATAGGCATGGATCCAAGGATTCCAGAAAAGAATTAGAGCCAATCATTTTACACATGCGGCATCTCTTAAGGATCATCCGAACAAAAGGAAAGGTGATCGGTGACGAGGCTCATGTGTTGTTTGATCGCAAGTCAGAATTGAATTATCCTATTGGGAAAGGGACAACCATCCCACTGCGGTATTATGAAGTGATGGAAATGTGTTTACGCTATGTGAGCGCTGAACCTCAACTCATGGAGCCATTAAAAGCAAACGAGCTTAAGCAGTTCTTGCCTCACTATCATCGTGAAGTCAAGGGGCGTTTGGCGGAAAAAATGAGCCGTGACAAACAGTTTTCTTGGGTCCCTGAAGAAAAGAGAGGGGAGCTGATCGCTTATTTTGCAGGCAGGACCCATGTAGTTCCCGAGTGGATACGCACCAGTCCTAAATTTAGCGAAATGGGGATGGTCAAAGGTGTCTTGAATGTGTTGCTTCCCTTAGCGTTCAAACGTAAGTTTAAGGTCGGTTTTGGCCGTTCGATTGTAAAACCGCATGAGGAGTATGCTAGACCCTATGATGGGAATGAACATCCCCTTGAGGAGTCGACTATCAGTAATCCATTTGAAGCGATGGTGAAGACGCTCCTGCTCTATCTTTTTACCGGTTTAGATAAAGGTCAGGCCCGCACGTTGATCACCACCTTAAAGCAGAAAGCAAAGAATGAGAAAGAGGTGAGCAATATGCCCCTTAGCGCGACGCCTTCGCATCAGCTGCTGCTTAGACTTTCTCCAACAGAGAATGTAGAAGAGATCCAAAAGCATCCTGAGGCGTCTTTGCTCTATATTCGTTACCATGTCAGGGATCAAATTCGTTTTTGGAAACTCAATGCGCGCAGCGATTCCCAGAACTTTCACTCGATGTTTAGTGCGGAACATATCTATGACACGGGCACGCCTTATAATGATGGCTGTTATCCGGATGACGTCAAGATGCTTTGGGATCCAGGAACCGTTGGAGAAGCCCTGCATGTGATCCAGCAGAGATGTCCGGCAAACGGCGTACGTGTTTTGCAACAGACTCAGCCAAAACAAATTCTAGCTGAAGTGTTGGCACACTACTTTTCCCTAGGATCTGATTTCACAGCGCTGATCGATGGCGGGGCCCTTTTAAACGGTGTCTCAAATCTGGATGTGGCTCAAGCCCTTTTGAGACATGCAAGCAGTTGTCGACCCGATATTCAAGCGGTCATTTTCTTTAAGTCCAATGCAGAAGGTAAAGATGAATTGGTCTATTTGCAACAGGGCGGAACAAAGACCTATCCCTTTGAACAGTGTAAAGTGCCTCTAACAGCTAGATGGACCTATCTGGACCATTGCCATGGATTTGGCGCCGATGTGCCGCAAAAATCCAATGCGGCTGGACTGATTTTATTGGGCAGCGACCAATTCTTATATGAATGGGAGCAGCAAGCATACCGCATGAGAGGGATTGGTAAGGTTAAGAAATTATTGCCTATGAGTAATGGAGCCGTAAACGGGATGCAGACGATTCACTTCGCCATGACCAGAGAAACAGCTCAGTTGATGTCAGCTAGAGAGGTTCCAACGGTCCAGGAGATCGCACCTTATTACACTAAGAATGAGGCCAATGCGGTTACGGAAGATCACTATTTCGTCTCCCTTGGAAAGATCCATAACATCATCCGTAGATCGGTATTAGATGGCATTTTAGATGCGCAAGATATCGATGAGATCGAGCGGTATGTCACCGAATTCCAGTCAGTTTTGATTACGGAAAAAGAGTATGATCCAGGTAAGCTTTATGGACTAATTGAGTGTCAGGTTCCACCCAGAGAGGTGTTGGAACAAACCAAGCGTGACGCCCTTTCCTCGATTCTAAAGAGTGCGCTTTTTACCCTGTCAGCAAAGTCGGACATCCAAAAGCAGTTAATTGAGCTGTCTACGCCTGTAATGCCGGATACAGTGCAGGTATACCGAGATGGAAGAGTCATACGGGTTGGAGACTTGGAAAGAGAGGCACATCAAGTGCTGTTGCAGGAGCAGGAACAGGCGCAGGAGCAAGACGCTGAACAAGACCAGCAGAAGGAAGTGGAAAACGAACAGCACTTGCAACAGGATATGCAACAAAAATCTTACAACCCCTTTACCGAATGGGCTTGGCCGAAAGAGCTCAATGCAGTATCCATGGAGTGGTTAAAAACGCGCTCTTATCTGGATGATAGTTCTGTATGGAGTTGGGATCCGGTTCCTCCACCCTTATTTGGTTTCAAGGAGTCGTTAAGGAGTCATCCGGTAAGCGTATTTGGTCAATGTACATACGCCTTTGATCAACGTCTTTGGTACACGAATAATTTTATCCCGCGTGTTTTGAAAGGGTATCATGAGAAGCGCGTGGAATTAGGGGATCGCCAGCAGAGATCCCTATACGAAGTCTTAGTGCATTTGAAGCAAGAGGAGAGAGGCATGCACGTTCTGAGTATGGGTTGTCTCTCGCAAATCGAAATGGCCGATTGGCAGCAGAGATTAACAGCCAGTGCTGAGTCGTTAAGAAACGCATCAACCAAAGTGTTTTTGTATGACGTGAGAGCGCGTGTGATCGTAGCCGGAAGCCAAGTGAATATCTTGGCGTTGAGAAAGCTGGAGTCGATGATTATTTTGGAAGTGCAGTTGAAGTTCCTTGACGGGGACACCTATTATGAAGCAGACCAGCTGCCCCTATTAAAAACGTGGATCCAGCGAGCCGGAGTTGTCCAGATGCGGGAGCTGTTTGTGGCCATCCATGCAAAACGCGGCAGAGGCATTTTTGAAGGCACGTTGATCCAGCAAGTCTTCGACGACCTCATGCGCTTCATCGAACCAAAATAAAAAAACAGCATTTAAAGGCGAAGCAGAAAAGGTAGCCAGGCCGTCTCGGCCTAGGTGGTCAATCTAGGTCTAAATGTGCCCTCAAAATTCTTTCTTGTTTTTGTCCCATTTTACGTGCGTCCTTAAAAAGTCACGGCAACGCGAAGCAAGAAGGTATCCAGGGCGTCCCGCCCTGTGCCTCAGGGCGGGACGCCCTGGATACCTTCTTGCTTCGCCTTCTCATGACTTTTTAGAGACGTACGTAAAATGGGGCTAAAAAAAGTAAACATTACAACAATACATATAGAGCGAGATTGACCAGCTTAGGCCGAGACGGCCTGGCTACCTTTTCTGCTTCGCCTTCTTCGTGTTAAATAGGTTGTGCGTAAGGTGTGTTGTTTAAGCCTTCACACAGACGTACCCCATGGCAGTTAAGATGGTGACCGCTGCAAGATCTGTAACGCCAAGCAGCTCATCATCGTCTCCAAGTTGAATCAGATCCGAGATGGAAAAATCATCAACTGGAACTTTTACTAAATTTTCTTCCAAATAAAATTGAAGGCCTTGAAATCCATATGTATGCGCGTCAAAAGCCTCTTTTACGCTGGTTTTCACCATTGCGATAAGTGAATCCATCGTCATGAATGAGGCGATGAGTTTTAAAATGAGGCGAGGATTTTTTTCCAGCAATTCTGTATAGCTCTTTGCTAATATTCCTGTGCCAAAATCAAATTTTACAGTATGAATCAATCCCATCTCCCTGTGAAAGTGGTTTTTAAGGCTGGTGACCAGGTGGGAAAACTGTCTATCCTCTACAAGAATAGGAGCCCCTGCTTGGGCTTGAGAATCTCCGCTGGAGGCTGAAGGAGCTCTTTCACGACTTGACATTTCTGAATGATCATCGCTTGCAGCAGCGGCCGCAGCCGCAGCCGGACTTTCCTCAGGTTTAACTTTTGCATTTAGGATAACCGCATGTAGCGCTTCATCTTTAAAGAGCTTTAACAGTTTTTGTTGCATCGCAAGTTCGATGCCCTTTTCAACTTTTTTTACAATTTCAGATTCAGGAATGACTTTGGCGCTATGTCGATATTTTGGGGGAAGAAGAGGGGATGAATAGTAGTCGGCTATCCCATCATCTTGTCCTGTATTACATTCCCATACCTTAGAACAAAAATCCATAAAGGCATTTTCGTATGGGCTGAGGGGGGTGTTGACTGGGACCCCAGCTCTTAACTCATCATCTCTTAAATCACAAATGTATCTCAAAATGGCATATAAATAAAAAGTCGACTCACTGATGGGTTGTTCAGCCTCTCCCTCCACTTTTAATAGGGTTGGAATTGCCTTACCGAATCCTAAAACCTGATCCTCTAACTCAGCTAAAGAGTCAAATCCATTGAGATAAAATTTTCTCTGGATAGCGGTTTTGCAAGCAAGGAAGTCAGCACCTGAAAGCGATCCTACACGTTCTGACATGGATTGAAAAAGGGATTTCATGCTATTGGCGTTGATTCCAGCATGTAGATCTCCAACCGTAAATTTTACCTTATTGATGCGCGCCTGAAAGCCGGTAAGATTTAAAACGAATGCACGATTAAATTTCATGCCAAGTTCATATGGAGAAGCGAGCTTAACCAGTTCTCTATAGACGTTTAATTTTTCAAAAACGGAATAGGGATTGTTTTTCTCTACATTTACTGTGTTTGCTAATGCTTCAACCTGCTGAGAAAGAGCGACCAGGGTAATATCAAGAGGATCTTGTTCTGTTAAATCAAAAAATAGATCCAAATAGAATGTCGCTAGTGTGTGGGCTTGTTTGCGATTAGATAAATTTTCCAAGAGATTTTTTAAGTACTCTCTTGAAACGGTTTTTAATTGTGCATCATCATTAAATAATTTCGCTGTCACATTCTTTTTACATACTTCTTTGCGCGTTTTTAGTGCCGCCCATTTATTGATAGCTTCCAAACGTCGTTCAGGAGTGATCATCTGTAAAGCACTGTTTAATAGTTCAGGTATCGAACAAAATATCCCTTGCGTTAATAGAGAGTCTAGCTCGTGTTGATAGAGCGACACAAAGGCGTATATGTGCTCGACGCTATTTTCAGGTGGTTGTGGAAGCATGCGTAGGATGAGCAGCATTAATTTTTGCTGCCAGGGGGAGTTTAAAAGCATGAGCTTAGCACTGATTAAGTTGATTTGTTCCAGCGTATAAGAGTTTAAGTTTCTTACCGTTTTTTCAATGGCATTCGCTTCGTTGGGCTTGTTAAGGAGGTCAAAAAAGGCATCTATTTTTCTGGAATGAAAAAGGGGATGAACAGTCAGGTTTATCCAAATAAGTATTGTGCGAATTGTTACAACGCTCTCTTTGTGTATTGGATAGATGTCGACCATTTTTTCTACAAGTGATCCACGTCCAGAAAAGTTTGAATGATCTGATACTAGGGGAAAAATGGTTTCTAAGAAATTTAAGAGATCCTCTTTTTCCAAAAAATTAAGTGCCGCGACGATCTGTTTGGCGTCATCTGGAGTGAGTTTTTGTGAAAAAATGGTTAAGATAGTCTCCCTCCCTTTTTCTCTGTCAGCCACATGCAATCGATTAAATGTTTGCATTGCACAAGCTCGTTGGATGTCGGTAGGTAGTGTTTTGAGATTTCTAGCAAGCTGATAGAGTAGTGATTCTTTTTCCTGAGCAGGCGTTTCGCTCCATGCTTGAAGCGTTTCAGGGCAACCAACCCCCTTTACAGCTTTGGTGCCTTCAAAAAGTGGAAGTAGATGAGCGCATAAGAGTGGCCGTTGTCCCGGTTCTAATGCCTTCAAGGCTGCAATATAGCTTGTCCAATGCTCTATTGAAGGCAGACGATCGATAAATCTCTCAACCAGTTGTTCGGCCTCGCGTTCATTAAAGGCAGGAGCTTCAGACCCCTCTTTAAACAAATCCGATAGGCCGATATAAGGCTCATCGGCAGCACTGCTAGATGCATTATTGTGTGGGATTAAATTCTCTAAAACGTTTTTTAATTCATTAACTTGTACGGCACTTGTAAAAAGAGCAAGGACATTCTGGATATATTCTTGACGGCTAATTTCTTGTTGCTGTTGTATGGCTCCTCGCACACTTAGGGCGGGAGATGCAGGCCTGGAAGGAGGTGATAGAAATGAAAAGGCTGATAGTGAAGCGTGTTCGCCATCTCGGTTATCTTCATCGATAGCACTTAAATCAAGTTGTAAATGGGCTCTCGATATGACTAACGGAGATGGTGAAGGTAAGGCTGGAGCTTGAATAGCGGATTGTGCACTATTAAGGAGTTGCATTGGTCTTCTTTTAGGTATTCTACTGGGCTGACTTGGGTTTAAAAGAGATGGTGAAGGAGAGCTGGCAACTGCTTGGTTTGAACTAGAACTGGAGCTAGAACTTAAGTCGGGTAATGGCACATGGCGGGGAAATCTATGTAGGAGAGGTATCTGGGATTGAGAGGGTCCTATAATGGCTTTAGGGGAAGGTGATAAAGGGGGAGGGGATAGGTTAAAGCTCTTCAAAGGTGGGACGCTATGTGACATGACATTCCTCCATAAAGTAGACGTTTTGTGTAGATACCCATTTTTAAATGTAATGGTATATTATGTTGAATATACACAATTTCGTTTTATTGAATAGGATTAGGAATGAAATTTATCGATAAGAGGAGTTAACTGAGTTAATGAATTGTTGATAAAAATTAAACGCAGAGGACGCAAAGAGCGCAGAGGATGGAGAAAGATTTGACA
>Ga0207102_1177_pt1 | contig 11918 bp, 9 predicted proteins | sample Alteio_BWMinHeat_80_FD_153573 | JGI IMG/M metagenome (GOLD analysis project Ga0207102, IMG submission 153573) | Enriched cells from forest soil in Barre Woods Harvard Forest LTER site, Petersham, Massachusetts, United States -... | ecosystem: Environmental > Terrestrial > Soil > Temperate forest >... | reverse complement strand
AAGATACGCACTGTACACGAAGACTCGCGATGACATTGAGATTGTGGAACCGAAAGCTCACGGCCTTGGCTACTTCTATCCGCCGAAGGACTCGCCGGAAGACTGGAAGCACGAAACGCCGCAATGGATCTTTGAAGGGTGGGATTGGATCGTGCGTGGCGTTTTGGGGTTGAAACGCAAGAAACCAGCATGGTTCGATCTGCCGGTGATGATGAAGCTCACGCTCAGCACCCCACATCACGCGTTAAAGAATCTTGCCAAAGGACCGTTAACACGTCCGAACAATTTCATGATGCTGCCGCAAATATCGCGCTTCGGACACCCCCAGGGTGTTGATCCGAACAAATTCACGCTGATAACGCCATTCTCATCCGACCGTGAGCAGTGGATGCATTCGAAGTGCGTCGATATCCACGATTCCCAATCCCCCGTTTATGAACTTACCGACGAATACGACGGTCGCAAGGCAGTCGTCAAGAATTTCTTCATGCTTCTGGATTCGTACCAGAACCACCCGGAAGCTAAGAGCCTTGGACCGGACGGAAAGCCGTGCGAATTCGACACGCGCGGACTGTTGCAACGGGCACACATCGTTGCAAACTGGCCGCCGATCTACATTGGCAAAGAGTCCGACAAACATTGGGAAGAGGGCGAGGACTTGAGCCTGCTGGATTTCAAAGCAGTTGAATACAGGCGAAAGGGAAACGCAGTTGCGACCGATGAACAACTAGCACGAATCGCAAGAGTTCCGAAACGGGAACTCATGCGTAGGGGGATCAATCAGCACACGTTAGAGAAAATCTGCAACCGTAAAGCTGTGCGCGGGGTAAAACTGGCAGAGTGTTTGAAAGTGCTGGCAGAGTATGAAGTCGGAATCAGCTAAGATTATCGCGGAGGAACTTAGTTTATGCCCGATGAACTTCCTTGGGAAGACGGACTTCTCGAACGAAAAGTGGAGAATGATCTGAAGGACCTTCTGAAGACGCTGGTCGCATTCTCGAATTCTGTGCGACCTGGTCATACCGCAACAATCCTGATTGGCGAGAAAGATGACGGGAACATTCAGGGAGTAAAAAATCCGGATAATATCCAAAAGACTGTGCGAGAAGAATGTGACAAGATATACCCACCTATCGTCTGGCGTTCGCAGGTCTATGAGAAAGAACACAAACCTTGCGTTCGAGTCGAAATCGAATATGACGGCGAAACGCCACATTTTGGTGGAGCGGCATGGATACGGCGCGGCAGCGAATCGGTAAAGGCAACCGATCAGATATTTCAGAAGCTGATTGAATTTCGAAGTAGCAAGATAAGATACTTAGCTGATTGGATTGGGAAGCCGATTACATTTGTTGACGTTTTGGTTATGGTCGCGGGCTATCCAGCCGAGGGTCCAATTGCGATGAACGCAACGTTGGTATCCGTATCAGAATTCTATTTGACCGTTCAGTTGGAGGGCGGGCCGCTGTCGGTTTCCCTAGAAGACTTCAAATTCGGTTGGGATGACCAAAATGCGAGGCCGAAACTGATAGTCAGGGACTGATCCGCTGTTTTCACTTGATTCCGAAGCTACGTTAAAATGGAATTCCATCGAACTGCCGTGGGGTCCTGCGAACTACCTCCGATAGATCGTAAGTTAATCTTGAACGCCATTTTAGGAAAAGAGCTCATCTTCTAGTAGTCTCATGAACTTGTTGACGTAAAACATGTCGGGCTCGTGCCGCGATGCCCGGACACGAATCTCGAACTGTGGGTTCTCAGGCTTATCCGCGTCAAATAGGATCAGTCCGAGTCCCAAGGTGCGGCAGAGCACATCCAACCGAGCGATGTCTTCCTCCTGGGATTGTGAGGGTACAACGATGTAAGACTTGTGCGAAAAGAGCTTATAAGCGCATGCCTGACCGAATGCGACGATAAGTCCGGTCCGGTCGATCTTCAATTCGGCAGAAATAATCTCGGTCGCTGGCTTGATGATATCGCTCTTTTTTTGGCTCTCGAATACCGATGACATCAGGAGTGCCCCACTTGTCTTTGAAACGATTGCCTCCCAGCGCGATTGCTTTTGTACACTCCTCAAGTTCGCTTGTGATCCAGTCTGCGAATGGCTCGTAGAACTGTTCCTCTTTGAGTGTGACCTCGGGTGGCGCCGGTGGAACGGCGACTTCTTCTGTAGTGTCTGCTGGTTCCCGATGCTTTGTGGACTTCCATACGCCGCGAGCGGGCTTGTAGACCTGCCCCGGAATCACTACATCCAGTTTCCAGACGTTGCCGTGGACAGTGTTCTTCGGAATGTCCGGGAGGGCCTCGGCAATTTGGGCGACTAACTCTGAATATCGGAGTCCCTTTGGATTGGCGTCGAGAATCTCGACCGCCTTATCTTGGATAATCTCCTTGCGGGTTGGGGACATGCTTGCTCCAATGTCAGCGCGCGATTCTAACACTAGTCCCGCTAGCTCTTCTCAGTCCCCACCTTCTTGCTCTTCACAGTGCCGCAAACGATCCTGAACGGGCCCCCGAGAAGCTTCGCAGTGATCTGTGGTTAGAAAATTTACTTGTCTTAGCCTTTTCAATGGTACGATTGCCGATTCTTTGCTAAGGAGCCGCATCAGCCTATGAATGCGCTGACTCTTAAGGATGCAGCCGATCTCGCTACAACATTAACCCTAATCGTTGCTACTGTGACGTTTGTTCTTGCGGTGCTCGAACACAAACAAAGGGAGCGAGAGAAACTGAAATTGGCGCGTCAACGGCAAATACAGGATTGGCAGCAAGTCGTTGTCTACAGAATCATCGAGCAAGGTGATACGTATTTCGAAACGATAAAGCTTCAATATCTTGCGCAAGCACAACAACTGTCGAGCTTTGATCTCCCCGTAGAAGAAATACAGGATGATGCTCTTCAACTTGCCCTTATGACACTCATCAAGGACCACCTAGTCTCGAAAACAACGGAGGGTGGATTTGCGATCAACGCAATTTCTCTTGAAGAGAATGCTATGAGGAATTTCGCAATGGCTCAGTTGCAACAACGGCGAGGACAAAACGCGCTTATTTCCAGATTTCATGAGACCTTGGAAACCGATAGCGGAAAATATACGATTGACCAACTGTATAGGGTATTCAAAGCTGAGGAACTGGGATACAAGTTTGAAGATTTTGACATTCTTGTGCGAGACCAAATCAGAGCGAGTGGGGGTGCAATCGTAATTACGGTTCCCAGTCAGAAGCTATGGCTTAGAGCCAAGCTTCCACAGCCCAAACCTCCGGCTCAGCAAAATTCTCCTAATAATGTATCCAATCCTCCTGCTGCCTCCGGCAGCTGAAACCCTGGCGGGGGGGGGGGTGTAGCAAAATCCCCTCAGCGCGTATAACCCCGTCAAACCAGAGCCGGGGTGCTTCCGAACCTCACGCCCAATTGAAAAGGCCGCCGTTCACTCGGCGGCCTTTTCAACATCACATCGCTAGGTTCTACGGCACGACCCCATTGTCGAGCAGGATCGGCACGAGGCCGATATTGACCGACGTCGCCGTGCTGCCTAGCTGCGTCGGAGCGTCACCGTACAGATCGCGCCATTCCGTGTATTGGCCGGATGAGAATGTAAACGTGCTGTTAGGGGACGGGCTGCAAGGACTTGTAATCCCGATACAGCTCTGAGAGTTATCCCAAACGGCCACGGAAGAAGACCCGTTTGGGCCTGCGAAATAGCACGTCCAGATGCCGATCGCGTTGCCCGTGCTGGACGTACATGGGCTGACTGGCGTAGCTCCTGCAAGCCACGAGTAGAGCGTGTAGTACGCGACGCCCGCTGGTGTGAAGTTAGTACCGGTTACCGGGTCCAGAGCCCATTGATTCCAGAACTCACCCGTGCTCCCGGGTAAAGTGCTCTTGTTGTCGAAGTCCCATCCGTACCAGCTAAAGCCCGCCATCGCATTGCATGTGCCAGACTGGCACACATGATTGCTGGCTTGAGTTAGGTAATACGCGCCCGTCGACGCTGCTTCTTCCGCCTGCACCTGGTAAATCAGTGGGGTCGGATTGCTCAAGTCCCTGATCCAGGTATTTGGTATATAGGGGCAAGGCTGGTTTTTGCAGTCGGCACCCCAACTGCCCTCGGTGTCGAAGATCGCTTTGCCCGAGAGGTCTGGCTGGGTCGGGACAAGATTTGCAATCGTGTTCTGAACGCTCTGCACCAAGGAACTCTCGCAGGACGCGCCAGCCGCTGGATCGGGTGCCCCGCTGCCCAAGGCTGGGATCGAGACGTAGCCATGGAACCCGATATAGTCAGAGTTAGCGCCAACGAGATAGGTACCCGAGGAGTTCTGATAAGTGAGCAGAGTGTTCAGATAGCCGGAGATGGCTGCCGAGTTTCCGCTAGTGGTGCAGTCGCCGCTCGTCGCCTTGCCGGTGGGCGGCGGACTGACGATCGAGATATTCGAGTTGTACAACTTGGCGTTGGTGTTGGCATCCGCCGTCATCTGCGCCAAGGAAGAGGCGAGACAATTCCCGGGGAAATTGGGATTGTTGGGATTCGGTGTTGGATTGCACTCCGTGCCAATGTTCGGCTCATTCCAAACCTCAAGGTAGATTTTCAAGCCGGGGAACTGCGAGTTCGTGTACTGGGCGAATTGAGTGATGAAGTTAATCCAGGTTTGGTCGCCAGTCGTCACGTCGCCCGGCAAATCGCATCCATACACTTCGCCCTGTTGGTAAAACGCACAGTACGTCGCTCCCCCACCTGAATACTGATACTGAGATGGGACGCAGTTGTCGGGCGTATAGTAGGCCGTAAACATCACCGCCTGCCTGGGATTGTTCTGGTACGCCTGATTCATCCACGTATAGAGCGCGTTGCTCGTCGGATTTGCGGTGAAGGAGTACGAACCGGTGGTGCAGCTTGCCCCTGCGACGTACAGGTCCGCCCATTTGATCGCGCTGCCGAGCGTGCGGTAAGTTCCGAAAGCGAAGTTGCCGAGCGGGGTCGTGACGCTGGACGGCCACGGGTCGTTGCCACTGGGCGCCCCCGCGTTGTTGTTCTGATTGATATCCATGGCGAAGAATGTCGCGGGAATAGCATTCGCCGCTACCCCTGAGGCGGTCGCACTTGCGGTTTGAGGACTGTTATTGGCCGAGTCCGAGACAGTTAGAGTGCCCGGGTCGGATCCGGTTGCGGTTGGCGCGAACGACACATTGATGACGCAAGAGCCTCCGCCTGCAAGCGTAGACGGCGATATTGGACAGTTGTTGGTCTGCGTGTAGCCCGTCGTCACTGCAATGCTGCTAATCGTCGTGCTCGCGCTTTGGTTGTTCGTCACCGTGACAGACTTCGCAGGCCCGGTGGTGCCCGTCAACTGGTATCCATAGTTGAGAGTAGTCGGAGAGAGCGTGACCGGTACTACCCCGGTGCCGCTCAGGGTGGCAATCTGTGGGCTGTTGTTGGCGGAATCGGTGACGGTCAAGGTTCCAGGATCGGAACCAGTCGCCGTGGGTGCGAAGCTTACGTTGATGGTGCAAGTACCGCCGCCGGCTAGCGTTGACGGCGATATCGGACAGTTGTTGGTTTGCGTGTAGCCGCTCGTCGCCGCGATGCTGCTAATAGTGGTGGTTGCACTCTGATTGTTGGTGACGGTCACGGCCTGCGAGGTACTCGTGCCATTTACGGCGACATTGCCGAAAGAAAGGCTCGTCGGATTTAGCGTGACCGCTACGACTCCGACGCCGCTCAGGGTCGCGGTCTGTGGGCTGTTGTTGGCGGAATCGGTGACCGTCAAGGTGCCAGGATCGGAACCGGTCGCGCTCGGCGCGAAGGTTACGTTGATTATGCAAGAACCTCCGCCGGCAAGCGTTGACGGCGATATCGGACAGTTGTTGGTTTGTGTGTAGCCGGTTGTCACGGTGATGCTGCTAATCGTGGTGGTTGCGGTTTGATTGTTGGTGACGGTTACGGCTTGCGAGGTACTCGTGCCATTTACGGCGACATTGCCGAAGGAAAGGCTGGTTGGTGAGAGCGTCACCGCGACGACACCGGTGCCGTTCAGGCTAGTGCTCTGCGGACTGTTGGGGGCATTGTCTTGCACGCCTAGCGTTGCGGTGAAAGTTCCGGTCGTACTCGGTGTAAACGTGACGTTGAATGTGCAGGAGGACTGCGCCGCGAGTGACGTGCCGCAGTTATTGGTTTGAGCAAAATCCGCAGCGCCACTACCCGAAATAGCCTTATGCGTAATCGTTAGAACGGATTTCTGATTGTTGGTGAGCGTTACGATAACAGGCGCGCTCGTCAGGCCAACAGCTTCATTTCCAAAATTGACCGGATTCGGCGTAAGCGTAACTGGCAATAAGCCGACTCCAGTCAAAGTGGTCGTCTGTGGACTCCCGCCGGCATTGTCAGTGACTTTCAAAGTTCCGTTTCGCGTGCCAGGGACAGTGGGGGTGAAAGTCACGTTGATTGTGCAGCTGGCCCCCGCAGCCAGCGTGGCGGGGGAGACAGGGCAGTTGTTCGTCTGGGCATAGTCGCCCGTAGTCGCAATGCTACTGATGGTGATCGTCTGGCTGCTCGAAGTATTTTTGAAGGTTGCAACCTTAGGCGAACTTGTGGTGTTGATCACCTGTGTTCCGTAGGACAAGCTGGACGGAGTAAGAGTGGCTGTCTGAGACTGCAGAGATGCTGCGATGAAGAGGCTAGAGATGAACAACGTATACTTGGCGGAACGGAACATGGGATTCTCCTCTTGGCTCTGCCAGAAACACAACCATCATGCAAGGCGGAATTGGCGAAGCGAGTAGCTTGGGAGTGCGGATTCTTGCCTTTTAACGAAACATTGTCAATCGCTTTGTTGTGGATGTTACGATACCCGAACAGGGCTCGCTGTTAATGCTGTAGGGAGATAGTCGCCCGAGTAGCTTCTCTGCCTTATCAATCACCAACTTCGGCACGCTTCCCATTTGAATAGTTGTTCGGGTTGGAAGTAACTGGTTTCGTTAAGGGAATCATGCTCCTGGCGTCTTTCTGTTACACAATTGGAAATTGACTCTCGGCTAGACAGACGAATCCTGGGAACATCCGATAAGTAGGAGTACAAGAATAAGTAAGAGTCAAGAGGAGAACGAAAGTCTCATTTCACTTAGAGGAGTAGGGTCTCGAAGTGGGTGTGTGGCGGATAAGGGGTTTCGCTCATTCTACGGATCGTACACGGTGGTGTGCATGCCGGCGCGGCGGGCTTCGTCCTGCATCTCAGTCAGTTTCTTCTTCTGCTCGTCGAGTTGCAGTTGCACATCCGCCAGGCGTTGCATCTGGGTGGTCTGGTATTTGTTGTAAGGCCCGTTGAACTGGGCGCTGCCTGCGGGATGAATCAACGCGTTAATTTCGTCAGCGCGCGCCTGAAGAGTGGCGATCTTGTCTTTCTCCGCGAGAATCTGCTTCTTCCATTGCGCGGCGGCCCGCGGATCGATTGCATCCGGCTGCGCAGGCTCGTGAACCGCCTTTTTGCCGGCGGTGTGTTGCGCATCTTTACCGGCGGAACCGATGGCAGCACCCGGCTCCAGGTCATCACTGGTGATCACCGCCGGTTGGGTCGCGGCGGGGTTGGCCGAGCCCTGCTTTTCACGGTTGGCGCGGGCGATGTCGCCGAGAGATTGTCCGTGGGCGGAAGCGTTCATCCCCAGTGCGATCGCTAGAACGAGCAAGAATTTGTGAGGCATATTCTTCCTCCTGATCGCGGACCTCAATCGTTAACGCGGCAGATCGGAACGCGACAGAACTATGTCTCTAATCATATTTTGTCGGCCGCGATCTGCAATCCCCGAAAGGGTCGATGCGGCAATCGAAGGTGTCACGGAGTGCGTGGTCCAAACGGCCATGCCAGATCTGGCCGGTAGGACCACGGTGGTTGTTGCAGCTAGTACGAAGAGAATCGAAGAGGGTGCTGTTGGCCCTCACACCTTCGGAGTTGTTGTTGGCGCCGGGGGTTTCTGGTCGCCGATCGAGACAATGATCCACTGGGCGCCGTTACGACGCATCGTGATCCAGACCTCGTCGGCCTTCTTGACATCCCTCTTTTTCGAGGAGACCACGGGATTATTGATCGGCGCGGCCTGACTCTGGGGGCTTCCTCCCAGAAGGTCGCCGCCGATCAGCGCGCTTGAATTGTCTGTCTTCACGAACTTTTCCGTACGCTGCACGCGCACGCTCACTTCGTCCGCCGATTTCACGACTTCCTGTGGCGTCAGCGTCATCTGTTCGTCCGTCAAGGTCGCATCCCCCAGGTGATGCTTGATCTTGCCGTACTCTTTTTTCTGCTTATCGAGACCTGGCCACACGTCGAGCAACGACTGGATACTCCTGCGCTGATAGGCGGAGAGATAACGCTGCAGCGTCTCGTCGATCTGGAGGCGGTCCGCCTCATTTACACTGCCTTTCGCCAGCAGGGGCGCGTCCTGCGCCAGCGTTAAAGGTACGACCAGACTCAAGACGACAGCGGCAAGCGCCAAGCTTTTCATCATGGGCAAATTGTGGTCCTGCCCCAACCCGATGTCAAGCGTTTCCGCTCGTAGACACGAGAGCCCTCGCCAGGCTTGACCAACGTCAACCCAGAACGTTCTGAAACGCATTGATTGGACGCAGGTGTGAGGATCTAAGGCGAGCAAAAGCAGTGGGTGGGCGGCGAAAATCGCCGGAACTTACTTTTTCTTCCCTAGCTTGCGAGAAATTTCTTCGACGATCTTGGGCCGCATACCGGCTAGAACGCTGTCGACGATGCTGGCGAGCTCTGGGGATTCCTCGGACGAAGCGGCAGCTTCTTCCGGACTCTTCTCCGCGCCCGCGGCCACCGCCATCGCGGAGGCATCGTGGGCCTCACTCTTTTCTTTTTCTTCTTTGGATGGCGCTGCCTTCGCCGAACCACCTTTGCCATCCCCGGTCTCCCGAATGCGCCGCCAGCTCGCCCACGCTGCAGCCGTCGTCTCCGCGATTTCCGATTCTTTGTTCGCCGGGTCCTTCGCGATGTCTTTGGTCTCTCGTCCGGCAGGTTCCTTCGCCGCGACGGGTTCGGTCGCATCCGAGGCAGCCGGACTGGCGGCGATCAGTTCTGCAGAAGCCTCCGTCTCGAGAACGGGAGGAGCCGATTCCAGTTTCTCCGAAGTCGGAGAGGCCGCTTCTTCGGTGGACGTGCTCAACTCAGCAAGCTCGCGCACTTCCTGCTTGGCTTCTTCTTGCTTCGCTTCCTCGTGCCTGGCTTCTTCTCGTTTCGCTTCTTCTCTTTGCTTTGTTACTTCGTGCTTTGATTCTTCGACCGTCCGCCCTTCCAGCGCCTGTACTGGCGTGGACTCTTTCACCGACCCCGAGGCTGTCTCCACCTGAGCTGACTCCTGCTCAGAAACCGCGGCGGTCACAACTGGCTCGACCACTGGCTCAACTGCCGGGGGCACGTCAGGAACAGTTTGGGACACTGGCTCTACGGGCTGTGCTGGCGCAGGTTCCGGCTCCGCCTGAGCGGGCCCTGGCACTTGATGCCGGGACTCAGCGAATGACGCTGCAACCCTTTCGAATTCCCGCACCGCAGCGGCAACTACTTCGGGTGCTGGACTGGACACCGGGCTTGCGCTCTGCGTAGTTTCTGTCTGCGCGACTTCAGTCGGCGCTACCTCGGTCCGCGTAATCTCGGGTACTGGCGCTGCGACAGGCTCTGCCGCCGCCGCGACGGACGATGAAGTTTGAGGCGCTGCCATGCTCTCCACCGCAGCGGGAATAATCTCGGGCGCGGGCGCAACCTCTGCCGCAGCGAAGGCTGCATACGCCTTCTGCATCTCGTGCTCCAGCGAAATCGCCGATTCCCCGGGCGCAAGCGCAACCGCGACCGCGGTCCAGCGCGAAGCCACACCAGTGGACCCTGCTCCTGCGGCTGCGGCCATCGTTACCGGCTCATCCGCGACCGGATGCTCTTCCTTGACGACCTGATGCGAAGCTACGTCCGTCCCTGACCCAATGCCCGAACTTGAGTCAGCCGGCTTTCCGACCTCTGGAACCAGGCCGGCAATCGCCGCCATCATTTCGGAGGGGCTGGGCACGGCCCCTCCCGATTCGTTCACGCTATCGGCGAACTTGACTGTCGACGCCGCGGGCTCCTCCGATTTCTGCGCGGCGAATGTCGCCGAAGGCGCCTCGGATTCTCTGGGCAACTCGGCCACAGCCTGGATCTCTGCCTTCGCCTTCTCTTCTGCTTTCACCTCTGCCGCCGGCACTTCCGCGGCCTTCGCTCCCAGCAATACCTCCGGCGGTAGCTCTGGCAAGTTTTCCGCCACGGGCTCGGCCAGCTTGCCCTTCACCTGGGCAGCGGCCGCCGCCAGCGCGGCAATCTCTTCCGGAGTCACATCCTTGGGCAAGCCCTCGGGCGCAAGCGCTCCCAAGTCGAAGCGCGACTCCTCACCCCTCGATTCATTCGCTTGAGGCACCGGCGCTTGAGGCACCGGCGGACGATCCATCACGGTGCGCAGATCTTTGTTCACCGCGTTGTAGATCGACGAGTCGTCCCCTTCTTCCTCAACTTTTTTCTTCTTGGAGGGGAAGCCGATGCGATTCTTCCACCCCGAATCCTCTTCCACGGCCACCGACTTGTCGTACCGCCCCTCGTCCAGCGCAGCATTCGCCCGCGCGAACCGGCCCGGCTTAGACGCCTCCGCGCGCGGCACAATCTTGTCTTCGAGCTTGCTCAGGGCGCTCAACAATTCGCTGGCCTCGAAAGGCTTCACGATGTAGCCCTCGGCGCGCACCCGTTTGGCTTCTTCCGGCTTGAACGGCTCCAGCTTGCCGACTGTCAGCAGCACCGGAATACGTGACGTTTCGTGCGCTTCCTTCAGGCGCTGGCACACCTCCAGCCCGCTGTAGCCGGGCATGTAAACGTCGAGAATGATGATTTCGGGCTTGAGTTCGGCGATCTTCTTCAGCGCCGCGGAACCGTTGTTGACCGTGATGACTTCGTAGCCCGCGTCCGCGAGGATCTTCCGCCCCATATTCTGAGCGGTCACGCTGTCATCCGCGAGCAGTATCTTCCTGGCCAAAGGTTTCCTCTGATGAGGGGAGATACGCGAAGGTAACCTGACCAACAACGTAAGTCAATGAGCCAGAAGGGAAGTAACCGGTTACCAGTGGCCAGCACCTACCGGAGTGCTGGCCACCAAAGTTTCATCCCCTGCGCCTGCGACTGCACAAAAAGTGTTGCCTCCATCGAACCTTTCGCTCGCGCCCGGCGTCGAAACAGAGGTCGAGTTGAGATAAACTATCGCAATCCCGTCGGGAGGTTCCCCCGGCATGGCTACTACTACCGTCCGTTCACTTCTGCTGATTCCGTTGTTGGCGTGCCTTTTGCTCTCCGCCTCCACCGTCTCCGGCCACGCCGCCCGGCAGGGCACCTCGAACCCCAGCCTCACTGCGCACGAATGGGGCACCTTCACTTCGATTGCGGGCCGAAGCGGCCAGGCCGTCGAGTGGCTGCCGCAAAACGGATCCACCGACCTTCCCCGCTTCGTGAAGCACTTTCGCACGGCGGAATTCAAAGTCGGATTGCGGGGCACGATCCGCATGGAAAACTCCCGTTCTCTATTTTTATTCGCCCGCAGAAACCACGGTCTCGGTCAAAGTTGGGTTTTCCAACGGAGTCATCACCGAGTGGTATCCGCAGGCCAGCCACATCGAGCCGAATCCCAACAGCGTTCTGAGCAACGATGCCCTCTACAATCGCCACGCGGACGGCAGCATTGCGTGGGATTCCGTGACCGTGTCTCCAGGCCTCGCTGCCAGCTTCCCGCGCGACAACAATGGGTCCCGCTATTTCGCCGCCCGCGAAACTTCTTCCGCGCCGCTCTCAGTTCGAACCCGCGAGGGCACGCAGCAGGAAAAATTTCTTTTCTACCGCGGAGTGTCGGTCTT
>Ga0207102_1176_pt1 | contig 11948 bp, 8 predicted proteins | sample Alteio_BWMinHeat_80_FD_153573 | JGI IMG/M metagenome (GOLD analysis project Ga0207102, IMG submission 153573) | Enriched cells from forest soil in Barre Woods Harvard Forest LTER site, Petersham, Massachusetts, United States -... | ecosystem: Environmental > Terrestrial > Soil > Temperate forest >... | reverse complement strand
ATTACATTTCGAAGACACACTCGGTGCCGGGATATTTGAAGCTGCGTTTCGGCGAACCGGCCCGCGTGCTCTCGGCGGTTTCCTTCGCGTTTATGACCGTGTTGATGAGCGGCGTCAACATGTTCGCCATGGCCAAGGTCATGCAGATTGTGTTGGGTTGGGACCTCAATTTCAGCATATGGGTGTCGTCTCTCACGGTTGCGGTTTATGTGACGCTCGGCGGATTGCGTTCGGCCATCTTCAACGAAGTGCTGCAGTTCTTTCTCATCTGGGCGGGCGCGCTGCTGATTCCGATCCTTGGTCTCTACGAAGCTGGGGGATGGAGCAACCTGAAAGTTCTGATTACGCAACGCGCGTCGGAACAGTATGTCCACATGTGGTCGACCCTGGGCACGTTCAGCGGCAACCCCATGGGCATTCACTGGACCGGCATTGTCTTCGGATTGGGTGCGGTGATCTCCATGGGCTACTGGACGACGGATTTTCTGGTCGTGCAGCGCATCCTGGCCGCGAAAGATATTCGCAGCGCGGAGATGGCGCCAATCATTGGCGCGGGATTCAAGATGCTGGTACCGATCATCGTGATCCTTCCCGGACTGCTTGGTCTGGGCTTGCTCCCGATGAAGCTAGTTCCGGAATCGGTCGCCGTCGCAACTCACGGTTACAGTTACAACGACGTGCTTCCGCTGATGCTGGCACGGTATTGCGGACCGGGGTTGCTCGGCTTAGGAATCACGGCGTTGATCGCGGGCTTCATGTCAGGCATGGCGGGCAACGTCAGCGCATTCACCACGGTGTGGACGTATGACATCTATCGCCCGTTGATCAACAGCAAGGGCAGCGACCATCATTACGTGAACATGGGGCGCTGGACGACTGTCATCGGCGTGCTCATCAGCGTGGGCACGGCTTATCTGGTAATGCACTCGGCCAGCATCATGGACTACGTGCAGGCGCTGTTCAGCTTCTTCATCGCTCCTCTGTTTGGCACGGTCGTGCTCGGCATGTTGTGGAAGCGAGCCACCGGGGCCGGCGGCTTCTGGGGACTGCTCTGTGGCACGCTCTCTTCGATCAGCATGTGGGCCTGGGTCAAGGTTGATCCGACGGCGCTGCGCTACGTTGCACTCTCGCCCGACGCCAAGGCATTAGCGCAGGATATGTACCAGGCGCTGTGGTCGTTCCTGATTTGCGTGACCGTAACGGTGGTGGTGAGCCTGGCAGGCAAAGCTCGTCCTGACAGCGAACTCGCGGGACTGGTTTACGGGCAGACGGTGATCCCTTCGGTGGGAGACGTTCCGTGGTATCAGAAGCCGCTGTTCTGGGCGGCGGTCGTGGCGATCGTGTTCTTTGTACTGAATATTATTTTCTGGTAGGCAGGAACCTATGACAACAGGCAGATCGGTTTCCATCTGGTTCTTCATCGGCATTTCACTGCTGATTAATGGCGTGCTGATTCTGGGTGCTGGAATTTATGAGTATTCGCATCCACCCGCGCCGGAGGCGCAGGTGGTGCTGTTCCGACTGCACGCCAGCGTGTGGTGGGGCGGACTGATGACGCTGATAGGCGCCCTCTACTCGTGGCGATATGCGCCTTCGCGCGCCAGCTAGCATGACGCTACACCAAATCAAAAACTGAGCGGAGAGAGAGAAGTTTATGTCGAGTAAGAAAATGACGATGGGCGTCATCGTCGGGAACCGCGGGTTTTTCCCGAGCGAGTTGGCGAGGGCGGGGCGAGAAGAGATGATGCAGGCGCTGGCCAAGGCTGGCATGGATTGCGTGGTGCTTGGTCCTGAGGACAGCAAGCATGGTGCGGTTGAGACGCATGACGAAGCCAAGCGCTGTGCCGCTCTGTTTCGCAAGAACGGCGACCGACTGGATGGCGTGATCGTGTCGCTGCCCAACTTCGGCGACGAGCGCGCGATTGCCGACACGCTGCGACTGGCGCGACTCAACGTTCCCGTGCTGGTGCAGGCGACGCCGGACGACGCGAAGAAGATGACGATCCTGCATCGCCGCGACAGCTTTTGCGGAAAGATGTCGGCGTGCAACAACCTTAAACAGTATGGGATTCCCTATTCGCTGACGCGGCTGCACACCGTCGCTCCGGACTCCGACGACTTCCGGAAAGATCTGGCGTGGTTTGGTGCGGTCTGCCGCGTGGCCAACGGCATGCGGAATCTGCGCGTGGGCAGCATCGGCGCGCGGCCCACGGCATTCAATACAGTTCGTTACAGCGAGAAGTTGCTCGAGGCTTCGGGAATTTCGACAGAGACGTTGGATTTGTCGGAAGTGTTCGGACGCATTGCCAAATTGAAAGACGATCACGCTGGAGTGCAGGGGAAACTCGCGGACATCAAGAAGTATGTTACGACCAGCGGAGTGCCCGACGCAGCGCTGATGAAAATGGCGAAGCTCGGTTATGTGATCGACGACTGGATGACCTCGACCGACCTGAGAATCAGCGCGGTGCAGTGCTGGACTTCGATGGAAGAATACTTTGGCGTCGTCCCCTGCACCATCATGAGCATGATGAGCAACAACCTGTTTCCGGCGGCCTGCGAAGTGGACGTCTGCGGAACATTGAGCATGCATGCGCTGGCTCTGGCTTCAGAGACGCCAAGTGCACTACTCGACTGGAACAACAATTACGGCGACGATCCTGATAAGGCCGTCTGCTTCCATTGCAGCAACCTGCCCAAGCATTTCTTCCAGGACGTGCGCATGGATTTCCAGGAGATCATCGCCGGGACAGTGGGCAAGGAAAATACGTTCGGCACGGTCGTGGGCCGCGTTAAAGCCGGGGCGATGAGCTTTGCGCGCTTTTCGACCGACGATACCGCCGGAGTGATTCGCGGGTACGTGGGCGAAGGAACGTTCACGAACGATTCGCTGAACACGTTCGGCGGCGTGGGTGTGGTGAAGATTGACGAACTACAGAAGTTGCTGCATTACATTTGCGAGAACGGATTTGAGCATCACGTAGCGGCGAATTTCTCCACCACGGCGGCGGCGGTGCATGAAGCGGCGGTACGGTATTTGGGATGGAAGATGCACTGGCACGGCAATTAGGCTCATCAACGATTGAGTAGTGCGGGAACGCTGCGGTGGAAGGTTTCCGCTCATTGGTTCGCCCTCAAACGTCCCATGCAGGTTGACGCTCACCAGCATTTCTGGATTTACCGTCCCGACGAGTACGGATGGATCGACGATTCCATGGCGGCGCTCCGCCGCGATTTTCTGCCGCATGATCTTGGCCCTGAGTTAGCCCGCGAAGGATTCCACGGTTCGGTTGCGGTGCAGACGCGGCAGACGCTGGAAGAAACGCGTTGGCTACTCGAATTGGCTGCACGCTCGCCGTCGATTCTCGGGGTGGTGGGCTGGGTCGATCTGCGGTCGCAGGATGTGCGCTCTCAGATCAAGACATTCGCGCAAAATCCCAAGCTTGTGGGCATTCGCCACATTGTACAGGCGGAACCGGATGATCGATTCCTGCTGCAGCCGGATTTTCTGCGTGGAGTTTCTGTGCTGGAGGAGTTCGATCTCGCCTACGACATCCTGATCTATACCCGGCATCTTCCGGTGGCGGCGGAATTTGTGGAACGGTTTCCGCGCCAGCGTTTTGTGCTCGATCATCTGGCCAAGCCGCCGATCAAGAGCGGCGAGATTAATTCCTGGGCCGAGGGTATTCGGAGGCTGGCCGCGTTTCCCAACGTGTTCGCCAAACTGTCCGGCCTGGTAACGGAAGCTGACTGGCAGCAGTGGAAGCCGGAGCACATCAGTCCGTTTCTTGACGTTGCCTTCGAATCGTTCGGGGCAGATCGGCTGATGATTGGCTCGGATTGGCCTGTGTGCCTGGCGGCGGCGCCATATGCGCTGGCCGTTGGCGTAGTGAAAGACTATGTCCTGAAGCACCAGGCGGAGTGGCGCGATGGTGTGCTGGGCGAAAACGCGACGCGATTTTGGCGGCTGACCGCATCATAAAAACCTGGACCGCCCTCCCGTCGCTCGGTTGTTTACAATGACCGTGTTCTAGAAATGACCTCATTCATGCCTCGCTCAGTCCTCCAACTCGATCCCAGGGATAACGTTCTGATCGCGCTGATCGATTTTAAGAGCGGCGAAGAAATTGAATTCTCTGGTCAGACTTACGTTCTAACGAATAACGTCCCTGCCAAACACAAATTCGCCATGCGAAGCCTGACTCCGGGCGACAACATAATTATGTACGGCGTCCTCGTGGGCCGCGCGATGAAGGCTATCGCAGCCGGAGAACTGCTGACCACCGGAAACATCCATCACCAGGCAGCGGACTTTCACGAGCAATCGGGTGAATTCCACTGGACGCCGCCTGATATTTCACGCTGGAAAGAAAAAACGTTTCTCGGATATCGCAGGTCCGACGGGCAGGTCGGCACGCGGAATTACTGGCTGGTAGTTCCGCTCGTATTTTGCGAGAACAAAAACATTCAGGTTCTGAAGCAGGCGCTGGAAGAGGAATTAGGGTTTGCCTCGCCGCAGCTCTATCGTCAGCAGGTAGCCGAACTGGCGAAGTCATATCGGGAGGGAAGAACTGCCGCTCAAGATATCGCCGCCGCACCTCTTCCACCGCGCCAGCGCTTATTCGACAACGTCGACGGCATCCGCTTCCTGCTGCACGAGGGCGGCTGTGGGGGAACGCGCGAAGACTCCAACAATCTCTGCGGGCTGATTGCTGGCTACATTCATCATCCTAACGTGGCGGGCGCGACGGTGCTCAGCCTGGGCTGCCAGCACGCGCAGATCGGAATTCTGCGCGAGGAGATCCGCAAGCGCAATCCCACCTTCGACAAGCCTCTCTACATTCTGGAGCAGCAGCGCAGCGGCTCGGAGGCGGCCATGGTGTCGGAGGCGATCCGGCAGACTTTTCATGGACTGGTGGAAGCCGACAAAGCTCGCCGCACGCCCGCACCGCTGTCTTCTTTATGCGTGGGATTGAAATGTGGAGGGTCGGATGGATTCTCGGGGATCTCCGCGAATCCGGCGATCGGGCACACCGCTGATCTGCTCGCATCTCTGGGTGGACGAACGATTCTCTCGGAATTCCCCGAGCTGTGCGGAGTGGAGCAGGAGTTTATCAATCGGGGCAAGAGCCATGCAGTGGGCAGCCGCTTCATTCAGTTGATGCGCGACTATGCAGCGCGCGCCGCCGCTGTGGGCTCCGCATTCGAAATGAATCCCTCGCCGGGAAATATGCGCGACGGGCTGCTCACGGATGCGATGAAATCGGCGGGAGCGGCGAAGAAGGGCGGGACTTCTCCGATGACGGCAGTGCTCGACTATCCCGAGTATTCGACGGAGCCGGGATTGAATCTGCAATGTACTCCCGGTAACGATGTGGAGTGCGTAACGGCGCAGGTCGGCGCAGGTGCCAGCGTCGTCCTATTCACGAGTGGGCTGGGCACTCCGACCGGCAATCCGATCGCGCCTGTGGTGAAGCTATCGACCAACTCGATCCTGGCGCAACGCATGCACGACATCATCGACATCGACACGGGCGCGATTGTTGCTGGTGAGAAAACCATTCAGCGGATGGGAGAAGATATTCTGGACCTGGTGGTTCGCGTGGCGAGCGGCGAGGTCCGGACCAAGGCTGAAGTGAAGGCGCAAGAAGATTTCATTCCCTGGAAGCGAGGGGTTTCGCTCTGAGTACAGAACCCAGCAGCGGACAAGGGTTCCGGCTTGACGGCAGAGTTGCTGTGGTCACAGGCGGCGGCAGCGGAATCGGGCAGGCGATCGCATTAAGGTTCGCGGCGCACGGCGCAGTCATGCGCGTTCTGGACGTGAACGAATCGGCTGCAGCCGCGACCTGTCAGCGAATTACAGCGGACGGCGGAATCGCATCCTCCCATCTGTGCGACGTTTCGAACCAAGCGGATGTGAAAGCGACATTCGAGGAGCTTTTTTCTCTAGGCCGCGTTCACATCCTCGTAAATAACGCGGGCATCTCGCATATCGGCACCGTCGAGAGCACGACCGAGGCCGACTTCGACCGCGTGCTCCGAGTGAATGTTAAGGGCTTCTACAACTGCATGCACGTTGTGGCAGCACACATGAAAGAGAGCGGCGGCGGAGTGATCTTAAACATGGCGTCAATTTCCGGCTCCGCGGGGCTGGCCGACCGCTTCGCCTATTCGATGAGCAAGGGCGCCGCCATCGCGATGACTTATTCGGTGGCGCGGGATTATCTCGCTCACAACATCCGCTGCAACTGCATTTCGCCGGCGCGGGTGCACACGCCGTTTGTCGACGATTATTTGCAGAAGAATTATCCCGGGCGTGAACAGGAAATGTTCGACAAGCTGGCGAAGTCGCAGCCGATTGGAAGAATGGCGGAGCCCGCAGAGGTCGCGTCTCTCGCTTTATTTCTCTGCTCGGATGAGGCCTCGTTCATTACGGGCGTGGACTATCCACTGGATGGCGGGTTTGTGAACCTTCGAGGCTAGCGCATGGACCTGCAACTCAAAGACAAAGTGGTGATCATCACGGGTGGCGCCAAGGGAATCGGAGCGGCGATCGCGCGGACGTGCGCTGCCGAAGGCGCAGTGCCGGTAATCGTGGATCGAGATGGCGCCGCCGGCGCGACGTTGCGGAGCGAATTGGAAAATAACGGCGGCGTGTGCGGCCTCATCACAGTTGACCTGGAGACTCCGGAGAGCTGTTCGGAATCCGTCGACCAGACTGCGAAACAATTTTGACGGATCGACGCGTTGGTAAACAATGCGGGGCGCAACGACAAGGTTGGTCTGGAGCACGGCAACCCCGTGGAATATGTCGCCTCGTTGCGCCGCAATTTGCTTCACTACTACAACATGGCGCACTACTCGCTGCCGCACTTGAAGCGCTCGCGGGGAGCGATCGTCAGCATTGGCTCTAAGACGGCAGTGACGGGGCAGGGGAGCACATCAGGGTATGCGTCTTCCAAGGGCGCTGTGATGGCGCTTACGCGGGAATGGGCGGCCGAACTTTTGCCATACGGCATTCGCGTCAACACGGTTCTTCCAGCCGAGGTAATGACGCCGCTCTACCGCCAATGGCTCGGCACGTTTCCGAATCCCGAAGAAAAGCTGGAAACAATTCTTTCCAAGATTCCGCTGGAGAAGCGAATGACGACGGCGGGGGAAATTGCAGCGACGGTCGCGTTCCTGCTTTCGAGCAAATCGAGCCATACTACCGGCCAGCATCTTTTTGTGGACGGGGGCTACGTTCACCTGGATCGCGCACTCACGTAACAGATGTCTCCCGCAAGTGAGGTCGAATGAACCGACGCTACTGCCTTACCCTCGATTTGAAGGACGATCCCAAGCTGATCGCCGAGTACAAACGCTATCACGAGAAGATATGGCCAGAAATTACGCGAAGCATTAAAGACTCGGGCATTGAAGACATGGAGATCTATCTCCTCGGGGCGCGCATGTTCATGATCATGGAGGTCAACGACCGCTTCTCGTTCGAGGCCAAGGCTCAGGCAGACCGACTCAACCCAAAAGTGCAGGAGTGGGAGAAGCTGATGGGAACGTTTCAGCAATTGTTGCCCCAGACCAAGCCGGGCGAAAAATGGCTGCTGATGGAAAGAGTATTCAAGCTCGAAGGCTAGCAAGGCCCGCGAACTCTCACTCGGAATGAGAGCTACTGTACTTCAATTCGCTCGGGCGGCATGACCACTTGCGATTCAGGATTGTAGTAGTCGTAGAGGAACGAAGGAGCCGTCAGTGCGTTCATCCCGTAGCGAGGACGGAAGGCGAAATCGAAGTCGGTGCCGCCGGCTTTGGGCCACAGGTAGACCGCAATGCTCTCGGGGCGAACTTCGTACTGGCTGATCTCCCAGCCGTTGCCGGACATCTCCTGGTCCAAGGATTCCCGGTCGACCACCGCGCCGGGCGGCAAGCCGATCTCGGCGAGCAGCATACCGTAGCCGCGGAAGCCGATGCGCTCCGCGTGGACCTTGCAGTGGATGACTTCGCCGCGCTGGATCGCCGAGTGATCGTAGCGGACGCGCAGTGCGAGAGCATCGCTGTCACCAGTACGGATTCCTGAAGTGCTCTTTGCCGAAGACTGATCCCAGGGAATGTAGTAGCGCGCAACGGCCTGCACCGACGCAGTTTGCGATTCGCCCGCCCGTGAAATCGAAATGTGATTGTGACCGGGCTTTAGAAACTTAGACAGATCCATTTGCACGGGGCCGGCCACTTCACCGGAATCCGGTAGCTTTGTGCTGCTCACCTTCTCTCCATTGACGGTGATCTCAGCGGTGGATGCGAGATTCGCTGCGCTGCGAGACTTGCTCTCGGGCTGAACGAGTAGAAGAAAAGACTCGAGGACGTTGATCGTAGTCTGGCCGGAATACCAGACTCCGTATCCGTCTTTGTTGCGGATCAGGAAGATCAGGCCTTGCTCGGCCGCAGCGCGATCGTCAGCGTTCTTCTTCTGGTCGACGGCCGCGTCCATGGTCAGAGCCTGGACTGCGAGCGCCGTCGTCTCCACTCGGCCCGTAGTGCCCCAGCCGTAGAACAACGTGTTGCTCTCGAGCGCCCAGTAGGAGGCGTCGCCCTCGTGGTGAGCCATGGAGAGGAGTCTTGCGCTCGCCGCATCGGCGAGCGGTTTGTCACCCGCGTGAAAGGCCGCTAGCGCGACCTGCGCGATCGCGTAAGGATCGCTCGAAATTGTCCACTGCCTCCGCAGATAGTCGACAGCGCGATTTAGTGCCGCTTCGACCGGGAGCGCTCCCGCGCGAGTCGAGGTGGTGGGCGGAGTCGAATGCATGCTCATGGCCAGCGCCAGCGTGACGTAAGCAGTTACGCTGAGGTCGTCCTTCCTCCACTCCTCGTGCCAGCTGCCGTTTCCGGCCTCCTGACGAAGCAGCCACTGGCGCGCGGATTCCATGGCGTCCGGATCCACTTCGACGAACTCGTTGGCGTCAGTCATAAAACGTAGCGCGTAGGCGGTGAGCGCCAGATCGGGCTTGTCCTGTGTCCAGACGGAAATTCCGCCGTCGGCATGCTGGTAGGACAACAGGCGGGCGTACCCTAGACGCGCGAAGTGAAGGGCTGTGCGATAGACCTCGTCCTGCAGCTTCCCCGATTGCTTGTACAGGCGAAGCAGCATCACATTCGGATAAGTGGAAGAGACCGTCTGCTCGCCGCATCCATAGGGGCGTTCGAGCAGGTTGTGCGCACTCTCCAGCACGTGCGCCATCAGGTTGGGATAGAGTTTGAGTTCGCCCTGTACCGATCCCGGCATGGCATAGTCCGGAATTTCGATATCCAGGTTGATGTCAGCATGGGTCTGTCCTCCCAGCACGCGCGAAGAGGTAACCGTGCGCGGCTCACCGTCGGGATGAACGCGCAGCGGCTTCTCGACGGCATCGCCGGTCTCACGGTTGGCCGCGGTCACGCGCTGTTTTACATGCCCGATGGCGCCCGTGACACGGAAGGGGAACACTGCCTGCTCCGAAGCGCCTGCTGCTACGGAAGCCTCCAGCGTATGCGGACCCTTGAGTGTGAACCAGGTTTCGGGCTTCATCTCAACTCGAAGCGTTTGTGGCTTCTCGAGGTAATTGCGCAGCACGACCGGCAAAGAAATTTCGTCGCCCTGGGTGAGAACCGACGGCGGGTCGTGTTCGATGAAGAATGGCTGGAACGTTTTGATGCCGCTGTCGAGCAAGCCGATCTGTCCGTCGACGGTCGAAGCAATCAGCGACAGCTTCCAGTTGGTAATGCTGTCAGCGAACTTGAAGCGCAGGCGCGAGTTGCCGCGGCGATCGGTCTCAAGCATCGGCTCCCAAAGCAGAGTCTCGGGAAAGAACTCTCGGAGGCGCGGCGTGGCGATGGGGCCGCCGGCTGCCGTCTGGGGGTTCGAGCGGCCGACGGAGGAAGACTCTACCGACTGTGTCTCCACGACGAAAGCTTGGGCCTCAACCATGACCGTCTCCGTGGCCGTGCCCAGGGTTAGCCTCAAATTCAACTCGGTCGTGCTGAGGCTCTTCACTGGGACACGATTCACAACCGCAGTGCGAAAGCCGCTCAGTTCCGCTTTGACTGTGTAAAATCCCGTGGGAAGGTTGCGCAAGGTGTAGCGTCCGGCCGAGTCAGTCTTCGTGTCGAACGAAACCTGGTCGTACAGTTGGCCCGTGATTTTGGAATTGGCCACGACCGCGCCGGAGGGATCCGTCACCACCCCCGTGATCGCCCCCGATCCACCGCTGAGCGGGATTGCTCCCGGCGTCGGCGCGGGTGCGAGCATGGTGCTGTTCTGCCGGGCCACTTCGCGCGAGAACACCGCCAACTCGAAATCGTCGGCATTTTGCGGAATGCCATCCGCCCCAGGGCTATAGAGGTGGATGAATGCATTCTCGGAAGTCTCGGGCTGAATCTGGGTGGAAGTTTGCCCTTCGCGCTCAACCTCGCTGTAGTCCATAACGATGCGGTCGGCGAAGCGGGCTTGGGTGTCGAAGACAAGCCGGGCGTGGCGTCCCCAGGCGTCGACCAGCAAATCTCGTGAGATGTGTGCATCGTCAAGAAGTGCGTAGAACTCGCCCTCGTTCTGGGGAAACTTCTGGGTCGCCGCGAAGTACCGCGCAAGGGCGGAATCGATCTTCACTTCCGTGTCACTGAAATAGTCGCTGAAGTCAGTCCACACCGGAAAGTCATCCGAGGTTGGGACAGTCTCAAATTTTCCGTCCGGGCCGCCGCTCATCACGGTGAGCGTATAGCGCGTGCCGGTGACGCCAAACTGCGGCAAGTAAGGCTGGCCCCAGGGATCGCGCAGGCCGTCCCATTGCACGCCTTGCTTCGCCACTTCCGTCTTCAGGGTTCCGAGATCGCGGATGTAGCCGCCGGTGCGGTTGTGATACTCGACTATCGATTTCTTGATCGCGTCCGCGATGGGGCGGAAGTACCAGCGCTGTATGGTCAGGCCCGTGACGTCATCCGCTGTACCGAGTTTCTTGTCCGGACCCAAACTCACAAACTCTGCCACGGCATAGCTCTGCCGGAACGAAAACGTCGCGTGAAACGGCGAGCCCCAGGGGTCTACGACTTTGTCGAAGTCGACTCCCTGCTCAGTGAGCACACGACGGAGCGATTCTTCGTCGTGCGGATAGGCCGTGCCCTTGAAGTAAGCGTCGTCGAGCGCTTTCTTGACCGGTGCAACTTCGTTGTCGAGCAGCTTGCGAAACGCGGCGTCGATGCCATCGGGATAGCCGGTACCGCCGAAGACCATCGGCTGGTCACCCCCACGATTCATAAACAAAACTTCGGCGACCAATTGCAGGTCGTCGCTGAAGGGCTCGGAGACATCGAGGTGGTCGAGATCTTCGCGCTTGAGTCCTCCGAGTTCCGCGGGAGCGTACCAGTAGCCTCGGAAGGAATCGTAGAAGCCGTAGCTGCGGCTGCGTCCGAATTCGGCGTCGGTCCGCGCGCGCTCTTCGACGGCCTGATCAAAGATGACGCTGCCCAGTGCGGCCTCGACGGGAGCGCCGCTGGCACCGCGCACGTGCAGGTCGAGGACGGCATCGTCTCCGGGACGATAGGTGGCGTGGTCGAATTTCGCCGTCACCTTCAGCGCCGGGTCGTGCGGATAAAGAACGGTACGCATCCCCATGGGGATGTTGTATTGATTTTCTGCGTCCAGCGGCGAATACGCGGCGAGCGTGAGTTCGCCTTGAAAGTCGGGGGTGTAGGGAAGAACGACATAGGCATGGCCATTGCGCACACGCACCGACTGCGACTGTAGGATGCGGCCGTCGCGGAGAACATCAAGCAGCAGGTTGACTTCCCGGCGGTTGGTGTAGAGATCTACATCGACTGGCTCGTCGGGCCGATACAACGCATGATTGGTAGCAACTTGAATTGCCAGGCGGTCGCCCGGGTCCCAGAAATCCTGCGTCTCGCGGCCTCGCAGGCCGTTGTGG
>Ga0207102_1175_pt1 | contig 11978 bp, 7 predicted proteins | sample Alteio_BWMinHeat_80_FD_153573 | JGI IMG/M metagenome (GOLD analysis project Ga0207102, IMG submission 153573) | Enriched cells from forest soil in Barre Woods Harvard Forest LTER site, Petersham, Massachusetts, United States -... | ecosystem: Environmental > Terrestrial > Soil > Temperate forest >... | reverse complement strand
GCCAAAGGTTCCGGCAACGATAACGGCTGGAAAGGTTTGTTGAGCGGTATTGTAATATAAAACTTGGTCATTATAAGCCTGTCTTGCGAAGGCAATTTTGTTTTCAGTGGAGCTCAGCTCTTCTTGCAAGCGCTGCATGTTTTCGCTGGCGCGTAGTTGAGGATAATTCTCCGCTAATGCAAAAATATTGCCCATAGCGCCTTTCAATGTCGCTTCAGCACCCATAAGTTCTTTAAGCGAGCTTTCGGTGGGTCCTCCACTTTTTTCAACTGCTGATCGTGCTGCTGCAGCTTGATTGCGGGCATTGATAACGGCTTCTAAAGTTCCTTTTTCATAGGTCATGTAGCCTTTGACCGTTTCGACCAAGTTTGGAATCAGATCATAACGTCTTTGTAACTGGACATCGATCTGGCTCCACGCATTTTTAACCTGATTGCGCAAAGTGACTAAGTTGTTGTAAATCCCGATTACAAAAATCGCAAGCAGGATAATGATTGCTAAAAAAATGAGTAATCCCATTCCCATATAGATACCTCCAAAATAATTTTTGATTCTTATCTATTTTCATCTTAACAGAATGCGTTATTATGTACAATTTTCTATAGACAAAATGTACAAAGACAGTAAAAATTCAAATTATACTAATTTTGACAACAGTTCAGATACGAAGAAGGTAGCCAGGGCGAGACGCCCTGGCTACCTTCTTCGTATCTGAACTGTTATAAATTTTCTAAAATTGGAGAGAGATTATGGCCACCACACCGGATAAGAAAACTCAGGTGTTAGACTTCACCACATACAAAGCGACGCACAAGTTGAAGGTGCTCGCTGCTCGGCCATTCGATCTGACAACAGAGGGAAACCTCACCCCCGAGCGCATCAATCGCTATTGCGCTTCGGCTGTCGATTTTAAGTTGCTATATGGCACTGAGCGCATTGATGATGCGACCATGAACGCGCTTTTCGAACTGGCTGAAGAGGCTCAGGTTCATGATAAGATGCAAAAGATGCAGGCTGGAGAGGTCCTAAATGTAATCCAGGGATATCCTAGCGAAAATCGCTCAGTGCTACATACGGCGACACGCGACTTTTTTGAACAACCGCAAACGTCAGAGATTGCACGTGCAGCAGCTCATGATGCAAAAGCTGAAGTCCTTAAACTTAAAGATTTTATTGACAAACTTGACCGGGATGGAACGTTTACAGATCTCATTATGATCGGTATAGGAGGCTCTGATCTCGGTCCTCGAGCCCATTATTTTGCCTTGCAACATCTCCTGAAAAAAAATCGGAATGTACGCTTTATCTGTAATCTGGATCCGGATGATACAGCAAGCGCCATGCTTGGAATCGATTTAAAAAAAGCTTTGGTGGTGGTGGTTTCCAAGACCGGTACAACTTTGGAAACGCTTTCAAACGAGATGTTTGTAAAGAGGTACTTTACGGAAGCTAAGTTGAAGCCGGAGGAACATTTTGTAACAGTTAGTTTGAAGGGGAGTCCGTTGGATGATCGCTCCAAGTATTTAGAATGTTTTTATATGTGGGATTGGATTGGAGGGCGTTATTCGACAACGTCAATGGTTGGCGGTGTGATGCTCTCATTTGCATTTGGATTTAATGTCTTTTGGGAGTTTCTCAGAGGGGCTAATGCGATGGATAAAGCGGTGCTTAATCCCGATCCAAAGCAGAATTTATCCCTTATAGCCGCGTTATTAGGCATTTGGAACCGCACATTCCTGCACTATCCTTCATTAGCTATTATCCCCTATTCACAAGCCCTTTGGCGCTACACTGCACATATTCAGCAACTCGATATGGAATCCAATGGAAAGCATATTGATAAGCATGGTAATGTAGTGACCTTTGATACGGGGCCGATTCTCTGGGGGGAAGCCGGTACAAATTCTCAGCATTCTTTCTTTCAGATGATCCATCAAGGCACTACTGTTGTGCCTCTCGAGTTTGTTGGATTTAAAGAAAGTCAGATGCAGAAGGATAATGTATATAATGGAACGACATCTCAGCAAAAGTTATTATCAAATCTATTTGCGCAAATGCTAGGATTAGCAACTGGGCAGACAAATGAGAATCCCAACAAAGTATTTGAGGGGAATCGTCCCTCACATCTATTGCTAGGGAAACAATTGACTCCTCACGCGTTAGGCGCCCTGTTAAGCTTTTTTGAGCATAAAATTGCATTCCAAGGGTTTATCTGGAATATCAATTCGTTCGATCAAGAGGGTGTACAATTGGGTAAGGTACTAGCGAATAAAATCATAGGATGCTTTGCAGCCCAAAATGAACAGTTAAAAGAAACACAACTCTATCCTTTGGGCGATGCCTTACTGCGCCAATTGGATACTTTCTAGGAACTAAACCATGTCCTTAAAGATGCCTTATCAACTTGAAATCCCTCGTCGGTTGGCCGCTTGTTCGAAACAAGAAGAGAAATTCACACCGGGAATGGATTATTATTCCGTCTTGAAAGAGACGGAAGAGGGGTTATGCCGCACCGATTTTTGTGTGCACTGTTGGGAACAGTCCGCTAAGCAGGAGTGTTTAGAACAGGCACTTACACATTGGAAATCTAAAGTACCGCCCAAGGGGAAAGGACTCTTTCTTTCTCAAAATCGAGATGAGCGCGCATTACAGCTTTTAAAGGAGACATTAGGATCTGATTTGCCGGAGAGTCAAGCGGATTGTTTTGTATTAGCGCTTTATTTAGCGCGCAGGCGTCTTTTGATGATGCGCCAGCAAATTGAACAAGAGCCCGGCCAATTTTATTTCCTTTATGAAGTTGCTGCAACAGAAGAAATCCTCACAGTTAAACGCATGGATCTATTGCAATTGTCAGTTGATGAGATCCAAAAACGGCTGGTCGAGCGTTTTCAGGCGGAATAAAGCAGAATTAAAGGCGAAGCCTCTTTAGTCTGGGCTACAAAGGCTTCGCCTTTAATTATACTTCCTAGGCGGAAAAATGGATGACGATCTACTAGATTTTTTAAGCTATATCTCATCAGAGAAGGGGCTAGCCCTGAATTCTATTGAAGCTTATCGACGTGATATCACGGCTTTTGTGACGTTTTTACGCACCCAACAAATTGCCTCTTTTTCTGCAGTTCATCAAGAACATATGATCCGTTTTCTCTCTCAATTAAAAGCGGCCGATTATGCGACTGCCACCATTTCACGCGCCTTAATTGCACTTAAGGTTCTTTTTCGTTTTTTGAAGCGCGAGCAGTTGGTATCGACCAATGTGGCTCTCTATTTAGAATCTCCTAAATTATGGCAATTGATTCCAGAGGTTTTATCCGGAGAAGAGATCGAACGTCTTCTCAGTCAACCCCATGTAAACACACCTTTAGGAGCAAGAGACCGTGCTATATTAGAGCTGTTGTATGCAAGCGGCTTGCGTGTTTCGGAGCTATGTCAGTTAGGAATTTACGATGTGGATGATACGTTTGTGCGTGTGCATGGAAAAGGGGGGAAGGAGCGCTTGGTTCCTCTAGGTAAAAAGGCGATCGATGCGATCGATCACTATCTCATCCATTATCGCTGTGAATTTGAAAGCGAGAAGCAGCCTCGCCTCTTTCTAACCAAGTATGGGCATTTTATCGACCGCATTGTGGTGTGGAAGATGATCAAAGAGTATGCTAAGCAAGCCGGAATTGTAAAAAACATCTCCCCACATACGTTGAGGCATTCATTTGCCACACATCTACTAGATAATGGCGCCGATCTACGCGTGATTCAAGAAATGTTAGGGCATAGCCACATTGGCAGCACGGATCGCTACACGCATGTTAGTCGTGTACGTCTGCAGGAAGCTTTTCAAGCCTTTCATCCACGCAATATTTGATCAAGAGCTAATTCATGCTCCTTCGCTAGTTCAATGCCGGCATAAGCGCCAAGCATAAAGGAATACGTTATTACGGCTGAAGGAAAAAAAACTAGGGTTGCTAGTAAACAAGGATAGGGATGTGCTCTGAAAATTTCATCGGCTTTTAAGGCTGTTCTTCTAATCCAAGACTTTTTTTCACTGGTTAATCCAAGAACTCCTCCTACAAATAGAATATTTGCGCTGAATGGATTAAATGAAGTGAGAACCAAAGCTGTACATAGAATGAGACCATATTTGGCTACTTTTCTTATGGTTTCCCAAATGGGATGAATTGCTGGCGGTTGATTTGCTGCGGGAATCTCTTCACCTTCAACGGGAATTGGCTGTTGATGTGGTGCGACATAAGATTGGTAGACTGAATGAAGCCAATGTGAACAGATTTGCATTGATTATATCCTTTACGTTTAGTATCGGGAAATCTAATTTATTATTTTTATCATTATGCTATTGAATCTGATAATACAAGATTCCCATATCTTTATCAAGGTTTAATCTTTAAGGAGGGTGATTTTTAAGGAAATAAATTGACAGAGGATGTGTGATATGGTACATGAATGAAAACTTGTTAAATAAAAACTAAGTATGAGAGGGGTATGGAAGGGGATTTAAGTGCATTTGAAATTTCTGAAAAAGTTAGAGAGTGCCTTAGAGATAAAATAGCCATTAAGCAAAAATTGGAATCCGGTACTTCCGTTCAAGAGTTAATGGAGTTTTCGGAAGAGGTGATGGATACATTTTATGTTCTTGCATCACATTTTATTGATGAAAAGCGCTATGCCGATGCAGCCAATGCTTTTTTATTTCTAGTTGCGCTTAATCCTTATCATTATGATTATTGGTTGGGGCTTGGCTTAGCCACGCAATTTTGTGGAGAGTATGAGGGGGCCATTAATTGCTATGAAATGGCAGCCATTTGTCAAATTGAAAATCCGTTACCCTATTTTTATCTCGCCAAATGCCTTTTTGCGATGCATGACCGGTCAAGTGCTCTACAGGCCATTGACATGGCCATAGAATATGCCGGCGAACAACAAGATAACGAGGCGCTCTATGAAAAAGCTTTAGCCGCTAAGGAATTGCTTCTAAAGGAACAGTAGTCATCGTTTAACCTCAGCTCAGAATTACAATAAGCCTTCGGCTTATTTATTGCGACTTTTGCAACTCCCTAAATGAAAATCTTAAATTCAACAAACCACTCGTTGGATCTAAAGCGCATTTTCCATTCCTCGCCAGCTACGTCAACGGCAGCTCCGGTAGCCACTCTTTGAAATCGAGGTCCTTTAAATTTACCGGCATCAAACCAGCGGTAACCTGTTGTAATCGCCCAGCACTCGTTGTAATTGTATTCTAAGCCGACAAGAGCTGTGTAAGTAAAATTTTTGTGCACAGTGTATTGATTTTCGGCAGAAAAACTTGCGTGTGGATCAGAAGCTCCGGAAGGAGGCAGTCCTGTTGTTCTAAAATTTGTGATTAAAAGTTTGCTGACACCTATACCAGCACCTATCATCGGGTAGACCTTGCCACAAGCGATATCCCAACTTAAACAGGGGAAATCTCGTCCAAGAAGATTGACTGAAAAGAGGAGAGGTGTGACATCGAGATCAAATTCTCTTGTATAAGAGTCGCCACCAGCAACCGGAGTTTGGAATTTTCTATATTTAAAAGTAGAGCGAGTGGAAATGCTCACTTCTAAATCCATCAAATGCATGAATTCGTAACCAATGCCTAAATCGGCAATAGCTTGATTTCCCAATTTTGAGTTATACCCCTGTACCGCTGGAGCCCATGTCGAGGGTGGGGCGACGACATCTGCAGATTCTGCAAATGAGATGCCTGAGCCTGCTTTAATGTAGAAAGAACCATCCAGGGGCTGACAGTAGCATTGAGCATGAATAGTACCTGAAAGGGTGATTGCGAGTAGAGAAAGTGAGGTTAAAATGCGTTTCATAAAGTTCCTTTATCGTTAACAATAATAATAAATCACTAAATTTAGAAAATGGTTCCTGTTCGTGTAAATTCAAAATAGATTTTTTCGTTATCCGATGAGACAACCAGGTTAAATGTCTGTCCATAAAAAGGATTGACGCCGACTTTTGTCGTTGCCGTTACCATGCATTCGGTCACCATGCCATTTGCGAAATTATCTATTTCTAAATTTATTAATGTTGAGGGGGTGAACCAGGATACGATTAATCCATTATCAATAGATAAAAAATTGGATATATCTGTAAAAATTCCATCTGCAGTTTGCATGCATAAAAAAGAGGCAGAGCATGTTCCAAATTCCTGATTATTCTTATTGTAAATGGGTGCTCTTCCTGCAAGATATGTTGCCTGTATTGTGGAACTGCCTGCGGGGGGAGCTGTGACTATTTCAATAAAACTTTGTCCAAAATCTGCGATATACAGATAATACGTTTGTGTAGTGCACTGTACATTCTTAGATTTTTTATCTTTTGACGCCTCAACGTTCTTAAAAATGCCATTGCCAACGGTATCATCGCCATAGAGAGTGTGTGAGGAGTAGATAAAAGTAACGCATAACAATAAAAACAGTCTCATACAACTCTTTTTTAAAAAATTGAATTGTCTCATACCAGCATCTTGTTTGATCAACATAATGGACTCCAAATACCGATTTTTGAATGGTCTTGTGTATAAAGGTGTATAAAAAAAAGGTCGAGCTGCATAGCAGCAATTCACGTTTCTTAGATCTGGTTGATCATACATTTATTGCAAGAAAAGTCAACGGAAAAGGTGCAATAAAGCCGAAGGCTCCGAATGCGCAGCATTTTTGGAGCAGCCAAGTAACAAGCTACTGATATCAAAAAGATGATTCGTCGATCCTCTCTGTGCGTAGCCAGGGCGTCCCGCCCTGTGCATCAGGGCGGGACGCCCTGGCTACCTTCTTTTACGTTAACGCGAAGGTCGCGAGGAAGGGATTGAAGGCGAGGCGAAGCCTGAGAAGGTAGCCAGGGCGTCCCGCCCTGATGCACAGGGCGGGACGCCCTGGCTACCTTCTTGCTTCGCCTTGACTCATACACAGCAAGATAACGCCTTTAAAGATGCGCCTTAGCCTGCTCGGCCTAAGCCTTTAATTGACGGACGAGTTGAATGGCTTTTTCTACCTCTGCACGTGCGCTATTCGTTCTGGCATGAGTTTTCAATTGCGTATAATAAGTAATTGCTTTCTCCCATTGCTTCACATGTGCGGCTGAAACAGCTAGCTGAGTCAAAAAAGCAGGATCTTCTCTTCTTTCTGGGGACTTGCGTAGCTCCTCTTCAAAACTTTCGAGAGCCTTATCCCATCGTCGTAATAGATAATAAGCAGTTCCAGAAAGAAAGTTAATCCATCCATAGGATTGATTTGCCTTTTTTAAGTAGATGAGAGACTCCTCAATGTTTGCTGGCTCTTGAGTTGCCTGCAAAAAGGTAGCGAGTTGACAAATCACTTCATCCGATTCCTTGTTTACTTCTAAATGGATGCACTTAAAGAAATCAATCGCTTCTTGAATAGACTGAGGGGTTTTAGTTGAGCTATAGAAGACCGTTGCTGTATTTCGGTAGCCTTCAGATATGCGGTCCCTAATTTCTGTAAGTTTTAGGTTGACATACGGGATTTTGTCAGGAGGTATCGCTTTAGATTGTGATAAGCTTTTGCGCAGGATCTCATACGCAATCGTACTCATCATGAAGTTTTGGGTTGCTTCAGTTTTCAAGCCCATTGATAATGCTGTTTTGGCTTTATCACGCAGTTGATCCGCTTGCGCGAATATTTTTGGAATATCATTAAGTGAGAAGGTCCCTAACTCTTTTTGCGTGTGATGCAGCAGCTGCATGCTAATACTGCGTTCCGATGGACTGGCGTCGTTAGAAGCACTGATTGGGGAACTAGAGGCACTTGACGATGGATTTTGAGTCGAGCTTGAAGGAGGAGGGGAATCCAATGCTTTCATTAAACGGACCAGCGCAGTTCTGACCTCATTGGCCTGTGGATCAGTCAGGCAGAGCTTTAGGGTCCATTTAAAGGTCTGGTATAAGGAATCTTTGTTCTCAGGAGCTGTGTGTATCCATAAAGTCGTCGCATCTTTTTTTTCTAGGAAGGATTTTAACATGCAGGCTGGATATTTTTTTAACGTCGAATAGTCATCGTCTTTGTTAGCTTCAAAAAAGGAAATTAATTTGTTGATGATAATAAAAATTTTATTATGAACCGCGAAGGTAAGAGTATAACGCGTCAGTGAGAGTTGTGATATTTCACGAATGAGTCTATCGATATTTTGGATGATACCAGCCTCTAGAGGCGGGTATAACTGGGGAGTTGCGGACTGTTGAAAACATTGCATCGATCGATCTATTTCAAAAAATGAAGAGCAGATTACTTTCAAGTTTTTGAAGTCTTCAGCTGAACAGGAATTCTTTAGGTAGCTATAATGGCCCGCTTGAATCTCCGTATCATATAAGTGACACGCTATTTCAAAATAATGGACTGTAGCCTGATGGTAGGGGAATCGAAGGGTTGACAGCATCATCGTTCTGAAGTGCAGGCGAATTAACTCTATGTAGGGTGCTTCCCAGCGCGCTTGATCTGCAATAACAAAAGGTTTAAGACGCTCTTCTTGGATCGATAGCACGCGATGAAAATTATCGATGTATGAAAAAGGGAGGGTGGGATGCATTGTGTCGGCTAGTTTGTGCAAGAAATAGAAAAATTTAGAGAGAATGTGCTCCATTGGCTGATGGCAATTCGCGAGTAACAATGCAAGAAGTTCAAAGGCATCAGTCATGGATTCGCAGGTGGAGGCTTTTCCTTGGAGCAATTCGACGAATAATTGTTCAGCAAGCGGTATGATTAAAGGCATCAGGTTGTCATTAACGAAATCCAAAGACGATCTAGTTAGGGCTGTTTTAAACAGCTGATAGGCCAATCGATTGTGGCCAGCATGCACGAGTTGCAAGACAAGATGATTGATTAGGGTTCTTAAAACTTCATTGTCAACCGAATCTGATGCAAAATGAAATGCGGGAAATTTCTCAAATAAGCCTAAAATTTGATGTGTATAAAAAGCCTCATCAAGAACTGAAGGTTTTAAAATAGAGATGCATAATAGATGAAAATTACTAAAAAAACTTGAACCATCTTTTTCTATAAGAGTGGGCTTGATTGCCTCTGAGGCCTCATGTTCAGACAGGTAGGACTCAAATAAGCCTAATTTACGGATGGTTTGATTCAGGGCGTTGATCGTGTATTGCACATTAGCACTATTTTGCTGTGCTACTTGTTGCGCTAACTGTTCATAGTACTGTTTCGCTTGATTCCACTGTTTTAAATGCCCATGGCATTGAGCGAGCATCTGTACATCCTCTTTATCCATGATGTCATTTTGAGGATATGCGCGATTAAAATGAGCGATAGATTCCTTATAGTGAGACGCATTAAAATGAGCTCTCGCTAAATTGGCAAAAATAGGCCCATTTTTTTGTCTAGGTTCCTCTGACCCGTCTAAATCGAGGCTGTAAAGGTAGGGTCGAAACGAGAATTTTAATTCTAAAGAGTTGGGATATCGAGAAAACATCTCCTCATAGAAAAGGAATCCCACTGAAAAAAAAGGAACGGTATTGATTCTATATAAGACTGGACCTGTATTTTCATAAACCTCTTTTATCTTTCCTGAAAGAGTTCGTCTTCTCATTTCCAGAGAACGAATTTCTGAGATCTGAGCACCATTTTTAAGGCTCTGTTCCGTTTGTTGGCGGGCCAGTTCATAGAGTCCAAGAGATCTGGTCAAATGTCCGTAGCATTTTTGAAGGTTATTTTTTTTTAACGCTTTCAAGCCGATTTCGGTGTCTATTTCGGCGTGCCGGACCATTAATGCACAATCGTCTGGATACGCCTGATGACCCTGTTCCAAAATGGTAAGTGCCTGTTCATAACCATTTTCGACTTCTTGTTCATGAGCTGCACGTGCTTCAAGTCCCTGTTTCGAACACCCAACTACTTTTCCGCTTTTAGACTCAAGGAGAGTGTTTATAGATTTAAGGAGCTCATTAGCTATTTTAAGATAGTCAGCAGCTGTTTTCGGTAATGAAGTTTCCGAGGACACGATTTGATCAGAAACGCTTGCACACGAAATTTCGGAGCTTCTGGAACTTGCTGCGCCAATAGGAGTAGAGGGAGTTGTAGCTGAGAGTGCATCTAAAATACTTTTTTTGCATGCATTGAAAGAGAGTAGGGTAATTTTATCCGACAATACAGTTAGTTCATCATTAATGATTTTAAATGCGCTTTGTGAAGAGGGTGGATGTTTTTTAAGTGAGGAAAGTAACTTAGAAATAGATTGGTCAGGGTCTGGATCTTGAAGTTCTTCGGATTCACATAACATTTCCATTGAGCATTTAAGCTCGAAGAGAGAACAAAAGTAAAGCTGATCAGCATTCATTAATGCATCGGTGCGATATTCCTGGAGTTGATTCAACAGCTCTTGATTATGTGTGGATTGATATAAATCTGTATAACAGGTCATAAAACTCTGGAAGCAGATAAAGTGATTTTGAATCGCCTCTTTAAATAGGCGTAGCGCGAATTTATAATGATTGGTTTCAGCTGATTTGGTGGAGGGAGGGGGTGGCGCGGATGAGCTTGATGCGCATTCTGCTTGATCAAGAGGATTTTTAATAGGTATTAGAAATAGGGAAATCAGTTGTACAAAAAATTGATCTAAAGGTGTTTCCCAACCCAAATGATTGGCTGCAGGATTGGATTTTAAACGCTTCGTTCGATCGGCTGCAACCAAAGTTTTTAAACGCTCTTTTTCATCCAACAATAGGGGGCGGAGTTTGTTAATCAGTTTAAAGTGCCTTTCAGGATATTCCTTAATATAGACTGAGATTAAAATGCCTAAATCTTGATAGGCATTTTTTTTACCCTTTAAAGCATTAAGCTCATCTGTCAACTCAGGTAGTGCCTCCAAGAGCCCATCATGGAAGGCAGTTTCGAGACGTTTAGCTAAAAATCGTTCATATTCTGGTTTCAAAGCGGGAAATAGAGTCAAAAGTTCCTGTGAAAATAATTCGCGGACGCGCTCTTGAGCACTTTCGAGAGAGTCGCTTTTGGTTGTAATCTCTTTAAAGCCCTCTTTGAGTAGTTTTTCTATGGCTGCGGAGTGAGAATTGTTCTTTATTAGAATAGAAATCAACGCTTGAAAATAGCTGCAAAATCGGGGTAGGGTTAATTTTTTCAACTCTTCTTGGATTGATACATATAGATCTGGCGTCAAGTGTTCCGTGAATGTCTGGTCGAATATATAATTTGCATCCTCATGAAAAATGGAAAACGTCATAAACAGTTTGGCGTGTTCTTGTGAAGTGTGGTTGGTCAAAACCTCCACAATATAACTTGAGACAATCGCCTTAAATTCTCTGTTGAATGAAGCGAGTTTATTAGCTTGCATGTCTTGGCATTTTTCCCAAAACACTCGAGAAATAAAAGGGATCAGAGTGGGCTGTACAAGGACAGGAATCCATTCTGTCTTTATATCCACTGTGGATTCACCCCTGATTTTTTGGCAGGCCAATAGAATAAGATCAATAAGCTCCTTAACGCCTTCTTTGGAGAGTTGGGAAGGGGGTTTTAGAGACCTTCTCATTAATTCAATCAAAAAAGTTAACGGAATTTTAGACTTATTCAATAGTTGAAAAAGAAACTTAATTGCTTGATCGTATTGTCCATTGCTGAGGAGATGTTGAATGAACCCCTTAAGAATCCTAACCATTTTTGCATGTTGGATATCGGTAAAGTTCCTAGTTTTAGAAAAAAATATTAAAAGGGTTTTGACATCGAATTCTGAATTAAAAGTGCCCTGATCAAAACTTCTTAATATGCGGTCGATCTGTTCGCTGGGTGGTACGCTTATACTAGCACGTGGACTGAGACTAGCCGCATTTATACTGTAGATAATAGGAGACATCTCTTCTTCATCAGGTTCTTGAGGAGTAGGTGCTCGAATGTTTAAAGGAAATTGTTCGCAAAAATATGCATAGCGCCATTCAAATAGAGCATCCGCTCTTAACCCTGGTA
>Ga0207102_1153_pt2 | contig 11979 bp, 10 predicted proteins | sample Alteio_BWMinHeat_80_FD_153573 | JGI IMG/M metagenome (GOLD analysis project Ga0207102, IMG submission 153573) | Enriched cells from forest soil in Barre Woods Harvard Forest LTER site, Petersham, Massachusetts, United States -... | ecosystem: Environmental > Terrestrial > Soil > Temperate forest >... | reverse complement strand
GATTTGGTGATAATGGATGATGGCAACGCCGGTGAAAGCGAAGAACACCTGCTTGAGTGCCAAGAACGGCAAGAGCAGCGCGAGGTAGAGTGTTACCAGATCAGTGCGCGAGGGGCGGGTTCGGAATGAGTCGAGGTATTTAATGGCGTCGAGAAAGCCAAAGCTCACGACCGTAACCACGAGTGCCCAGCCCACTTGGTAAGGCAACTTCACAACCTGGTGGTCGCTTCCCTGGCAGAAAAAAACGAGGGCGACCGTCGCGAGAAAGAGAGAGATACCGAAGCTCAGCTCGTTGCGTACTAGTCGAAAAGTTCCCGGCATAACTTTTAGTTTACGACGAGCGGGCGCCTGTTTCCATTGTGCCCGGAAAACGTGTGATATGTGGGATAGAGAAAATAGAAGGTAAACGCTCTACTGGGTATTGCCGGTGAGTACGGAGCCCGCACCGAGAGCAGTGGTGCCTACCTGCCAGATCGCGTAGCCGGCCGGGGCGCCCGTGAGAACGTTACCCGAGATGGTTACTTTGCCGAGGGCGGTATTGTCCCAGCTCTGGAGCATGATCGCGGCCGTAGAGGCATTGGTGAGCGTGGAACCCGTAACGCTCACGTTGGTGCTCGTGCCCATCTCGGTGGTGGCTTTTAACGCCACGTCGGAGTTCGTTACTGTGAGATTCGAAATGTTCACGCTCCCCACCCGGTAAAGGTGGAGAGCGGTTCTCTCCTGGCTCTGCTGGCCAGTGGCGGTGTAAGTGAGGTTCACATTACTCACGTTCAGGCTCTTTGCGGAGTCCGAGAAGATCTGGGGGCCCAGGGCGCCCGATTGGCTAAGGTCGAGGTTCGATACGGTGAAGTTACCGTTGGAAAGATAGAGCACGTCTCTCGAGCCGGTATAGATGTTGTTCTGCGAGCCACTGAACGAGGCGTTCAGGGCGTCGATGGCTACGGCGTATCCGCCGGTGTTCGAGAAGTTGTTTCCGGTGATGGTCGGGTTATCGGTTTGCTTGCCGTCTCCGCTGAAGATCAGGGCAGAGAAAGCGTTGCCCGACATGTCGTTGCCGAGCACTTGCACGTTCGTCGAGTTTACGTTGTCGGTGTAAATGTTCGCGCCCACGAGGTTAGAACGGAACCTGCTGGAGGTGATGCGAAGGCCGTTGGCGTCGTAGGCCATCATTCCGTAGCCACCATTCACACCACTCACATCGATGTTGCGGATGGCGGTGTTGTCGCCCGAGATAAAGAGGCCGATTTCGGAACCGGCCGATTTTACCGCGAAGCCGTGGCCTTCAACTACGTTCTTCGCGCCCCAAACTTCGAGAGCCACGTGATTGGGTTCCGAGCATACGAGGTTTTGCAGGAGGTGCACGTTCGCCTTGGCGAGGCCGCCGCAGGCGCTGTTCACATTCGGGAAAACCGCTTGAATGTTTTCCGTACCGGTGCAGCCACGGCCGCAGCTTGCGAGCGGAAGCTGAATGGCACGGGCAATTACTACGTCACCGGCGTTGATTCCAAGATTCATCGAAGCTTTGCAAGCGCCTCCCCAGCCCTTATCGCAGAGGGGCTCGAGGGCCGTATGCGTGCAAAAGTCGAAAGCGTATCCACCCACGGTGGCCTTGTAATAGCAGGTGGCATTGATGCCGTTTTCGGAGAGGAAGCGCACGCGAATCTTATCGAGGGTTGGGTGTCCCGACTGCGATTGAATCGAAGCGGGCACGCCCACCACGGTGGCGGCCGGGAAGGTATTCGAGTTAGCGGCACCGTCGGCGTTGGTGGCGTTGAGAGTAAAAGAAGGAAGAGTCTGGTCGCGATCAAGAGCGAAAATCAGGGCATCGTTCATCCGGTCGTGAAGCTCACTCAGGTTTTGGGGAGAGGTCGGAGCGGGTACGGCAGTGGGAGCCGCGGGAATGCCCCTTGAGTTCTCGACGATCCTGCGAATCGAGCGGGCCTCAAACAGGCCGTGGGCATGGCCTTCCGCTTGCGCAATTTGCGCCGCGAGCATCGTTGAGGCGGTTAGGAAAATGAGAACTCTCTTAAACACGAAATCCCCCTGGAAGACACGTACTGCGTGGGCGACTCACCTTCTTCGGCCAATTCTTACTTTGAGTTCAATAGGTGCTAAAATCCCCCGAAACTTCAATATTTTCAGGGGTTAACTTCATTATATCACGCATTGCATTAGACCAAACTGCTTCTATTAGCTACACCCCCAAGCGCCCGAAATGGCGGGCGGGCGGGGGTGTATATTTTGTGATACATGTTTGCCATGAAACGCCACGAAGACTTGTTCGCGAAGATCACGCGACTGAAGAAAGAACGCAATGCCGTGATCCTGGCGCATTACTATCAGGACCCCGACATCCAAGACATCGCCGACTTCATCGGTGACTCTCTACAGCTTTCTCAGCAAGCCGCCGCCACGCAGGCCGACGTGATCGTTTTCGCGGGCGTGCACTTCATGGCGGAGACGGCGAAGATCCTGAATCCGGGCCGCACCGTTCTTTTGCCTGATCTAGAAGCAGGCTGCTCGCTCGCCGATTCGTGCCCCGTAGGCGCTTTCCGCGAATTCAAGAAGCAGCACCCCGGCCACGTGGTGGTGAGCTACATCAACTGCACGGCCGAAGTGAAAGCCGAGAGCGACTACATCTGCACCAGCTCGAACGCCGTGAAAATCGTGAACTCGATCCCGAAGGACCAGCAGATCATCTTCGCTCCCGACAAAAACTTGGGTGCCTGGGTGATGAAGCAAACCGGGCGCGAGATGGTGCTCTGGCAGGGTGCCTGCGTGGTTCACGAAACGTTTTCCGAAAAGAAGCTGATCCAGCTTCAAACCGTGTATCCGTCCGCCCAGGTGATCGCCCATCCGGAATGCGAAGCTCCCGTGCTCGCGCGGGCCTCTTTTATCGGCTCCACCACGGCGCTTCTCAATTACGCGGTAAAAAGCGAAAACAAAGAATTCATCGTGGTCACAGAAAGCGGTATCCTGCATCAGATGCAAAAAGCCGCTCCTCACAAAACGTTTATTCCGTCTCCCCCGAACGCCAATTGTGCCTGCAATGAGTGCCCGTACATGCGCCGAAATACCCTGGAAAAAGTGGCGGCTTGCCTTGAGACGCTGGAACCGAGCATCGATGTTTCGGCCAGTCTTCGTGAGCGCGCGCTCCGGCCGATTCAGCGAATGCTGGATCTGAGCGTATAGCGATGTCGCAAAATTCCGTGGCACTCCGGCCGAAAATCATCGCCGCTTCGCTGATCGTGATTGTTTCCATCGTGCTGGATCAGATCATTAAACTTATCGCGCAGCAGAGCCTGAAAGGCCGCCCGGGAATTTCCCTGCTCGGCGACACGCTCCGGTTCGAATACGCGGAGAACTCCGGCGCGTTCTTGAGCCTCGGCGCCCAGCTCGACCAGGGCACGCGAACCTTGCTATTCGTGCTCGGCGTGGTGGTGATCATCGGCTTTTGCGTAGTGTGGCTGTTTAAATCGGCCAATACCTGGCTTTCGGTAATCGCGCTCTCTTCGGTGATTTCGGGCGGTATCGGAAACCTGATCGACCGCGTATGGCGCGGTTCTGTAATCGATTTTATTTACATGGGAATCGGCCCGGTTCACACCGGCGTATTCAACGTGGCCGATATGGCGATCACGGGTGGGCTGATCGTGATGCTCTACGACCAGTACATAATCGAGAAGCGTAAGAAATAAGGTTTTTACGCGGTTTAGTCGATACGTGTCCATGCGGAGAATTTCTTATCTGATAGTGGCGATGCTCTTCGGGACGCCGGCCCAGGCCGACTCACCCCTTAAGATGTACCGTGGTGAGTGCTCCCCGGTCGTGGGGCTTCGCCTCGTGCGCGAAGTAGACGCGGAAGCGAAAGCCGCCCTCGACGAATGGTACGTGATCCTGAAACTCCAGGGCGACTACGTTTCCACCTGCCAGGCTCTGAACGATAAAATGAATCAGACCGGCCAGCCGATGGAAGACTTTAAGCTCGCCCGGAAGCACTATTTGGAAGAGTTCGAAAACTACAAGAAGCTGAACAACCCGCGTCCCGCGAAGATCCAGCATCTCACGCAGATTCTGAAAGCGGGCGGAGACGACGACTGTCGCGCAGCGATTCAGAACGAAATCGCAATGCTAAAAAACCGCGAAGTCACGCTCAAGAATCTCAACTGCAATAAGTAGCGGAGAGCGGCGCAGGGCCCCCAGTGGGAAAGGCCCACGGGCACTAACCTTACTTAATCCCCATCTCATCCAGCTCGCGATCCGTGATCCCGAGCAGATAGAGAATCGAATCCATGCTTTTATGCGTAATCGAAGTGCCCACGAGGGCCTTCGTGAGCGGCTTCGCGTTGAACGCGATTCCTAGTCCCGCTTTTTTCAGCATCTGCAGATCGTTCGCACCATCGCCGATGGCGATTACCTGGTCGAGAAGCACGCCTTCCTGCTGCGCGAGCAGTTCGAGGAGGTCGGCTTTGCGGCGGCCGTCTACGATCAGGCCCTGAAGGCGGCCGGTTACGGCTTCGTCTTCGAACTCGAGCGCGTTTGCGTAAGCGTAGTGCACGCCGAGTTCGTTCTTCAATCGCTCCACGAAGTAGGTGAATCCACCGCTGATGATCGCGATTCGGTAGCCGAGGCGCTTAAGCGCCTTCACGAGGCGGCCAGCGCCGGGGCTCAGCTTGATATGGGAATAAACGTAGTCGAGGTCTTTGCGGATGAGGCTTTCTTGGAAGTCCATTTCGCCTTCCATCGCCTTTTTCGTGAGGGCCGATACTTCGGCTTTTTTCCCGAGGAGATCGGCGAGTTCGTCGATCACTTCACCCTGGATCAGGGTGGAGTCCATGTCGAACACCACGAGGCGTTTGGAGCGGCGGTAGAGATTTTCTTTTTGGATCGCGATGTCTACCTGCGGGAATCGCGTGGAGACGGCGAGAAGCTTTTCGGTGATCTGGGCGATGTTCACCCGCGAAGCCGAGGAGCAGATGAGCTCGATTGTGGAAAGTCCGCTGCTGCTGAGCTTGCGGATGGAATCAATGTTCATCTTATCGCCGGCGATTTTCGCCGTAAGCTCGGCTACGAGTTTGGCCGGAATTTCTTGGGCGATAACCGTGGCCACGAAGCGATCCGCGGGATCGGCAACCGTGGGGGCGGAGTCGATGCGGTCGAATTTGAGTTCAAGCTTGAAGGCCTTCAGCTCGTCGCGCACGCTTTGCTCGAAAGCAGCGGCGTGCGCGGGATCGATCGCAACCATCACCATTAGACTCAAAAGCCCTTGCGTGGCGGCCTGCTCGATATCGAGCAGTTTGCCGTTTTCGCGAGCGATGCAGTGAGTGATCGCGGCGGTGATACCCGTGGCATCCACGCCGCTAACTTTGATGAGTAGCTGTTGTGACTCGCTCATAAAACCCTAAGGATGAGAACGGGGAGGTGCACCGCGGTTTTGACCGCCGCCGCTACCGCCGCCTCGGCGTCCACGCCGTCGTCCGCGGCGCCGGCTATTGCCGCCACCGCCGCCAGCACCACCACCACCGCCGCTACCGCCGCGATTGGGGCCGCTACGGCCTTGGGGGCCAAGCACGCCTTCGCCGTTCATGCCTACGTGGCCTGAAGTGGGAGGAGCATCGAGCCGATTGCCGATATCGTCGTCGAGATCGCCTTCGTCTTCGTAAACGGGACCGTCGAGTTCAGCCAGCGCGGCCGGGGCTTCGCCCGGGCGACGGCGATTGCCAATGGAGTCGTCGTCTTCCTGGTAACGAGGGCGCTGCGGGCGCTGCTCGCGTGGGGAATTCGCCGGAGAATCGTCGGCATTCGTCTGTTGGTCAGCCGCCATGGAGGCTGGCTGCTCCACGCCTTCGGGCGCACGGCCGTTTCCTTCCGCGCTTTGGCGTTCGCGATCTGGTCCGCGGTCGCCACGGTCTCTTCCGCGTCCACGATCCCGGCCACGGCCGCGTCCGCGATCCCGGCCACGTCCCCCGCGATCTCCGCGGTCCGTTCGTTCTCCGCCTCGATCACTGCCGCCTGCGCTGGCTTCTTCCGAAGCATTGCGCTGGCCGCCGGATTCGATCTCGGGCTTGTAGTTGTAAACGAGGTCACTCTTGAGAAGTGCGTGATCCGTGGGCTGATTCGGAATGCCCGAAGGACGATACGCGCGAACCGTCTGGTTCTTGCGAGCCCAGCGGATTGCCTGCTCTTCATTAAAATTGGGGCGCAGCACGGGAGCGTGCAGCGGTCCGTTCCAGATCATGGGCTGATCAGGCGGGGGAAGGCGGTTGACCTTGGGCTCGCGCTCTTCGCGTTCACGGCGGCGGGGGGGCGCGTATTCCTGGTCACCTTCGGATGCCGGGGCACCTTCTTCCGAGCCCATGTTGTCGTCAGCATGTTCACGGTTTTCGTGGCGATGTTCACCGCGATGGTCGTCACGTCCGCGCGGGCGATCGTGGTCACGGCCTTCGCGTCCTTCGTGTCCGTGGCGTCCGCCGCGGCGCTTCGAGGGATCGAATTCGGCCAGCTCGAGAATCCAGGGAGGAGTCTCTTTGCCGTCGAGGTCGAGAAGGATTTTCACCATCTTCGCCGCGAGAAGGGCGGGCGGATGCTGGAAGAGGCGCCCTACGATGCGGCGGGGCGGGCCTTGCTCGAGCCAGAGGCCGCTCATGCGGCTGAAGTAGAAGAGAGTGCGCACGATGTGATCGGTTTGCGCGCGGGAGATGCGGAGATTGCGCAGGTAGAAATTGCGCAGGTTCTCGCAGCTCAGGAAATACTTCATGTCGGGAAGGTAGGTTTTCTCTTCTTCCTTCAGGGTGAGCTTATAGGGCTCGAGCACGAGCTGGCCCACGAGAGGTACCATCATCAGCGATAGGCCCAGATCGGGGGAGGCGCGCTCCGGAATCGGGAAATGTTTCAGCTGTTCCCAAAGGCGCATGCCTTCGTTCCAGCTCTCTTCCGAGATTCCTTCGAACCACGGCATGATATGCGGCACGAGCCCCAAGCGGCGGGATTCCGAGAGGAAGGCGCCGAGCGAGTGGTCGTTGCAAACTTTGAGGAATTCTTCGCGGATGCGGTCTTTGGAAGTTTCTTCCAGAAGAGGCGCTTTCTCGCGCATAGCGGCCTCGAGGGCCACGTCGTATTCCAAACCGAGCTTCATTTTGTGGCGGATGGCGCGAAGGATCCGGATCGGGTCTTCTTCCATGCGCTGCATGCTCTCGCCGATGGAGCGGATGAGTTTGCGGTCGATGTCGAGCTTGCCTTCCACGTAGTCTACCAGTTCATCGGCATCCGGATCGTAGAAGAGGGCGTTGATCGTGAAGTCGCGGCGCTTGGCATCTTGTTCGGCGTTGCCGAACTGATTGAGGTCGGGGTAGTTGCGGCGAGGGCCCCGGTCGTTGCCGGGCGTGGGCGCGGCTTCGGCGGCCGCGGCTCCCTCTTCATTCACGGGATGATCCTCGAGGGCTTCGTCGTCGAGCTCTGCTTGTTCGGCTTCGGCTTCCACTACGGGTCCGCGGAAAGTTACGATTTCGTAGCGGCCGCCATGGCGCTCGAGCATCACGTGCCGGAAGCGGCGTCCGATGATTCGGCCTTGGGGGATGATTCGCTTGATCTGGTGAGGCGTGGCGTTGGTGGCGATGTCGAAGTCTTTGGGGCTTTTGCCGAGGAGGAGGTCTCGAACCGAGCCTCCTACGAAGTAAGCGGAGAATCCGGCTTCCTTCAACATGCGATAAAATTGTAGGGCGTTGGGGTCGATCAGTTCCTTGTCGATCACGGGTTTCCTTTTATGGTCCGACGGGGCGCAGGTTGGATGCAGGTTTGCGCGGCGGAGAGCTCTACGGGAAAGCTCTCGGAAATAACGTCGGATTTTTTCTTTGTTCGCGCCGGTTTAAGGCGCTCCTATTTCCAATTAGGGTTTTTTCCTGTTCCTAGGAAACAGGCGGCTATTAGGAAGCTCGCCTGGTTCTGCCCCTCTTCTCCTATTTGTGGCGCCGTTAAAGCGCAGATACTTGAGAATCCCAGGAGGAGAGGCAAGGTCGCACATCCAAAGCAGCAACCTATACGTCATTGGTACCATCTGCTCTTCGGCTATAGCAAGGAGAAGCTGTACCTGTAGCCCGGCGCGAAACTGAATGTGGTGGATATCGTGGGTGTTTCTGGTTAAATTAGGCCCATGACGCCATGGACCCCCTTTACCAGAGAGAATGTGCAAAAAGTTCCGGACGGGCTGCTGGGGGTTTTCCAGCTTTCGAAGGGCGAGTCGAAAGGGGAGTCTACGATTTCGTATGTCGGCCGGGCCGACGTGAATCTCCGCGAGTCCCTCTCCGAGATGCTCGATAAGGGCTATTCCCAGTTCCAGTGGGTGCAGCTCCCGTGGACGAAAGAGGGCTTTGAGATGCATTGTCGCCTTTACCACCACGGCGGCGGACACAAGAAGCTCGACAATACCGACCATCCTTATCCGCCCGAAGGCAAGCTTTGGCAGTGCACGGTATCCGCGACCACGCCCTCGATGTGCGACGGCTGAGTATTAGTCCACATTCCCTGTGAATATCGACTCTGATTTATCCACACCGGGCTTGCGAGCCTGCTTGACATCTCTTGCGGGGCAGAGCAAACAAGAGGAATGCCCCAGAAAAAAGCCAAAAAAGTTTTGAAAAAACCCGCCGCGGATAAAGCGAAAAAGCCCGCGAAATCGGCCAAAAGTACCGGATTGGGCGCCGCGCTAAAGAGCGCCGCGAAAAATGTGGCCAAAACGGTAGCTCTCGTGGCCCCGAAAAAGGGCGTTGCTCCGAAAAAAGCTGCCGCTCCGCTGAAGGCGGAAAAGCCGGGCAAGAAAATTGAAGTTGCGAAGAAGCCTCTTCCTGTCGTTAAGGGCAAGAAAGCCGCTCCGGAACCCGCTTTGGCGGCAGCGGCGGTGGTGAAGGGCAAAAAAGAAGAGCCTAAGAAAGCCGCCAAGGCCGCCGTAGTGGCCCCCGTTGCCGTCCTCGTAAAGGGGAAGGGCAAAGCAAAAGAAGTGGTAGTGGAAGTGCCGGCGCCCAAGGGCGTAGCGATCCTTACCAAAGAGACGAAAGTCGGGAAAAAAAGCAAAGCCGCTGCCGAAGCCGCCGCCGCGAAACAGCGCCGCTGTCGTGAGCCCGGCTGTGATCACGAGTTCATTCTCGTGGGCTACTGCCGCATGCACTACATCAAGAACTGGCGCCGGGTTAAGCGCAAGGAAGCCATTCTTGCCAGCGGTCAGCTGAACAATTACGTGGAAGAACTTGTCTCCAAATATCCGGATAAATACCTCGACGTGATCCGCCAGGATCTCGCCACCGAAAAGGAATGGGGCAAAGCCGTGGTGGATCTGGAACTGGAAGGTTCTGATGAAGACGGCGGGGGCGAAGAAGATATCGACGCTGTAGCCGAAGGCGTGCGCCCGGCTTCGGGCGGCGGCGGAGCCCGCGGAGAGTTCGACGACGAAGGCGACGCTTTCTAAGTCTGCCCGAAGTGAAACCCCTTTTTCGCCGATAAAGCGGAGAGGGGTTTTTCTATGGCTAAATTTCGGGTCTTTTGGCTGCTCCCGCTTGTCTCCGCCTGTGCTTCCCACTCCGTGGTGCTGGTGCCTACGACGGATTCGCAATGGCAGCCCATGGCGATCGGAACCGTGATTTCGGTGGAAGGGGCTTCCGGTCTGCCCGTGGCGTCCGACCCGGGATTGATGGAAGTTGTGCCCGTGGCCCAGCCCGGCAAGTATGTCTTGATTCCCCTGCGTCTTGGCCGTGTCTCGGTGCGTATTCCGGGTAGGGACGAGGTGTTGCGATACAGCCTTGTAGGCAAGAACGTAGCCGAAGCCTTAGAAAATGTGAGCCGTCTCTTGCGTGGGATCGACGGAATCTCGATCACTGCCGGAGACCGCATTATTTCCGTCTCGGGCCAGTTGCTGCATCCGGAAACTGTGTTTCAGGAGTACGACCGGATTCTTCAGGTGCAAGACGCCTACCGAGACACCGTGCTGGTCGTGATTAGTCTCAGTGATCAGCTTTTCGAGGCTTCTGCCCGGCAAATGCAGGCGGAGATCGGGAGGGTGGCGGGGGCCGAGGGAGTGAAAGTGCGCTGGCTGAACGGCACTTTTCTTCTGGAGGGGGAGGCCGCGAATGCCGCCGCCCGGGACCGGGCCGAAGCGATGGCGGAAGTGTTACTCCCGCCGATGCAGGGGAGCCAGGCCGTGAAGGAAACGGTATTGGTGATGAGCGCTCGCAAATATTCGATCCGGAATTTCATACACGCAGCCGAAGAAAATCGCGCGCCGGCCTCATTACGGTAGTCAAAATCCCGCCGTCTACCTGGTTCCGGTGTCTTTGAAACGGGGCACAAAGAAATCCACTGAATTTATTGAGTTATCGAAACGTTTTACACGGCGTTCGCTTGACCTATCCCGACGCAGAGTTACAATAAACTAAATACGCTGAACAAAAAGGAATTTGAGGAGCGCCAAGAAACCGGCGCTGCAAAATCCGAAAGTCAGCGAGCTCCCAAGAAGGGGAGTTTTGATAGGTCCCTAGGGAGGGGAACCCCATGTTTGGATTTGGCAGTAAGCCAATCGTTGGCCTCGACATCGGTTCGAGCGCCATAAAACTTGTTGAAGTCGAGAAGAAGAGAAGCGGCTGGGTAGTGCGCTCTTTCTCGAGCGTTACTCTTCCCGAAGACACCATCGTAGACGGCGAAATCGTGAACCAAGCCGCCGTGGTGGAGAGCATCAAAGCCCTCCTCAAAGAAGCCTCCCCGCGCTCCAAAATGGTGTGCACCTCGGTGGCTGGCGCGTCTGTGATCATCAAACACATTTCCATTCCGAAGACGGGCCCCAAGGAGCTCGAAGATCAGGTGTACTGGGAAGCCGAGCAATACATCCCCTTCGACATGAAAGACATCTCCCTCGACTATGAAGTTGTGTCGGAAGACACGGGCGACGGGAAGATGGACATCTTGCTCGTGGCCGCCAAAAAAGACTTCATCGATAAGCGCCTAGCCACGGTGAAGGAATCAGGCCTCGAACCGCAGATTCTCGACATCGACGTGCTCGCGCTCGCCAACGTGTTCTGGGAAAACTACGAGATGACTCCCGACAATGCCGTAGTGCTGGTCGATGTGGGGGCATCCCTCACGAAAATCAACATCGTGAGCCACAACACCACCATCTTCACCCGTGACGTAGCCATCGGCGGGAAAAACCTCACGCAGGAAATCCAGAACAAGCTCGGAATTTCCTTCCAGGAAGCCGAAGTTCTGAAAATCGACGCCTGCTCCACCGGCCAAATTCCGGAAGAGGTATTGCCGCTGGTTACCTCCATTTCGGAAAACGTGGCCCTCGAAATCCGCCGCTCGCTCGACTTCTACGCCGCCTCCCCGGTTCAGCTTCCGGTCACGGGCGTTTTTCTCTGTGGCGGCGCGAGCCGGATCCCCGGCCTTTCCAATATGCTCACCGAAGTACTGGGCTTGGCCGTGGAATATCTCAATCCGTTCAACAAAGTGGCCTGCTCGGGCCGGCAGTTCAACGAAGAATTCGTTGCCGCCATTAGCTCGAGTGCCGCGGTTCCGCTCGGCCTCGCGCTGAGAAATGAGGTTTAGATCAGCGTATGATCCGGATAAACCTCCTCGGAAAAAAGAAAGTTGCGGCCATCCCATTTGGTCTCGACGAGAAATTCGAAAAACTTGGGATTAATTTCTCCGACATCCAGGAGCTGCGCCCGGCCCTCGTGCGAGTGGCCACCGTGGCCGTGGGCCTCTATATCGGCAACTTCGTGCCCACTTATCTTCATGACGAAAAGCTGCGCCAGCTCGATGCGGAACTGGCCAAGCTCACCGCCCGTTCCACTGAACTCACGCGGGAAATCGCCACTAAGAAAGACATCCGCAAGCAGATGGAGCAGCTCAATAAAGAAGAGGCTGAACTTAACCGCCAGCTAAATGCCGTAAATGCACTCCAGCAAGGGCGCAGTCTCGCGTTCAATACCCTCAATG
>Ga0207102_1174_pt1 | contig 12007 bp, 16 predicted proteins | sample Alteio_BWMinHeat_80_FD_153573 | JGI IMG/M metagenome (GOLD analysis project Ga0207102, IMG submission 153573) | Enriched cells from forest soil in Barre Woods Harvard Forest LTER site, Petersham, Massachusetts, United States -... | ecosystem: Environmental > Terrestrial > Soil > Temperate forest >... | reverse complement strand
GTAAGGGTCTCTTTCGAATTCATTCCGCTTGCAATGCACAATCTTCTTCTACGTTTTCCGAAGCACTGTAGTACTGCAAATGTGCTACCGACGGGCCTTCCGAAACGTCGCTCAGCATGATGTTTCTGGGCGCTGACTGATTGTCTTCCGTCCGGACCTTATCCCACTCCTGGGCTTGCCCAGGGGGCGCCCGCCGAAAATGCCGGCACGAGTGGTCTCCGGCGTATTCGTCGCAGGGAAGCGAAAAGGCGACGTTGAACGGCGACCATGCGTCCATGTTCACCACGAGCCACTGGACCAAACGAGGCCTGCCTTGAATTTCGGCCCTAACGCGCTCCCCGCCCGGGCACGCATATTCGAGCTCCGCAACGGTGTCTTCGCCCCGGATCGAGATTTTCGCGCGGGGAAGCTCCCCCCGAATGCGGTCGGCAACCGCAATGCTCACGTACGGCAAGCTTAGGCTCTGCAGCGTACCCGCCACCTCGGTGAACTCACCGGTCGGTGGTTCTGGAAATCGGTCGCCGTCGAACGTGAGCCGCTCGAGCGAACCAAGGCCCGCGAAGAGGTGGGCGGGAAGGCTTCGCACGTTGTAGAGGCTCAAGCTCCGCAGCTCCCCGAGGCCGCCGAAAGCACCCGGTTCCGGCATAATATCGACCCCCGTCTGCTGATTCAAAATCGATAAGTTAAGGAGCGAGCCCAAGCCGGAGAACTGGCCCGGGTGCAGCACGAGAGGGCTTCCGGCGGAAGTCGTGATCTTCAATGACTCCAGCCGCGGCATCCCCTGAAATTGATTGTCCGCCAGGCTTTTTACGAATCCGGCCAACTCTAACTGTTTTAAGGAGGAACAGTCCGCGAACAGCCCAGCGGGGAGATCCAGCGGTTTTCCATCCATGGAATTCATCAGACCCAACCGGAGCGACTCCAATTTCGCGAGTCCCGCGAAAGAGCTGCCCGAAAGGGAGTCCAGCACGGAACCCGAGATGCTCAAAGTTACCAGCGAGGGAGGAAGGGGCGGCAAGGTGAAGGGATTCCCCACGCTCCCCACAATCGTGAGCCTCTTGAGCGCGGAAGCCGTCTGGAAAACTTGGGGCGACGGAATTGTTACGTTGCCCAGGAAATAGAAGCTTTCGAGCGAGGCCGGAAGTACATCCGGCAGGGCGATCGGCCCGTTGAACGATCCTGATTCGTATCCAACCATCAAGTTTTGTAACGCCGGCAGGTCTTGCGCGAAATTCGGGGGGAGGGCAAACCGCGTGGCCCGATCGGCCCCCTGTCCCAGGTTCACGAAAAGCGTGGTGAGCTGGGGTAGATCGGCAAGAACTACGTCGGTAAGGCCTTGGAAAGAAGGGCTCACCGTCAGGTTCAAAGTTTGAAGTGAAGCGAGCCCTTTAAACACGTGGCCCGCGAACCGAAGATCCGGCGACGGCGACGAAATCTCCAGGGCGCGGAGGCTCGCGAGGCCCGCGAGGTCGCCTTCCGCCAAGTTTCCCGTCTTGAGGCCGAGTTCCGGCAGCGCCGCAAGATCGGCGGCGGTTATTTCGTAGCAGCGCTTCTGGGTGCCGTCCTCAAGCCCGCGGATCACTTCCGCGGAGCGATCGCACACGTTGGTAGGATTATCTTGGTGTCGAGGCTTGATAGCTAGTTTCTTCACTACGCTATCTTCGAGATAGCCGGAAAGCTGGTTCGACAGCCAGTAGTTCGAGTCAGCACCGTCGTTCACCTCGAATCCGGCGAGGCCCGCAAACTCGTGGTGCACGAGCACGTATTGATCCGTATCGGCCGTATGCTCCATGAAACGGGAAATATTGCACAGAATCTGGCTTGCGCCCGCCTCGTCGCGGAAATTTCGGCAGGTCTTCTCCGCCCCTTGCACCAGAATTCGATCTTCGGTGCAGCTCACGTGAGCTTGCCCGATGGCGCTCAGCATCCCGATGTTATATGCCGGCAGAGTCAAACTCTTCGGAAAATCGAGCCCTGCGGAGCCACCCTTTTCAATCCAGCTTCGGATATCGTCGCGGATCGTCTTGATGCGGTCTTCGCACATGTCACCACCGTTGCCGCCTTCCCTCCCCCCGTCCGGGAGGGGGGCCGCGTGGGCGATCAGCGTAAGGCTCAGAAACAGGGCGTGGAATAAGCTCATGCGTTTTTCTCCTGTAGCGAAAAGAATGTCATCCCGAGGCAGTAGACGAGGTCCCTGCCCTCCCCTTGCCCGAACTTGGCGTCGAAGCCGCGGCGAAATTTCTTAATTTCTTCTTTGGCCTCGGCGATCCGGCGACGGTCGACCGCCAGCACGACGTGAGAAATGTCGCGGTCGTCGACGTGCTGGAGGTAAAGGGAAGCGTGCGCCTTCTTGAGAAGCTGAGAGTGAAACTTCCGGAGCGCCGAGCTGGGCACACCGGAAGGGCTCGCGGTGAAGTCCTCCATCGCCTGCAGCGCGCCGTTTTTCTCCGCCAGCAGACCGATGCGCTTCAACCGCGCGATGCCGCCGGCCACCAAATGCTCGCTTATGCCGAGGCTTTTGGCGATCCAGGCGTCGTCGTTCCGAAATCCCGGCGTGCACACCAGCTCGAGGATGGCGTAGTGGTACCAGTCGGCGATCACTTGAAACGCGTCCGAAGTAAGCTGCCGGTATTCACTCTGGTAGGACACGAGCCGCCCCTGCGCCGCTGCCCGTTTTCGCTTGGTCCGCGCATGCTGTGAGTCGACGAGGTCGCCGAAAAGGGATACTTCGTTTGCGGACCAACCTAGTTTTTGGGCGATCTCGGTCGCGGCCCCGCGGGAGAGTCCATAACGTCCCCGCATGACCTCGGAGAGGCGAGACGACGTGATTCCGAGGTCCCTCGCGAAGGAACGCAGGGAGTACCGGTGGTTTTTCCGGCAACGCGACTCGAGCTCTTCGCGAAGCACTTGGCGATAGTCGTTGTCGGTGGAAAGCATGTAACTGTTCTTATAGGGAGCCGCGGGTTGCACCGTCAAGCCTTCACCGAACAAAGTGCTCGGTGAATGGTCGGTGGGTTAGCTGAGTGGCAGGCTGATCTAGGGCCCACTAAAGCTTCGTAAGTAGATTTTTTAGGAAAGAACGGGAGTTGATGCGGGCCATCATCGGCGAGTTGTTCACCACCCAAATTTTCATGCTTTTCGCAAGAGGCGGATTTCATGCACAAATTCGATTTATTTATTATTTGGGGATCACAGAGGGACTTACTTCGGGCTCCTGCCCTTCGCCCTTCCGCTTCGCTCCAGGGTGCGGAGCTAAAGCTCCGCATGCGAAAAGGCCATCCTGGCCTTTTCGTGAACCCCCTCGCCTTCGGCGGCGGCTTCTCGCGCTGCCCTTCCGCGATCAGCAAAAAACAAAAAACCCCGATGAGTACATCGGAGTTTTTTGTTTTTTGGTGCTCACAGAGGGTGCCTAGGTGCCCTACTCTAAGCGCTGAATCCGAAATCCGATTCTCTATTATCAATAACTTGGCAGCGCAGGTCAGTGACAACAAGTGACCCGGGTAGTCTGTGTGTGACGTGTTTCGGCGGAAAAACGGTGGAAAAAATCAGCGTAAAATATTTTAAAAAAGAGGCCATTCATCGTTTCAATCTGCGACCAAGAACTAGAAAGGCCCGATAGCTTTTTTCTGTGAGCTACGGGCCAATCAGTTTTGAATCCGGCGACTAGAAACCTAAAGCTGCTGCGCCTTCCGATTCCCATACTGAGATTTCTTAATTTCGGAACTACGGCTGGACTTAGGGCGAGCGGAAATTAAGCCTACCGCGGCCATCACACCAATCGAAATTGCGAGAAAGACAAACGTCATAAGTCACCGTTCCTAAAGTCTATTATAACAGCTATGCAAAATGACGCAAGGCTAAACCCTGTAATAGCCGCCTTAAATTGCCAATCGTGCTCCTTTTGAAAGAACCCGTCCAACATGCCAAAAACCATAATCAGAACAGAAGCTTCATAGAGCCAGCCACTAACTTTTTCAGCAACGTGATGCAGATGGTCCGCAGTAATCCCCAATCGTTCCAGCAATCAACCTCCGCAAAATAGTGCTCTAGCAGTTTAGTAAACAGACAATTTCAAGAGTGAAATTTTGCCACCAGCTTATGATGAGATGCAAGTTTGCAAAAATTCAAAAAACTGCAAACACCCGTTATTGCCAAATATCACTTCCATCAACCCTTTTTGGCATTGGAAAGCCCGCAGGAACTTCCTTTAGAAGCAGCATCTTCTTTCCATCTTCAAGCCTGAAAACCCTCGTAGCTTGTGTCCAAATCGGCCCAATTTTTTTGAAAATGGTTTCTTGGCTAAAAATACCATTCCGCCCCGAATACTCGCAATCAATCGACACCGTATCTCGAAAACTCAAGTCTATTTGAAAGACAGAAAAATTCTCCGAATGCTTTGGCATTTCATCAATCGCAAACGGGATGCCTTCGCCATTGTGCACTTGAATATCCTTTACTCGCCCTCTAGGCCAATCCTCGTGACCCACTCTATATGTCTGAATTTTGAAATAGAACCCCTTCAGAACAAAGCTAGGTGCTTCTCCTGCGTTAACAGCAATCGCAATCGCTTGCTCTATTTCAGGAAACTTAGGTTGACCGGGGATGTCCTTAGGAACATCCGGAACGAAAAATCTAAAATAAACATAGCCAGCCCCTCCGGTGACTTCTTCCAATGTTTTCTGCACGGCCTTTGCAGTCTTTTCACTTTCGTAGGAGTCAATGGCAACCGACGTCGCCCCCACTAAGGTGCAAACCACCATGCCAACAAGAAGACATTTCGTAAATCGCTGGTGATTTTTCGTCCTCTTGTCGGAATACTTCCAATCGCGGACCAAGGTAACAAGCGCCAAGATTGCTGCCAAAACTTGCGCTGCGAGTTTTACTCCGGTGCCAACGCTAAACATTCGATTCACCTTTCAGAAGACTAAACTTAGTGGGGCGACAAGCCAAAAACTGGCCAAAGGCTCTTGTTTTCGCTACAAGACTGAACTCTCTTAGCAATTAATTCGCAGTCTCCGGAATCTTCAAGTTCATAGAGCATTTCATTTCTTCCAGCCGCATCGGGCAAATCTCGCTTCAATCTATTGATTCGCACAAATCGCTCGCGAGGAATTTCGCCATTTTTGAAAATGAGCCTACTTTTCAAGATTGCGATTGGCTCGGAATAAAAATCATTTCTCCGCTCAACTAGATATTCGCCTTTGCGCAACTTTCTACTGACGCTATATCCAAAAAGTTTCCAACATCCTGAATTCACGCCTTCATCATGCAGTGAATTGCATTCGGCCATTCGTTTTGCGCGCTCTGGATATGCCTTATCAAAGAAATCAGCTGGCGCTACAATATCGCCGCCATATGACGGATTCCATCCCTGTTTCGGAGAAGGGCGAGGCTCAGTAGATGTGCACCCACTCATAGCGCCTAATACACCAAAGATAATAAACAGCCTATTTACTCGCCTTGTTCGTTGCGGATTCATTTGTGCACGTCCTCTGGCTTTATTTCATCCCAATCTCCACTGCCCAGAGTCACTTCCGGCGCCTCTTTCGCGCCTTCCCGAGTTTACTTGTACTAATTGAAGCTTCAATTCGTCCGAGCCCTTTCCTAAGGACGGATTCCGGCGTAGCGCTTCGACGCTCAGGATGAAACCTCGAAAAGATTTCGCATCCCGGCTTAATTTCGATGTCGTCGATGACGTGATATGCGCCCTCTCCGAGATACTCGACCTTTGAATCTTTGTCTTTATAGGCGTAGGCCTCGGCCTCACGCTCAGCGATTAATACGGCGTCGCTCGCTAAGTTAGCTTGTATTAAAACGACTCGCTCCTCTGACATCGTGGGGATCCACTTGCCCTTGATCTTTTTGTAGTACATGTAGAGCGTCTTCACGCCAAACCATGGCCCTGGGGCGTCAAGGAATCCAACTCCAATAGTCTTCCGCGACTTCAGTCTTCCAGGCTTTGCTCTAGTCGATCCCATCTAACCCCTTTCGACCACTGACGTGTTTCGGTGAAAAAACGGAGGAAAAATCAGCCTAACGAACAGTTACAAAGGTCCTAAGGCCCACCAACTGGGCAACCACAATTTACGCACTTACTAGAGAACGGATGATAAAAACGCATCGGCCCTGTGCCCATAAAGAAAGAATTTCCACACTGCGGACACTGAAATAGAGACCGCCCAAGGCCTACGCCGAGCCAAGTGACAACATAAATTGCTAGAAACGGCACGATGGCGGCCTCACTCAACCGAAAAACCAAGGCGAAAGCAAAAGCAACCAGCACAAATGGAATTGAAAAAAGTAACATTCCCCAGAAGGCAAAATTTATCCGCCGATAGCTTTCCCACGCATTCTCTGTGTCTCGCATAAGGCCGGCAACAAAGACGCTGTGAGCTGAAATGGCAGCGTTTACCTTCTTAGCGATTTCAAGAGTTTCTTTCTCGCCAAAGTCATCCTCGAACGACTCCCTCATCGCTAGGCTGATCTTTTGACTTAGCTCAAAATCTGAGATGCCCTTTACAGCCGCAGCAAGAATTCTAGCCACTTCTGGGTCATATTCCTCGACAAGACCCCCAGCAGATTCGAATCTCATAGGATCCCATTCATTCATGAGGTTCGACACCTCACCGAATAGTTCCTTGTACCTATTCTTTAGTTCTTTTCGCTTAATTGGCATCATTTCTGCTCGGGCCATGTCCCACCAAAATCGCTCGTTAATGCACAATCTTGGTTAAAAGTTCTTCACGAAATCTTCGAAAATTATAGTGACCAATCCCAAGCACCAAAGGAATGACGATAATAGCGGTATGCCAAGCCACCAGAAATGCTGAAAAAGGGTCCGCTTTATTATTCGTTAAGCAGCATAACCAAAAGGCTCCAATCGTCGAAGGAACGTAAATAATGAGAAAGATTCCTCTGTGAGTAAATCCTACAATCAGGCTCTTTAGTGAAAAAAATAGGGACGCCCCAAACGCCAATAGGAGTGGCGCAAAAAAAAGCGCAAGGGCAAGTCTTCCCCTGCCTGTCGGATCGTTTTCCATCACAAAAAGGCCACCATCTTTTAGTCCATTCCATCCAAACACCGAAAATTCGAAAACGGCTATGAAACGAAGAAGGTACAGGGTAACGATCTGTTGCCGTGGACCGGCGACTTTTGATTCTTCCCAGATGAAAACTGACTTGAAAAATTTCCAGGCCTTGCGCCCCATAATGCCCTCCGAGAGCACTGTTGTGTTCACAGTTTAGCTTCCGAATTCCTGTCTTGCCTTAATAATGAACGGCCCAGAAATACTAGTACTCGGGATCCTCAACAAGATGCGGCGGCTCCTTGAGTTCGCACCTGTACTTGAACCGAGAAGCCTGAGTCGGCGTTATTCCACATCATTGCCCATTCTCACTTGGAATTTGCATTCGGCTCGTTGCCTTCTTGTAATCACGAATACACGAAGATACTTCAGATTCCTCACTCGTGTGGTCAAAGTGAACTGTCCGAAGTTTTTTGCAAATCTTTGAATTGTGCTCTTTAACGGCGATTTCAGTTACGCAACCAACTGTGGCAGAACTAAAAAGGCTCTCGCTATATGGTCTCGAATGCTTCTCGGGATTCTTGTCCCGAATAGATAGGCAGAGCTTGATATCCTGATTAGCTATAGCAACTTTGCGAAAGCAATTCGGAAATTCCATGTAGCTTGCGTCGACTAGATCGCAATATTTCGCGTCTTTTCGCATTGCAGCCAAGTTAATGTAACAAACATCCCTAGTCGGAAAAACCACATCGCCCTGATGAATGTCTGTAACAAGCAAGCACGGATCTGAATCGCTCTCATTTTTCGGGGCGCCTACGGCAGCGGCCTCTGTACTTTCGGCATAGGCTTCGCTTGCCTTTTTCTTCAGCTCTTTGCATAGAACTGAGTAATTGATTGGGCACCTTGTAGAGGCGTTTTCCGATATCGCTTGAAGATCCGTCCAATCACAAGTGCTATCGACATTAGAAATTACAAAGTCATGAAACTTTTTAGACTTTGCCATTTGAGAAAATAAAGGCGTAGCTTCTTTCCAGCGCACAGCCAAGGCATGGGAAATTACGTCGCTGACTCCCTCCGACCCATAACCTTTATCGCATTTAACAATTTGGTCGCCAATTTTGAAAAGTGGCGACCAATCAGCCGGTCGCTTGGTATCTCGAATCGATTTCGTAAAAGTGAACACCATTGCTTCAATTGCATCGAACTGCTTAGTTCCGCAGTTCGAATTGGCGACTGCGGCAGTACTGAAAATCGCCAGAAATTTGAAAACATACAATGGCATCCAAACCACCTTATTTCGCACAATCAGCCAACACGCCAGCGTGGCTTGAGATGGCATGTATTTCAATTAACGAAATGGTACCCTATTGATTATTGCATAGCGAGTAGCGACAAGCTGGATTACGCCCAAGGACGAGCCATTGAATAATGCAACACACTTTGACTTCACGTTTCCGATCTTCATTGCCTTAGCGCTTACCGCATTTCTCTATTTCCGCAGAAAAATGGACCCGCGACTCAAGCGTAGGCGCCTCGTCCAATGGATTATCCTTTCTTCAGTTATCTTTGCCGGATGCATGGTCTGGCCGATCAAAGACTGGAAATTTGCAGCGATGCTTGTTCCGACCGTTGCCCTTATTGCATTCCTGAACTTTCGAATTTTGCGAGTCTGCGACAGTTGCTCGTCCATTCAACGCGGTACGATGTTCGACGCCTTCAAGAAGGAGCGTTACTGTACGGGCTGTGGAAAAAAACTCAATCTTTGAGTGTCATCGCTGAAAAATGCGTGGCTTGTCTAGAGAGCCAGTCAGAAGGAGCCAACGTTGCTAGTTCCCCATGAACCATCAAAGTCGAAACAAATTCCTTGGGCTAGTGTTTCAGGTACTGGGAAAGCCCTTTACGTTTTAGCCATCTCAACTTGCTTCGGCTCCATGGCATTCGCCTACTATGCGTACTTTAAATCGGACTCGGCGATTTTAGTGCTAGCTTCGGTACCTTCAATGGTCGCCGCCGTTGCCTTCTTACTCTGGACTAAATCACGCTACTTCGGCTTAAATGCGAATCACACACCAAGGGCCCTCTGGTTCCAAAATCGAAAACCATAACAAGCCGCCCTTTCGACTCCCCGCTCCCGATCCCGTTCCCCTCCCTCTTAAACTCCCTTCCAAAAAACTCACTGAATCTGAATCCCCCCGCCCGCGCCCACCAAATACAGACCCGTCTCCCTGACTACTACCAACCACATCCTTAGATGTAGGGTGGGAGTAGTCAGGGAGCTTTAGAGGGGCTGTTTTGGTGGGCGCGGGCGGTCTTAGAGCTTCGAAATTAGAGAGATTTTCTAGCCGAACCCGAATCCAAATTTTAACCAATTGATCCAGGGCGGCTATCCTGGCTTTTCCCTGCCTCAAAAGCGCTCCCCATGTATCAATTCCAGCGGCGCCAGTAGCACTGAAGCTCTGCTCATGTTGCACATTCGAGTTCAGGATTGTACCTCCCGCACGCTGGTCTTGTGCACTTTGCCGAGTTCAACTGAACAATTCGCCGTTTCAAAAATGTACAAACGCAACGAGCCGAATACTCAGACAGCTTCGAGAAAATGCACACCATCTCCCTAGAGAAAATGCATCCCGCCCTCGCCGCTTGAACACTTCCCGCTTCAAGAAAATTAAAAAACAAATCGGTCGTGTTGATGCTGCCCCATCGCTCCTACTCATCGGAAAATAAAAACAATCATTATTTACATGCGGCGATTTTCTTGATATTTACTCCACCCCCCGAAAATTAACTCAGACTTGCGCCCGACCGCACACGGAACGGAAGGCGCCTTTTAGGAACGAACCGCGGCTAGCAAGCCAGATAGGAGGCATTCGAAGTTCACCAATCAAACGAGAGTCACAAAAACCGGCTTTTGAGGGAAGGGGTAACCATGGAATTTGACCGGCGGGAATACGGCGGAAACCAGGGAGAGAGACTCGAACGTGAATATGGTAGAAGGGATCAGCTCTTTGACAGGCATCAATCTTATACGTACACACAGACTGCCCGGTTTCTTGGGGTAAGCGTGCGCACCGTAATGCGTGAAGTGAAAGCCACCCGGCTGATCGCTCACAAAGTACGCGGCTGCACGCGCATCCACGGCCCTGACCTGCTTGCCTACCAGCAAGAAGGAAAGTGCCAATGAGTAAAAGTAAACCGCAGAAAACCAGGCAAAACGTAAAGCCGAACATCTATCGGATCGTGATGATCGATCCGGAGACCGGCAAGAAACATGAACCGGAACTACCCTACGAAGCTTCACGCCGAGTACGGGGAGCCGGAATCAATAAACGAGAATGGCGTTGCTTCCGAACCCTGAGCGCCGCGAGTAAGTTCTCCGCGTCTACCGAAGAGGTGACCGAGGAACTTACTTTCGCGGCGCTCTGGAAAGTCTTTGAAGAGAACGAGCTCGTGCACCTGGAAGTCTCTACGCGCTTCAATGCGATATCGAAATCCAGGCACCTGCACTTCTTCGACAAGATGATCGTGAACGACATCGCCCCCCTCACCATCGACAGCTGGATCGCCCACGTGAAGGCACCCGCCTACCTGGCGAACCAGAAAACCACCCGGCTCAGCTACCGGCACGAGATCAAGCTCCTGAAGCAGGTGCTGCACTACTATCGCTCCCGCTTCGACGGCCGCTATCCCATGCCGGTATTGCCGAAACACCTGGAACGAAGCCGGGTGAAAGAAAAGCCCATGGCTCCGAAGAAGGATCTCTCCACGGAGCAGTTCCAGGCTTTCATTACGGCGCTGAAGTCGATCACCGAGGGCACCCGTTATGAGTGCATCGCGGTGATGGCCCAGGCGCAGTACGCCATCTACGGAAGGATCCAGGAAGCCGCGGCGCTCTTCTGCGAGGATATCGAGCCCGTAAAGGGCAAGATCCTCGTGCGAAGGAAAATCCTCTGGCCCAGAAGGCTGCACATGGACGCCATCGTGAAAGATGGCCTCAAGCGCGGCGAAGGCAAAGTGATCATCTCGAAGTTTACTACCCAGTTACTTCGAGGCTGGATGCTCAAGAGCGGAATCCGGGAAGGTCTTCTGTTCTCCGTGAACGGAAAGCCGGTTCCCTACCGGGCCATCCAGTACCACTACGACCAGGCCTTTCAGATTGCGAAGATCCCTCAGCAGGGTACGCACATCATTAGGCACGCGTCGTTAACCGAGCACTACGCCACTTGCCAAGACATTCGCCAAACGCAGCTCATGGCGGGCCACAAGGATCTGGCCACCACGCAGATCTACGCGAAAGTTCGCGAAGAGGCGGAAGTCGAAACACAGGGGAAAATGGATGAGAAACTCAGGGCCATGACGCGCACCTGACGGTGGAAAACGGTGGAAAAATGAGGCCGAGACAGGATGCGTCGGCCTCTAAGTAGCTAGAATGTAAGGATTGAGAGCCGGAAATTTCTGATTTTGGTGCCCGCCGCGCGAGAGTGGAAGAACACCTGAGTTGGGCGGAAACCTACCCAATTGAGTGGCGGGAACCTAGGGTTGATCTCGGCGAGCTGGCAAAACTGCGCTGGATAGAGGGCCTATCCCGGAAGGAACTGGCTGAGAGGTATGGGCGGACCCAGGGCGCCGTGCAGAACTATTTCCAGATTCTCCGGCGCAAGAACTTTGTCGTTCCTGGACTCTCCAATGCCGAGCGAAAGGAAATTCTGTGGAAATCGAAAAACTAGTATCGGTGGCATTGGCGGCAGTCTTAGCTGCGGCCGCCGTCGGTCAGCTCCCACTCCTCGTTCGCGAAGTCAGGATCGCGCAGCTACAGCTTTTGAAGGATTCGGAAACTTCCCATTGGGGAAAGCCCTTCCTTCTCCCTATTCAGCCAGGAAGGGGTAAGGGCCGCCGCAGCCTGCCCCGGGGCGGCATTGTCAGCAAAATCCGCTAGCTCATGTCACAATCGGGCCGAACGGCTCGTATTCCCTTGTGAGGAGCAG
>Ga0207102_1173_pt1 | contig 12034 bp, 9 predicted proteins | sample Alteio_BWMinHeat_80_FD_153573 | JGI IMG/M metagenome (GOLD analysis project Ga0207102, IMG submission 153573) | Enriched cells from forest soil in Barre Woods Harvard Forest LTER site, Petersham, Massachusetts, United States -... | ecosystem: Environmental > Terrestrial > Soil > Temperate forest >... | reverse complement strand
CGGAAGCCCTCGGCTTATTACGACTTTTGCAATTGTCTCCTTTGGGGCTGATCCAGTTAAACCCCACCTCTGCGCTCTCTGCGCCCTCTGCGTTTAAATTCGACTCCTAGGTTTTTTTTGAAACTCCCTCTACTCCCTCTGTTCTTTTTAATTTTTTTATGTACATAAGATTTTCTTGACGAAATCTCCGATTTAACCTAAAACGTCCATTAAACATTTTACAAGGGGATTTCAATGTTTAATTACAAAATGCGTTCTTTGCTTCTAACGCTGGGTTTATGCTTTAATGGTTTTGACATGGCTCAGTGTCACTCCAATGAGCTTTTCGATTCCAAAGTTGAGGCTCAATTGCTCAGCAACATCAAACAACTTACCTTTCCGGAAATGGGCTTTGAAAAGGCAGGAGAATCTTATTTTTCACCTGATAATCAAACGATCATTTTTCAAGCTGTGCCAAAGGGTGAATCTCAATATCAGATCTATGTGATGAACATCGAAGAGGGAATTCCACGCATGGTCAGTACCGGCAGAGGTTCTTGCACTTGTGCAAACTTTAGACCCGATGGGCTGAAAATCATCTTTGCATCTAGCCACGAGGATCCACAGCTAAATAATCCCAATTACGATCAATCTGCTCCAGGGTATAAGCGTGAAGGGGGTCAGTATTCTTGGGAGTTCACTCCCTACATGAATATCTATGAAGCGGATCCGGATGGCACGCACCTAAAAGCCTTAACGTCTGGTCCTGCTTACCATGCAGAATGTGCCTATTCATCCAATGGGGAGCGCATTGTCTATGCGACGAACGAGACGGGCAGCATGAATATTTACACGATGAATGCGGATGGCACAGATGTGCAGCAGATTACAAATACCACTAACATCTATAATGGAGGCCCATTTTTTTCTCCGGATAATTCTAAAATCATTTTTAGAGCCGATGATGATCAACCCCATTACTTACAAATTTACAGCATCAATGCCGATGGAACAAATAAACAAAAAGTCACCAACAATTACGCCGTGAATTGGGCTCCTTACTGGCATCCGAATGGAGAAGTGATCGCGTTCACAACCTCTATTCATGGACATGCTCACTATGAAATTTATTTGCAAAATTTGACAACAGGCGCGGAGTGCCGTCTCACACATAATGCAACATTTGATGGACTACCTGTTTTTAGTTATGATGGAAATAAAGTGATGTGGACTTCAAAACGTGGTAAAGACAACACTTGCCAGATCTTTCTTGCCGATTTTACAATGCCTAACGAACTTAAATAAAGGATATAGAACATGTTATCACGTTACCTAAAACGCTCAATACTCCTGCTAGCGCTGGGGTCAGTCCATTCTCTGTTTGGAGGCAATCAGACAGTGGATTTAAGCCCCATTCTGCCTGCGGATGGTTTGCCTTTCAGCATCCAGATTCAACTCGCCTCTTTTCAGCTGCCAAATGGATTCCAGTCAGGTGTTTCGGCTAATTATGGAGGGAAATGGCTATTTTTGGCAGGTCGTACAAATGGACTGCATGATTTCCTGTCATTGCCGACGAATTTTCCTCCGCAAATGCAGAATCGTACGGTTTATGTGGTGGATCCTGTTACGCAGACCGTCTATTCGCGGTCATTGACTGACCTTACTTCAGGACTAACGCAGGCTCAAGTGGATTTATTGTCCGTCACAAGTCCGCAATCGCATCAATCGGATGCAACGCTCTACATGACTGGGGGATACGGTGTAGATCAAGCTAGTGGGCAGTTTTCGACTAAAAACGTGTTGTCGGCGATCAATATTCCTGGGTTGATGCATTGGGTGACAAACCCCTCTCCCGGAGAAACAGCAGCGGAGTACATTCGTCAAATCAGTCATCCGATCTTCCAGGTGACTGGTGGATACATGACTCAAATTGAGGATGAACCGATGCTGCTCGTGTTTGGACAAAATTTTGTCGGCTTTTATTTAGACACGACGCAGGATGGCTATTATACGAAAGAAGTGCGCCGTTTTCGCATCATTGATGATGGCACGCAGCTGGGAATTGACGTCAAATCGAGCAAGCCTGGCATGCAAGACCCCAACTATCGCCGTCGGGACTTAAATGTCGTGCCTGTGATTAGCCGCAAGCATGGAAAAAACGTGCAATCTCTAGTTGCGCTTTCTGGTGTGTTTACGCCGGGACAGGAAGGTGGAGCCTGGACAGTTCCAGTGGAGATCACCAAAAAAGGCGAGCCTTCGATGAGAAAGCCTACAAGTAAAAAAGCCTTTAAACAGGCGATGAACAATTATGTCAGTGCGACGGTTGAGCTCTATTCAAAGGACTCTAAGGATATGTACATCATTTTGTTAGGAGGCCTTACCATAGGAACCGTTACGAATGGTGTGTACAGTGTAGACCCTAACAACTTTATTCCCTTTACGAATCAAGTGACGACGGTGAAGATCGATAAGCATGACGTCTATTCCCAATATTTGATGAATGCAGAATATCCTGTTATTCCTTCCACAGCATCAAATCCTGGGAATCCGCTCCTATTTGGTACCGGAGCAGAATTTATGCGTATAGATGGCTTACCTCAGTACAACAATCACGTCATTAAATATGACGACTTAGGGACAGAGCCAGTTATCCTCGGTTATGTTGTAGGCGGCATTCAAAGCACATTGCCAAATACAAATTTCATGACCGATTCATCGGCCTCGCCCTACATCTTTATGGTCACGCTCGTCCCCAGCAATTAAGCTTGGGAAAAAAATAAACGCAGAGGGCGCAGTGATAGGATTATAGGAAACAAACTCTAATCCTATCTCTGCGTCCTCTGCGTTTAATTTTTATCACGAGTTTTTTTAAAAAACTTAAACGCGTGCGAAGTCTATATATCCATTTGCAACGTCTGTGTGAATTAATTTAACGTCCAGGCGATCACCCACATCCACTCCTTGAAATCCTTGTGTGAGTTTGCCTTCAATAGGCGGATCAAACAGTCTAACAAAGGTACCACTGTCGCTCACTCCGGTCACGATGGCGGAATAGCGCTGTCCAATATGTTTCGCAAGGACCATGGCTGCTGCGGATTTGCAGACGCGTCTTTCTACCTTTGTGGCATCGTCCTCTTTTTGCGTGCATTGCTCAGCTAGTTGTTTGAGTTCCTCTTCAGTATAATGAAGCCCTTTTCCTCTTAAATGATTTTTCAACTGTCGCTGTAGCAACAGATCCGGATAACGGCGATTCGGCGCCGTCGAGTGTGCGTAGTTAGGGAGCGCTAAGTCAAAGTGGCCGATGGAACGGTCTCCAGGTATAGCGGCTACATATTCTCCTCTGCCAATTAACTTGATAATCGCTAAGGATAGATCTGAAAAGGTGGAGGGACTGGATTTTTGTTGTTTCAATAAAAATGCGCGCAGAGCCTTTGCATCGGCTGCAGGAGGTAACGTTTCACCCAGATTCTCGGCTAAAGCGACAATGCGATCCCATCTTTTTGGCATGCGCACAACGCGTCTTAAAGTCGGTAATTTTTCTTGGAGCATATAACGTGCGACAATGACATTTGCGGCAATCATATAGTTCTCAATAATGCCATGGGCCCGATTATGTGTTTTTTCCTCGAGGCCTATCGCTATGCCGTCAATGATGATCGGCTCAATTTCCGTAACAACAAAGCTTAAGGCGCCTTGATGGTAGCGATACTTCTTAATGTTTTGTGCGATGGCATCTTGGATAGCAATCTGAGCCAGTATTTCGGATCTATTGGTTGCAGGATTTGGCAAATCGACTTTGTTTTTTAGCCAATCCGCCACTCCATTATAAGTGAGCTTGGCTTGATTGCGTACCAAAGCGGGATAGATCTGAGACTGAGTAAACTCTCCATCAGCTTCAATCTCAATTTCGACGACAATCGCGCAGCGATCGGTATGTTCATTTAAGGAAGTTAAGTTTGTCGAAAGTTTAGAGGGTAACATAGGGAAAATCTTAGTCGGTGTATAGACAGAGGTCGTATTATGCGCCGCATACTGGTCGATGTATGAGCCAGAATGCACCAATGCATCGACATCGGCCACAGCGACATAGATTTTATCTTTGCCTGAGGGGGATTTTTCGGCATAAGTGAGCTGATCCAGATCCTCAGAATCATCATTATCAATAGAGATCCATAGGAGATTGCGCAAGTCTCGAAAACCCGCCTCTTGAACCGGTTCAGCCGGATTATTTATTAAAGACAGTTCTTTTAGTAGAGTCTCCGAGTAATCAGTCAGAAAGCCACGGTTGAGCATTTCTTTGTTGGCGATTTGAGTGAGAATAGACGCTTCGTTTTGAGGAGAGTGTGTCATGAGTGTGTACCTTATACAGTGTTTTTAAGCGGATTATCTGCCAAAACCTAGATAAGGTCAATAGATAGAGGAAAAATAAAGAAATAGGATTGACAATAAACGGAAAGAAAGTTAAAGTATTGCTTCTAAAGAGTAAGCCCAGATGGTGAAATTGGTAGACACGCCGGATTTAGGTTCCGGTGCCGCAAGGTGTGTAGGTTCGAGTCCTATTCTGGGCATTTTAAACGCAGACTAACAAGTTAGTCTGCGTTTTTTTTGCTAAAATTTTTTAGCCATTGACTGATACAGCAGTGTCAACGCGATTCAGCTGATCGTGGACTTTCCCTAATTGATGTGCATCGGGGCAGTATTGTTTAGCGACATCGCTAAATTTGTCATTGGCCACTATCATCACCGCATTCCCCATTAGAACTCCAGCACCATTAAAATTGCCTCTGACAGCTAGTTTAATTGCTGCTGCTGAAGAGCTTGCTTCGCCTCGCCATGACTTTTTAAGGACGTACTAAAAATTAGAAAAAATTTTCATAAAATTTTAGTTGAAATTAATTAATATATTGTGTTATAACTCAATAAATTCTAATTAAATCAGTGGGTGTTATGTCAAATTATCTAAATTATTTATTTGTTTTGTTGGTTTTTACATGCTGTTCTTTTGCGCATGCAGAGACGATACGTCGAGCTGCCTTTGATTTTGGTTCGGGCAAAATTAAAGTGCAAATTGCCGATGTTGATACGGATACGCACAAGATTTTAAATTCAATTTATTCGGAAGATATTATTGTTTTGCTCAGCGAAGATTCTGTACACCAACCTCAAGGGATGTTTAGTCGAGAAATTCAAGATCGGGCTGTAAGCGCCGCAAAAAGGCTTAAACAGAAGTCTATAGAATATGGTGCGATCGAATTTAAAGGGCTAGCGACAGAAGCCTATCGCAAGGCGCCAAATAGTCAAGAACTCGTTGACAGGTATTTATCAGAACTTGGGATTCCGGTTGTCATTATTTCCCAGGAAGAAGAGGGTAAGAATGGGTTTCTGGCATTGATTGCTGAAACAAATCTAGACCCTACACAAGTCATTGCCTGGGATATAGGCGGAGGCAGCTTTCAGGTGACTTACCTGAATGATGAGAACTCCATTCAGGTTTACATGGCCCCTTTTGGGCGTATGACGACTAAAAATGCCATTATCGAACACGTTAAAGGTTGGAATCCTTCAGAAATCAGCTCTCCAAATCCGATGAGCCTTTCAGATTGGAACATGGCCTTAGATTATTTTGGCGAGACTTTACCTGAGATTCCAGAGGAGCTGGCGATTAAATTGAAGCGTTCCGACGTCCAAGTAATCGGGATTTCAGCCCATCCGGAACAATTACGCCTCCTCACCAGGTATAACGTACATGATATCAGTGCGGCTTTAGAAGGGCGTTTAGATAAAACAGACAGTGAATTGGCAGGGGTTCATAAAGCTCCCGAAACAGCCGTCTCCGAACTTGTGCTTGTTTATAGTATCTTGCAAAAACTTCAAGCTCAACAAGTGAATTATGTGCGTACGCACAGCGGATCCACTTCTGCACTTTTGATCTCCGAAGAATATTGGAATCAATGATAAAATAAAGTGATGGCGAAGTAAGGAGGTAGTCAGGGCGTCCCGCCCTGGTTCGCAGGCGGTGAGAGGCTGTGAAATCAATTATTTCACAGCCCCTCTCGAACCGGCGAACCAGGGCGGGACGCCCTGGCTACCTTCTTGCGTCGCTTTTAATTTTTTGGAGGCATTTGAATTGTCACATAATTACATCGCTTGAAGATAGACTTATTTAGTACAGTTTGATAGACTAATCTCCTAAAGATTATAAAAATTAGGGATACGCATACTCATGCATGATGAAATTCAAGTTGCTTTACCGGACATAGCGGATGGCGAAGATAAAAGCTCGATTCTAGGGAATCGCATTCGAAAGAACTACCGTCATATCCGAAAATGGGCAAAGCGCACCGGAACCGATTGCTTTCGCATTTATGATCGAGAAATTGCGCAATATCCTTTGGCCATCGATTTCTATGCGGGACACTTCTGTGTGCATTATTTTTCGAGATCGAAAGAGGAGGATGAGCCCACAGAAGAGCTTGTGGAGGAAACGGAAAAAATCTTACACAAGTTGTTCTTAGCCGATCCTGTATCTATTTATTGGCGCACGCGCAAAAAAACAAAAAAAACGCGTCAATACGAAAAGACAGGGGAGAACAAAGAGTATTTCACAGCGCTCGAGTATGGAGTGAAGTTTAAGATTAATCTGCTGGATTATTTAGATACGGGTCTTTTTCTCGATCACCGCGAAACACGTCAAATTGTCGCCTCTATTTGCGCCGGCAAGCGCGTATTGAATCTATTTGCCTACACCTGCTCCTTTAGCGTTCATGCAGCGATGGCAGGAGCTACGTTTACCAAAAGCGTCGATATGTCCAACACTTATATCGCTTGGGGACATGATAACTTTGTACTCAATTCTATTCCGCTTAAAAATCATGAATTTGTGCGCGAAGATTGCCTCAAATTTTTGAGTCAGGAGATCCGCTTTGGCATTAAGTACGATGTGATCGTGATTGATCCCCCGACCGTCTCTCGTTCAAAGAAGATGGATCGTTTATTCGATGTTCAGGAGGACTATATTTTATTGATATCCAAAGCCCTGAAATTGCTTTCAAAAGGCGGAGTGATTTTCTTTAGCACGAATTCGCGTAGATTTGTTTTCGATGCAACGCATTTTGATGCCTGCACGATTGCGGAAATCTCCCACAAAACACTCCCCATCGATTTTCACGACAAAAAAATTCATCGCTGCTGGACGATTACAGCGGGTTAAGAACCAAATATCATCAAAGAAAAAAACTAACATAGGCCCATCCGAGACGATTGCATAAGTCAATAATAAACCTTCTCCCGGGTAAAACATAGGGCGGGACGCCCTGACTACGCAAAAAAGGGTCGGGAGACATATGGACACCTTTTTGCGTAGTCAGGGCGTCCCGCCCTGTGTTTCAAAGGTTAGTTTGCTCACTCCAAACGATTTCCAAACAAGCTTCTTAGGATAAAGTAGCCCGATAGGGCTACTCCGATAATGCAAAGACTGGCTGATGGGATGGCCCACTGCCTAAGCGTGGGGCGATGAGAACGGCAACTAACCAATAAATAGAATCCCATAGCGCATCTGCTTTAGGGATTGATGGATCAAATTGTCATTCAATTGTCATTCATATGTGTTTCCTAAATCCGATTAATCGCATTTTTAACGGGTTGCTGATGGCAGATATTGGTTTCAGTTGTGACATCAGCACCTCTGCAGAAGCAATAGGTGGTGCGTCCAGATATTCGCCAATCGACGCTCTGGCTCTCTTGATGGATTCGTTTAGTCTTATTGAGATTTCTTGGAGTTCTTTTTTAAATAACTTTAAAATCGTATTCATGCGCATCTCTCCAAAAAGCTCTGGATGCTGCATTGTTGTTGTGATTGAAACAACCTTTGAATGCAAGTCATAGTAGCTGGGGTTATGGAGCAGTGAAGCTCTTGAAAAAAGAGCCTTAGTTTTTTTTAATTGAGCGGCTTCTAAGGTGATTTTTTTATCCTCCAAAACTTTGTCAAGAAGGCTTTCCATTGCATGTTGGATTTCTACATGTGTACTTTCTGCAGATCTCAAAAGGTTTTTAAAATCATCTGTATTAATTATAGACTCAAGCTCGTCTTCAACGAAATATTGTGTTTGCGGCATTTCTGCATGACTTTTCCATAACACTTCATTGCTAAGCCAAACTTGTAGGCGAATGATTGTCAATGAAGTGGCTAATTGTGAAAGTTTAGAGAGATATCCGTGCAGATTTTTTAAGGTGGCAAATTCACTCAAAAATATGTCTTCCAGGTGATTTGGGTTAAATGACCTCGGCTTGTTTAGGCTCCTAAAGAGCTGCTTATATCCTGGTGCACTGATTAGCTGACTATAACGTTCTCCATGCACCTCTAAATTAAAAGAGGCTATAACCAATAGCTTTGTGCAAAATGGATGAAGAGAGGCGAGCGGCTGGTAGGCATGGTGCTCGATAATATCATCAGGAAATATCCCCTTAGATAAAAAATGTTTTATGGTATGTGTGATCCTGTTAGAGACTATTTGATAAATACGATGCCCCGGAGCTAATGATGTCCTTACAGTTCCAGAAATCACTTGTTGAGCCTCTTTTGAAAGGTTAATTCCCTGATGAGAAAGAGTTTGTTTTGCGGCAGTACTCACAATTTCTGGTAACTCATGGATTTCAGTAGGTGTTTCTTTAAAGAAAAGTGTTAACTTCTGGTGTAGTTTATTAAGGTCCGCAGGAGGAACCGTTCCATGTGAGTCTTTAACAGTATGCTCAAAAATTTTTAATCCTATGGCATGTATTTTAATGTTGTGTAGCTCACTACGCATCGCATTGAGACTTGATCGATCCAGCAGTAAAGTTTCAGGGCATTCTTTTTTAGATGTTTTTTTTGGAGATTGCAGTAGATTCAATAAGGTGGAAACAAGAAAATGTCCAGCATTGTGTTCTGAGTACAACATTTCTTTAGAAAGACGTGAAGATTTCCCGACTTTAAGCCATTCTTCGATGTGCTTTTCTGTTATGTCTAGTTGCATTTCAAGAAGGGACAAGCTGGATTGAAAATATTCTTTAAAATGTTTTACCGCTTCTGCTTTCCAATAGCCTCGATTGATACTGAGGATGGCATTCTGTCTTTCGGTGCGGATTTGAAAAAGCTTAAGTTGAAAAATTTGAAAGATTTCAGGTAATAGGTTGTAGGGGTTTCTGCCACCCTGTATTTGTTTGAAGATAGTGGCTTTCCATAAAGCTGTTTCTTTATCATGGGCATAGCTTTCTAAACGTTGGAAAAAATCCACAAAATATGAAAAGGCACTCAGAAATCTCATGGGATCAGAAAATTGTGAAACCTCTTCCCTTATTCGTTCGGAAGTAATCTCCTCCCAAACTTTAGCAGCTAACTTTTTGTTATGAGAAAAGAGAGCGATAAATTGCATTCTCAGTTCTAAAATAAACTGAATTAGGTAGTCTAAATTAGGAGGGGTTGCTTGAACAGCAGCTAGAGTCTTTTCATAGACCTCTGTCAAGGCGGTACTGTTCGGATCAAATGTAAATTTAAAAGAGGGGTTAGTAGCGATTTCGTAATCGATTTCCAATGACTCATTGCGTAAGAGGTCGTACTTTTGAGCCCACTTTTCCATCATCAGCGCTTCTAAATGCTGGTTTAATCTTTCAAGGCCACGACTTCCAGCAAAGGCGATGATTCGATCCCTAATCAGTTTTTGAGAGTCTCTTAGAGAATCTATAGCTCTTTGCTGATTGCGTGTGGGAGTTGTTTTGGACAACTCATTGATTCGGATCTCCATTTTTAGGTAAGTAAGGACCATACCTGAAGTCATGCGTTCGCGATGTTCTTTTTGACGTTCTACAAATTTTTCATTGTAGCTTTGCTGGTTAAGGCGGAACTTGGTGAGACTCTCTGAAATTTTTCCTCTTGATTTTTCTTTGGATTGAATCAGCTTTAATAAGTGTTCATAGGAATCGATCATCTCATTTGCCGATTGCAAAAACTCTTGCTCTTTTGGTTGCAACATATCTAAGGTGTCAAAGGGGTGCTCTGTCGTGAGAAAAGCGGAAAGAAACGCTTTTGTCGATTTAGTCGGGGTTGGTTCACTTGAGACCGCTTCGGAGAGTTGAGGATGAATGGTTTTGTGCCCGATTTTATTGAGTAAAGTCAACGTTGACGCAATCATAGCTGGATTTTTCAGTATTGCGCAGGCGTCTTTAAAACTTTTCCCCTTAAATGTCTCGCGAGACAAAGCTTCTTCTGCATTTGGAGCCATTCTTCGAGCTAGGATCTCCTGCCAATGTATTTCGCAGACTTCAACGGCTTTTTTGAGCGAGGCAGTGCGGGCGGGACTTCCTATAGGGCTGTTTGGAGCAGATAGGGGAATTTGCACATGATGTACAATTTGAGGGTTTACTGATGGAGATAATCCTACTGAAGGTAATGCTAGACACATATAATCCTCCTTCTATTCCTGAAAAGGGTGGCTATTTTGCGTTCTCAATAGGAGCACTTGGTCTATTCGATTGGGTGTAGGATGTATTTTGTGTGTGTCGGTTGTTTAAGTTTTATTTTGCGGTGAAGTGCGCTAATTGTTTAACACGCTTAATGATTACTAATAGTCGCAATCTTTCTATTTGTCAAAGATTATTGTGATTTTGCCTTATACAAATTGTTAGTTATTGATGGACGGAGTCGCCCTGAAAGGGCGGCTCCGTCCATCAACGACTAGCAATTTGTGTAAGGTGAACCATCCAGAAACTCAACAACCTCCTCATCCTCGACTTGGTCAAAGTCTTGATAAAACTGTCCAATCGCCATAAAATCGGAAGGGGTTGCTAAACAAATCACCTCATCTACACATACCTGCAGCTCTTCAGCTGTGTGCCAGGGCGCTACAGGGACCGCAACGACAATTTTCTTGGCGCCTTCGTGTTTGACGGATTTAACGGCAGCGAGCATTGTGGATCCCGTTGCTAATCCATCGTCTACGATGATGACAATTTTATCCTTTAAGTTCCTTGGAGGACGGTTTTTTCTAAATAGATGCAGTCGGCGCAACGCCTGCTGCTTTTCACTTTCAATGGCTTGTTCTAGATATTCTTTAGAGATTTGCATTTCTTCAATGATAGAATCATTAAAAATACCTTCCCCGGTCTCTGTGATGGCTCCGATTGCAAATTCCGGATTTGAGGGTGCCCCAATTTTTCGCGGACAGATCACATCTAAGGGCAGATACAATGCTTTAGCTACTTCATAGGCGACCACTACACCACCACGGGGTAACCCTAAGACAATGGCGTCTTTTTCATGCGCGTAATGCATCATGGAGGCTGCAAGCTGTTTTCCAGCTGATTCACGGTCCTTAAAAAGCATGCATTTCCCCCTCTAGTCATTCCCTTGTGTATCGCCAATATATAGAAATATTTTGTAAAAAAATCAACCCAATCTTTTTTTGATTTTTACAGCCTCTTAGGCAACGATAAAAAACTTCTAGATAAATAATTAAAAAAATAGATAATGCATTTATTGCAAAATGAAATTTAAACAACAAGGAGTTAAAATGAATTTTTTTGAAAAATATCGTGCATTTTTCTGGGTAGAGGGGATTGCTTTGATTTTTCTAGGGTTAGTCGCTATAGCGTTGCCGCAAATCACAACATTGGCGATTGAACTCTTTTTAGGATGGTTATTTTTGGTCGGTGGAATCGTGCAAACAGCGCGTACGTTCCTGTCTAAAGATATTCCTAGTTTTTGGCCATCGTTGGTGAGTTCTGTTTTTTCGATTGTGATAGGGGTTTTATTATTGGTCTTTCCGATATCTGGTATTTTAACGTTGACAATTTTGCTGACAGTTTTTTTTCTTGTGGAAGGCGTTTCGAAGATTGTGATCGCTTTCCAACATCGCGAAGTATCCAGATGGGGTTGGTTGGCCGTTAGTGGAGTTATTTCGTTAATTTTGGCCTCGATCATCTGGTCCGGATGGCCCGGCACAGCAACTTGGGTGATTGGCCTGATGGTTGGAATCAACATGGTGTTCTTAGGCATCACGTTGATCTCGCTAACCGGTAAAAG
>Ga0207102_1172_pt1 | contig 12060 bp, 10 predicted proteins | sample Alteio_BWMinHeat_80_FD_153573 | JGI IMG/M metagenome (GOLD analysis project Ga0207102, IMG submission 153573) | Enriched cells from forest soil in Barre Woods Harvard Forest LTER site, Petersham, Massachusetts, United States -... | ecosystem: Environmental > Terrestrial > Soil > Temperate forest >... | reverse complement strand
TGATCTTTTCGGGGTCTTTACATTTGAAGAAAATACCCCCAATGCCTGTTACTCGTTTCATTTTAAATTGTTCTTTAGTTGTTTTGGTTAAAATTGAATTGAATGCGAAACCAACGCCGAATGATGTCACAAGCGCCAAAAGTATTACTGTTTTTTTTATCATGTGTCAATATTGAACAATATAATACTTTTTTTTATGGGATGAATTATTTCAGGGTGTTGATTGGGCTTTTACCGGCAACATTTATAATCTTAGCAAACCCCGGAAACCCCTGGCGGCATAATAGGATTCTGCGCCATTATGGTAGATGAATACATGTTCGTAACGACAGTCGCCAAAGATGGCGCCTCCCAGTTTTCTGATATTGGTTGGCGTTTGAAGCCAGCTCGAGGTTTTATTGTCGAAGTTACCCAATTGTTGTAATGCACGATATTGCTCTTCAGTTAATAGTTCAATGCCCATTTCGGCGGCCATGCCAATAGCACTGTTGGCAGGTTTATGTTCTTTTCTTGAATCCAATGCTTCCTGGTCGTAACAAAGACTTCTGCGATCTTTAGGGCTTTCCGCAGAACAATCATAGAAAATATATTCGTCAGCCTTTTTATCGTAACCCACTACATCCGGCTCGCCGCCGGTTTCTTCCATGTTATGCAATGCCCATATTTTTCCGGGATTTTTTACCAGCTTGTTATGTATGGCAGGCCACTCAATACCTTTATGGCGGTTCCTATTCTTCTCAAAGCGGGTTTTTAAAATGTTAAGCAGTGCTTCACTTTGTTCCGGCGTTATTTTTTTTGTTGTTTGTTTTCGCCATAGTGATGTTTTGTTATACAAATATATGTTACAAAGCATTTGCATGGCAATACGAGCATACCAGCATTACTTTAGTAACTTTTACCGGTACATAGCAACGATTGTTAATTGTATAGCTACTTTTTGCTTACATATAGCAACGTTTTCTTTGTATATAACAACTTTTTACCTGCATATAGTAACGGTCGTTAATTGTATAACTACTTTTTGCTTATATACAGCAATTCTTTTCTTTACTATAGCTACTTTTTGCATACATATAGCAACACTTTCCTTTACTATAACATTTTTTTGCTTGCATATGGTTTGTTTTCTGATATAAATAGTTCATTTTTCTCTTTTTTAAACTACAAATAACAAATTCATGTCAATAGTAATCGCAATTATTGCTATTTAAGTGAAAAAAGAAGTTATATGCTCATTCATATAAACTATATGCCTGCAAATTGATGCTATATGAGTGAAAAAAGAACCTATATGCTCATCCAAATAAACTATATGCCTGCAAATTGATGCTATATAAGTGAAAAAGAAGCTATATGCTCATTCAAATAAACTATATGCCTGCAAATTGATGCTATATGAGTGAAAAAGAAGCTATATGCTCATTCATATAAACTATGTGCTTGCAAATTGATACTATATGAGTGAAAAAAGAAGTTATAGACTATCGGCTATTCGCGTTTCTACAAGACAGCCGTGCTATGCGAAGTTGCTGACAATAAGTGTTCGAAACGTTGGTGTATTTTTGTTATATGACAGCCGGAGAACTCATTAAACTAATACCACCAGAGATTTTTCAGGAACTGGCGGCAGAAACAAAGGTAGATACCCAGGTAAAGAAGTTATCAGGGGAAGTGATATTTAAACTGATCTTGTTTTCGATGCTCAATTCTAATAAATTGAGTTTGAGGGTAATGGAGACGTATTTGCAATCGGCAAGTTTTAAGTCATTTACCCATTACGACATTTTAGAAGGCAGGTATAACTCGATAAGGGATCGGATATGTACAATTAATTCGGAGTATTTCGAGAAGCTTTTTGAGGTTATATTTTCTATTTACAATAAACAACTCAAGGAAGAAAATGCCTTGTCAAAAGTAGATAGTACCTATGTTTCGTTGGCTACCAAGTTGTTTACAGAAGGGATGGTCAACGGAGCAAACGATAAGCGCTTTGTAAAATATACTATTGGGGTAAAAGGGAGTATTCCCTGTTCAGTAAAGGTATTCAAAGAGCAGAGTTATATAAGTGAAGACAAGGCATTGTCCAAGGCTGTAGAAGAATGTAATTGGCTGGAAGAAAATATTGTAGTAATCGATGCAGGGATACAATCAAGAAAATCGTTTGATAAATTTAGCAGTAGTAAAAAGTGGTTTATAATCCGATCCAAGCCGGCTATAAGAGTGATAAAACCAATATCATTGGCAGTAGGAGAAAAACCGAAGAACGCTACACTAACGATAATAAGTGATCAGCGAGGTAAACTGATTAGCGGAAAACAGGAAAAAACCGACAATACGTATAGGGTTATAAAGGCAACACTGGATAATAATGGGGAAATGATATGCTTTGTAACGAACCTATTGGAGGAAGATGCCTATTTAATAGCAAGTTGGTATAAGCAAAGATGGGAAATAGAAATATTTTTCAAATTTATAAAGCAACATCTAAACGTAAAACATCTGGTTTCAAGGGATGATAATGGAATCAAAGTAATGATATACATGACGATGATTTTAGCCATCCTGATACTGGCTTACAAAAAGATAAACAGACTTAAAGGGTTTAAGATTACGAAGCTGAAATTTGAACTAGAGCTTGAAAATGAAATCATTAAAGAAATTATAAAACTGTGCGGAGGTGACCCAAGTAGGGCAGAACATCTTTTTAGTTCTGCATAACTTAGGTTTCGAACACTTATTGTCGGAGACTTCGTAGAGCAGAGACGGGATCTTCACCATAAGACCCGACAACTTATTACTCACTTCGTAAGGATGCGATCGGGTTGGCCACTCCTGCCTTAATGGATTCATAGCTCACGGTGATCCATGCTATTAATAGTGCTATGAGGGGAGCCAGCAAAAACACGGCCCAACCTACCTGTATGTGATAGGCAAAACCCTGCAACCATTTGTTCACGGCCCACCAGGCCAGTGGTATGGCAATAATCATGGCAATGAGGATCAGTCGCGTAAAGTCGGTAGATAACAATTTAACAATGTTGAACAGCGAGGCGCCCAGTACTTTTCGTACGCCTATTTCTTTTGTTCGCTGCTCGGCGATAAAAGCCGACAATCCATAGAGCCCTAAACAGGAAATAAAGATGGCCAGCAGGGCAAACAAATTAAAGATGCTGCCCATTTGTTGTTCACCCTTATATTGATTAGCCAGGTCCTGGTCAAGAAAATTATAGGCGAAGGGATAGGCTGGTTCCAGCTCCTGGCTGATTTTCCCCAGGGTTTTGATGGTAGCCTCCGTAGCACCGGGTTGTGTTCGTACCACTATTATTCCGCCATATTTGTTCAATCGCATCACCAGGGGTTCAATGGTTCGCTGAATGGGTTTGAAATTGAAATCGGCTACTACCCCAATAATGGAGCCTTTTGTGTCCTGGAAAGAAATTTGCTGACCTATGGCGCTATTCGGGGTCATCCTCATGGTACGGGCAGCTGTTTCATTCAGGATATAATTAGTGGTATCGCTTTTGAAATCTTTCGAAAATGCACGACCGCTGAGGATTTTCATATGGAAAATATCGAAGAAGCGTTCGTCTACGTCCATGGATGGAAAAACGATCTGCGACTTTGGGTCCTTACCTGGCCAAATAACATTGATGCTGCCGGTGACAAGATCGGTTGGCAGGTCGGAGGTGACGGTCCAGTTCAACGAATGCTGTGTCAGCCCGGCATACAGCGCATCTTTCTTATTCCACATATTTCCTTTCATGCGCATGTACAGCAGGTTCTCTTTTTCAAAACCAAGATTCCTGTTCCTGATGTATCGCAGCTGGTTGAAAATAACTACAGTGCCAATCAACAGCACAATGGAAACAATAAACTGCACCACTACCAGCCCATTGCGAAACACGCGATTACCTCCCAGGTTGCGCAGGCTGCCTTTCAGCACTTTCACAGGCTGAAAGCCGGAGAGGAACAGGGCGGGCCAACTGCCGGATAGTATACCTGTAGCGATTGAAATGCCCAGCAGGCTCAACAGAAGCCGTCCATCACTCAATTGTAGGGTCAATGTTTTACCGGCCAGCGTATTAAAAGCAGGCAACACCAGCCACACTAATACCAGCGCTACCAACAGCGAAAAGAAGGAAATGAGTAACGACTCACCCAGGAATTGCCTGATCAATTGCCCTCTCCCCGCCCCTACTACTTTACGCAATCCCACTTCCTTTGCCCTGCGCGCCGAACGTGCCGTGGCCAGGTTCATGAAATTGATACAGGCCACCACCAAAATAAAAATGGCCACTACAAAAAAGATATTGACATATTGGATATTGCCCATTCCGGATAAATCCAGCTGTAAATTGGAATGCAGGTGTATGCGGGTAAGCGGTTGCAAATGAAGATCGATCTTTATATCCTTCTCATGCTGCAGGTATATCTTATCCAGCTGGTGTTCCAGGCCTGCCAGGGCACCGGGGGCAGCATGGAAGTTTTTATCCAGCTGAATATAGTCATAAAAATCAAAATTGTCCCATAAATTCTCCGTCATATACCGGTGATGAGCAATGGCAGCAATGGGAATGATAAAGTCAAACTGTAAATGAGCGTTGGTGGGAATGTTGGCCAGTACGCCGGTGACAACTACATTGTCCTGGTTATCTTTCCTGAGCACTTTTCCCAGCGGGTTTTCCTTTCCAAAATATTTTTTAGCCATATACTCAGTGATCAATATGGCGTCGGGACGCATCATTGCAGTTCGCACATCTCCTTTTACAAGCGGGAAAGAAAAAATATCCAGGAAGGTACTGTCGGCATAGAATATCCGATGTTCTTCAAATTTGCGGTCGCCCACGGTAAAAAGAGCGGTGGTTGGTTTTATCAACCTGACTGTATTTTTTATCACCGGCAGCACGGATTGAAATCCCTGTGTCATCCCCGCTGTAGATACGGCTGTCTTAAAATCTCCTGCATTGGAAGTGATGCGGTATATCTGTTCGGCATGCTTATGAAACCTGTCATAACTCAATTCGTTCTGTACCCACAGCAGGATCAGGATGCTGGATGCCATGCCAATAGCAAGACCGGAAATATTGATGATGGAATAGGCTTTATGACGCAGGATGCTTCGCAGCGCGATTTTAAGATAGTTCTTCAGCATTGGTTAACAGTTATCTGCGTGGGAATGCGAAAAAAGTGCCATTTTAGTATCTTGATGATCCTTAATTTGTTACACGATAAAAGACAGGCAAAGTGTTCGTTTTTGATACGAACAGTGTTCGAAAGGTGAAACAGGTGTGAGGTTGTGAAATATCAGTTATATCCCGCTTTTACTTTTTCAAACCTTTTTTGGGCAGTTTCAAGATCTTCATCGTGGTCAGCGCAAAAAACAATGAAGTCGGTTGTTTTGGGTATTTAGGTATTTATTTAGTCTTATAGTTGAATATAACATAATCTTTTATGTTGTCATTTTTTGCTTCTTTCGAAAATTGTACGGTTATATGATCGAGCTTTTTCATATCTGGGTGATGGTCTAAAATTCTTTGTCTAACCAGGATACCTATACTGTCTAATTCACTATGGGACCTGCTGTCAACATCAAACCTGGAGAAGGTAATAGTAATCTTGTTATCTTTTGGGGTTGGTCCCCAGGCAACTGATGTATCGATATGATCAGTGTGGAAAAATGCAGCCAAATCGGAATTTATACTTTGAGCTTCTTCAAACGTCTTTTTTAGATTGCAGCAAATAAACAAAGAACAACATAGTAGTAATAAGGAAGTCTTCATGTAAGCTTATTTATGGTTAATAATGGTTGGTGTATAAAGATAGCAGTCTGCTTGTTGCTGACATGTTAATGCGCCACAAAAAAGCCCCCGGGTTACCCCGGAGGCATCTTGTTTACCGTGTACAATAAGGTGTATCGGATCAGGACTAAATAAGGTTAATTGGCATGGGCAAGGGATTGCTGTTCCCACATCTTAAGGCCTTTTTGCAGATCGTCTGCATTCATTACGGGGCAGAATTCTACTTTGGCGTTCAGTTGTGTGAAGAAAGGTTCGGCTATGGCGGGAATCTCGGAGGGGTCTTTCATATCAAAGACCATAATACAGGCCCTGTTGCCATCTATGGTGTGAAAATAGCTGGCTTCGGGTTTCAATTTGTCCATGGTTGATTTGATAATGGCAGGAAGAGAACCATCCATTATAGCCTTGTTGGAGGCTGTTACGTCGAGCGTGATCCTGACTAGTGTACGCATGGTAAAATGTTTTGGTGTCACCGAATATAAGCTATTTATTTAATATTTGGTGACACTTTTCTTCCATGCTGATTATAGCCCGTCATTAATCGGCATACTTTGCAGGGAGTTAATTGTTTATACGAGTTTATAAATGTATTCTTCAATTTCTGCCTGTCTTGCATTGGCAAATCCACGGTCAGTTCCCACTTTCACAAAGCCACATTTTTCCAGTACTCTTTGCGAGCCAATATTGTCAAAAGCTACCCGTCCAAAAATTGGCCTGGTGCTTTCTATTTGTAGAAAAGCTGAAAGAGCGCCTGATGCAATTCCCTGTCCCCAAAATTTTTTATCTATCCAGTAAGTAATTTCTGCGTCGCCTTCCATTATAAATTTTGCCACACTGCCTGCAATATGGTCATCCACCAATATTGTTCGCATGTTAATAGTGGGGTCGTTAAGCAGCCTGGTATATTTGTTTATGTAAGCAACTTTATCAGCATAGTCTTTTGGCATAAAAGCCGCCAGATAACCAGCTTCCGTGTCGAGCTGAAATTCAAAGAGCAACTCCAGGTCGGTATGTTCCGTTGGCCTAAGATTTACTTTTATTTTATCCATCGCATATTTATTTTATAATACTAAAGTCCAGAATTTCCTGTTCCTTAATGAATAGTTCTATGCCGTTGAGTTAAGGAAAACGGAGAGATCATCCCCTCCGAAGGAGGGGACTGGCTTGCACCCTGTAAGCCTTAAGTAAGCGACATTGATTAATGATTCATCCTATTTGATTTACCAATCTAATTTTAATAAAGAAACGCCCTGGCGTGGTAACAGCATGTTAATCACGGCTTCGCCATTGTTGGTATTTATCCATTCCGGCGAACCCAACAAATGCAGCTGACCTGCTCTTTCCAGTTCGGCTATCTGCTCTGTAGAAGGGTTTTGCGGCGACCCCATTTTCTTCCACGCTTCGTAGGCATTGCTGTGCTCATCGTCAATACGATAGTGATGCAACAATACCTGTTTTACAGGAATACCTTTTATCTGCACGGTAACGTTTTCCGGCGCCGGTTTTACATCATCATCGTGGTAATTCCATATCAAAACAGTGGCATCGTGGGTGTTTTTACAGGCCATGCCGTTAATGTCTGCATAGGATTGTCTGAAGCCCGAATCTACAGCCATGCGAAGATCGTAGCCCTGATTGGAAGCCACGGCAACACGGTTGCCTTTCATCATACCCAACATGCGAAATACGTTCAATACGGGTTTGTCAACACCATTGGTGGCAAGATCTCTAAAACCGTAAAACCAGGGCTGGTTTTCAAATTCAAATGACCAGGATACTGCGCCTTTAAAATGTATGTTGTACAAATCGGCCAGCGCATATTCGCGGGCAAAAGATGCCGCCGTATAACTGGAATACATAGTGCCATTGCGATAGGCGTTTTCAGGATTGGTGTGCATGCCGCATGCGGCACAACCTTCAGGGTCTGATTCGCCAATAACAACCGGGATATTTTTTAACTGGGGATAAGCCGCTACGAATTTAAAACCCGCTTCTATATCTTTTAACTGCCTGCTCATATTCATCTGCACATGGCCGTTTACCACTTTAGGCGAACCTTTGGCATGAAACAGTATAATATCAACCGGCGCTCCCTTTTTGCCGGTTACATAATTGGTATCCTGGAAGCAGTGTTTGGCAAAAGCATGCAGCCATTTTTGCGCGTTTTTGCTACCGGTGCCGGCAATATTGATGCCCCCTATTTTGGCCGTGGGCAGCGCGCGTTTCACGGCATCTGTAGTATAATCGTATAATTTAAAAAATTCATCCATTGTTCCTTTCCAGTAACCGTTAGGTTCGTTCCATAACTCCCAATACCAACTTTCCACTTCATTTTTACCATACCGGTCTACGCTGTGTTTTACCCATTGGTATACCAGTGCAGCCCATTTTTTATAGTCTTTTGGCGGGTAAGCCCAGCCCGTCATGATCTTTCCATAGGGATCGCCAGGCTGCCAGTCGTGTTTGTAGGGTTGCGGTTTTACAGATAATGCTTCGGGCATAAAACCAATTTGTGCCAACGGTTTCATGCCCCGCTGTATGTAGGTATCGAAAATGCTGTCGATAATCGTCCAGTTATATACGGGGTTGCTATTGGCGTCTTCTGTATACGCGTTGGTGGAGCCCCATTTTAAAGAAGGTGTGCCATCGCCGGTTACCAGCAGGCTGTGCGCGCGAATATATACCGGAACAGGGCTCAGCGCTGCGATCTCCGACAGCAACTTTTTCCCATCTTTCATATAGGTATAGTTGGGCTCATCATAGCCAAACCAGGCCCAGGCAGGATACATGGGGCCAATGGTTTTGTTACAATCAACCTGTATAAAGGCCGGCGTCTTGTTGCTTTGTGCGTGGCAGTTTATCGTAAAATGAACAATTATAAAACATAGTAATGGCAAGCAAAAGGAATGACTACGCATTTGGTTTATGTTATTGTCTGAAATTTATAGTATTTCCTGCTATTTGTAACAGGTTTTTATCAGGCTATTCCCCTGCCAAGCGCTAAACAAAAAGCAACGAACAGCACGAATATCACTACCACAAAAACCGGGCTTGTTGCAGGTTGGTAATTATTGGCTTTTGTTTGTTTACCCGTAATAAATATAATGGGCAGTGCCCCTATCGCTTCAAGCAACCCTTCAAAGGCTGCATGCATCCTGTCATATTTAAAAAATAAACCGGCGATAACTGCTGCTGTTACTGCGGCTAACCAGGCGTAAAGAATACTTTGTTTTAATTGAAATCCGGTAAATATTTCCTTCATTCTGTTAACGTGCCGCCTGGTTATTTTTATAGAAAGCAGGTAAGCCATAATGCCGGCAATTATCAATACTGGTTTTCCCAGTGTCCCGATGTGTAATTCATTGATTGAATAAGTCCAGTCGCCTGTACTGAAGCCAGATTGTAAAATAGTGCCCGAAAACCAAAAGAGGTTGTAGGTCATTATATTCAGCAGCAAAAAGGCAGAAAAAAGAGAAAGATGCTTACGCCTTTTAAGAAAGCCATGTATTAATAGGCCAAAGAATAAATTAGAAACCGGGCCGCCAAGGTCTATAAGAAAACTACCGGGGTGGCTTTTAAAATAAACTGAACTTATAAGATCAATCCTGTGCCCGATTATTAAACAGGCGCCGCCATGTCCTACCACTTCGTGCAAAACATCTGCCAGCATATAGGCAGCCACTCCAACAGCCGATACGGTCATTATCCATTTACCTTTCATTTGTTTTTATTTTGAATAACAATATGTGAAGCTTAGATGTGGCACACCTCCTTTGCGACGAAAAGGAGGTGTGCCACATCTTGCCAACACTAGTGCATGGAACCTCCCTTCCCCAGGGGGTTTGCAGGGAGATTGCCTGAAGCAACACCCGAAGCCGTTGTTTTTAATCTGGCGCGGGTAATCTTGTCCAGGAAAGCCTGTCTGAATTTCGGACTGGGCTCTTTAAGCAGAATAATGAGGCTTCCGAACTCACGCGCAAACGGATTGGTGATGCTGCTCATCAATTTTGCCGATGCAAATTCATGCATAAAGGCATGCTGCATTTCCTGTTTGTCATCGGTTACAAGCAATATGATTTTGTATTTACTCAAGTCTTCCGGCATCCAGTACAGGAAACTGGCGTTATCGCTGTACACGGGTGGTAAATGATATTGCGGACCATAATAATCTACGGCAGCTGCTTCCCCGTAATTATCGCAAAACAAAATGGTGTTGGCTTTCTCTTCCGGGGTCAGGGTTTCATAGGCCCTGGCAACTTTTTGGGTCATTTCTTTCCACGACAGCATATCGGCAAAATCCTGTGGCAAAGGATGGTCTTTCAAATCTTCCCAGCGCAAGGCGCCAGCTTTTTGCGCAATACCATTGCCGGCATAATGAGCTGCTAATTGAGATGGCGGCATTACGGGGAGCATAACCATCACAAATCCATATCCCAGTATAGTGCACACCGTTACCATAGCATAGCGTAGGTAGGTCAGTCTTTTTTCAGTCCAACGTTCCAGGGCAACGGCCCCAAAGCCAAACAAGATGGGGTAAGCGCCCAGGGCATAGTATCCTTTGGCCTGACCAGCGGCCAGCAGTAGCATTACTATAACAAAAGCCCATCCTATGAACCGGTAAGGTTTGCCCCAGCTGGTAAAACCTGCTGCATACAACCCGCTCAACCAAATGAAAAGACCGGGCAGATTCATTAAAACCTGTTCGGAAAAAAAGGTGGCACGGCTTATATATTTCAATTGGGTGCGGTGCAGCTCGTTCATATGAAATACAACAGGAAATCCATGCTTCCATTGCCATAACAAATTGGGCACGAACAGTAGCAGGCCCAGCCCCAACGCATATAAAAAATGGCGATTGAACAACAATCGCCGCTGTGGTGTGAGCAATAGCCCCACGGCCAGGCTGATGGCAAAGAAAACCATTGAATATTTACTCAACATGCCCAGGCCCATGCTAATGCCAGCCAGGTATAACCAACGAGGTTGTTCTGATTGTACATAGCGTACGAGCCCATAAGCCATCAGGGTCCAAAAGAAGATGTCCAGGCAGTTTGGCTGAAATAGGTAATGTACTCTTAGGTAAACACCGAATATAAAGGGCAGGAAACTCAGGAACAGGGCAAATGCCCTGCCACCCAAAGAAAGCACCAACCTGCCTACCACTATATAAGTGAGTGCGCCGAAGAGAGATGGCCACAGCTTTATCAAGAAAAGGCTGCCGCCAAACAGGTTTGTCAACCAGGCAAAAACAGATAATAGTGGTGGTATCTCCATATAACCCCAGGCCATATGCAGGCCTTCGGCCAGGTAAAGAAATTCGTCTCTATGAGGTTCGTAGACCCCGTTTTGCAGGATAAACGGCAGTATAAGCTTTATCAACGCTAACAGGTATAACAGGCGGTATTCCTTCTTCATGGACGGAGGTTTGGTTATAAGGTTAGGGAAAACGTGCTTACCAAAGATAACGGTTTTACCTATACTTACTCCGGGGTAAGTACTTGTACAGGCGTATGTTCCCTCCTACTTTTGTGAAATCATTTAAGAAAAATACAGAAAAAATGAAAGTAACAATTACAGGTTCCTTAGGGAACATAGGCCGGGTTCTTACAGAAAAATTAGTAGCCAATGGTCACGAAGTTAAGGTTATAAGTTCCAATGCCGAAAGAGCGCAGGATATTGAAAAATTGAAAGCAACTCCTTTGATCGGCTCTATAGAAGACTATGAATTTATTAAAGAGGCGTTTGCAGGTAGCGATGCGGTTTACCTGATGATACCACCCAGTTTCAAACCCATCGAGGAGAAACAATACATTAAAACTATCGGCGAACAGTATGCAAAAGCCATTCAGGAAAACGGCGTAAAGTATGTGATTAACTTAAGTAGCATCGGAGCCCATGATGCCAATGGTTCAGGCGCTGGCGGGGCAAGATATTATGTAGAGCAACAATTGAATGCTTTGAAAAATGTTCACGTGCTGCACCTGCGCCCAGGCTTATTCCTGACTAATTTTTATGGCGCCATCGATATGATAAAGCATCAGCATATGCTGGGCAACAATTTCGACGGAACGGTGCCCCTTGCGCTTACTCACCCAAGAGATATTGCCAATGCCGCCTTTACTGCTTTGAATAACTTATCTTTTTCTGGCAAGCAATTCCAATACATTGTGAGCGATGAAAAAAATGGCTCTGAAATTGCCAAAACGTTAGGCAATGCTGTTGGTAAGCCTCAGGTTAACTGGGTTGCTTTTTCTGATGAACA
>Ga0207102_1168_pt1 | contig 12238 bp, 8 predicted proteins | sample Alteio_BWMinHeat_80_FD_153573 | JGI IMG/M metagenome (GOLD analysis project Ga0207102, IMG submission 153573) | Enriched cells from forest soil in Barre Woods Harvard Forest LTER site, Petersham, Massachusetts, United States -... | ecosystem: Environmental > Terrestrial > Soil > Temperate forest >... | reverse complement strand
GAATTTACGGGTAGCAAATCGAGCACAGCGCACATAGCCGCCAGGCCAGAACCAAAAGCATAGCCTGCTTTACCCTCTTCAAGGTCAGCAATCGCACGTTCAAACGCGTGGCGTGTCGGGTTATGACCGCGGGCGTAGACGAAACCTTTATGTTCGCCCGGCGTTGATTGCGCATAAGTAGATGTCGCATAAATCGGCATGGAGACCGCGCCCGTCGTCGGATCAGGAGATTGCCCTGCGTGGATGCAGCGGGTGGAGAATTTTGTTTTGGAATTGCTAATACTCATTTTCCTTGTGCCTTTAAAACAAAGTAATTCAACAAGTCGATACGCGTGACAAGCCCCAGAAACGCATCATCTTCGGTGATCACCACCATGGGATTGTTTTCCAACAGCGCCGCGACTTCACTGAGATCGGCCGTGCTGGGCAGTTTTGCCGGCGGTTGCTTCATAACTTTGCTGATGGCAATATCCAGCCGCGCCTCCGACTGCGAGGCATATTTCAGCAACACTGCCTCATCAACAATCCCTACCAGCTTTCCCGCCGCGTCAATAACCGGCACCTGCGACACATCGGCTACGCGCATGCGTTTATAGGCGGTCAGCAGCGTATCCGTCGGGCGGACAATGACCGTATCGCCGTGGTCGTGGCGGCGGACGACCAGATCTTCCACCGTGTTGGTTTTGACGCGATGCTGGAACCCCTGCTCCGTCATCCAGAAATCGCTGAAGGTCTTGGAAAGGTATTTGTCACCACGGTCGCAGATCAACGTCACGACACGCTTCGGCGTCTTCTGCTCCCGGCAGTATTTCAGCGCCGCCGTGAACAGCGTGCCGGAGGATGTTCCCGCGAGAATGCCCTCTTTCACCAGCAGGGCGCGGGTTGCGGCAAGGCTTTCTTCATCCGTGATGCTGTAGGCTTTTTTAATGAGGGACATATCCATGATCGGCGGAATAAAATCCTCGCCGATGCCCTCGACCACCCATGAACCGGGCTTGATTTTCTCGTTACGATTGACCAGCGGCTCCAGTATTGACCCCACCGGATCGGCCAGAACCATCTCCGTTTTCAGGCTGACTTTTTTGAAATAGTTGCCGATCCCCGTCAGCGTGCCGCCGGAGCCGACACCGCAGACGATGGCATCGACATCATGCCCCATCTGCTCCCAGATTTCGGGCCCGGTTGTCGTTTCATGCGCCAGAACATTGGCGGGGTTGCTGAACTGGTTGGTATAGAAGCCGCCTGTTTCCTTGGCGATGCGCTCCGCGACATCCTGATAATATTCCGGATGCCCCTTCACGACATCGGAACGTGCAATCCGCACATCGGCGCCGAGCGCCTTGCAGTTGAGGACTTTCTCGCGCGACATTTTATCGGGCAGCACGAGGATGATTTTATACCCTTTCAGCGCCGCGATCAGCGCGAGGCCGAGCCCGGTATTGCCCGCCGTCGCCTCGACGATGGTGCCGCCGGGCTTGAGCCGGCCATCCTTCTCCGCCGCCTCGATCATGCTAAGCGCCATGCGGTCTTTGATGGAGCCGCCGGGGTTCTGTGATTCAAGCTTGACGAACAGGCGGCACGGGCCGGTATCGAAATGTTTGATTTCGATCAACGGCGTACCACCAATGAGCTTCAGAATATCACTCACAATTCACCATAATGCTGCAATTATTTGTGCTGTCAATATTGTAAGACTTTACTATCATATTCAGCATGACGAAGCACGCACATTCAATCCCTCCCGAAACGATCTGGCCCGCTATTTGTACGGAGGCCAAGCGCATCAAAACAGAAGAGCCCGCACTCGCGGCATTTGTGCAGGGCAACATTCTCGCGGAAATAAGTCTCCTGCCCGCGCTGGCGAAGATATTGTCGGTCAAGCTGGCCTCGGTGGAAATAACGGCGAAATCGCTGCATGAAATTTTTGTCGCTATTTATCGGGATGCATCCGGTTTGGAACAAGCCGCGCAGCATGACCTGATCGCCGCCAAACAAAACGACCCTGCCGCGTATGACTTCCTCACGCCATTTCTCTTTTTCAAAGGCTTTCAGGCGCTGCAATCCTACCGCCTTGCGAACATTCTGTGGAAACAGGGGCGCCGGCATCTCGCGCTGCATCTGCAAAGCCGCATGTCGGAACATTTCGGCGTCGATATCCATCCCGCCGCCGTCATCGGTCATGGCGTGATGATGGATCATGCAACGGGAATCGTGATCGGCGAGACGGCGGTTGTCGAAAATGACGTGCTGTTCTGGCACGGCGTCACCCTCGGCGGCAAATCCACCAACGGCGGCGACCGCCACCCCAAAATAAGACAAGGCGTCCACCTCGGCGCCGGTTCCACCATACTCGGGCCTATAGAAGTCGGCGCGGGTTCGCGCGTAGCGGCGGGGAGCGTGGTGGTGGAGAATGTGGCGGCGGGCGTTACGGTCGCTGGGGTTCCGGCGAAGGTTGTCAGTAAGAGCTAAGCCGTCTTCTACTATCTCGAATATCTCAAAACTTCGCCGTCAGCATATAGAACATTCGTCCGCGCTTGCTGTTGTCGGAGGCGAGAGGGCGTGTCAGGGGTTTTGCGTATTCGAAGGAGCCGGAAATGTTGTTGTTGACGATGGCGCGTAAGCCAACGCCCGCCGATGCGATAGACATGATCCGGTTCTGCGGGTCGGTGCTTTGCGGGTCCCAGACTTTGCCGATGTCGTAGAAGCCGTAAGGTTGCAGCTTCTGCACCTGCGCGTAAACAGGATTGGCGCGCAATTCAACGCGCCCCGCAATCCCGTCCTTGCCGGTTATTTCGGAGCTGTCATAGGCGCTGCCGTAGCTCGCGCCGCCGACGCCGAATTCTTCCGAACTCAGGAGGCTGTCGGCGGATTTTTGTCCGGTGGCGGCGGTGTAAAGCTCGCAGGTGTCCGGCAGGCTTTGCGTGCGGGTTGCCTCGAAGGTTGCCTTGAAGAATTGCGGGTCGCCCTCGGCCCGGCTCATATTGGAATCACCGGGCTTGCTGGCGTTGAGTCCGTTGATGCCATTGCTGATCTCGGTCGATAGCGTATTCACGCCTTGAAAGCTATCAGCGTTCTGGTACTGCAAGCTCAGGCGCTCAATGCGCAGCCTGTCCACAACCACCGGATCGCCGAGACCATCACTGCGGTCGCTATTGAAATACTCAAACTTGAACGTACCGGAAAGATTTTCATTGCGTGAACGGATAAAAGGATGCGTGACACTGATGGAATAATCATGCGTTAATCCATCAATGCCGATTTGCGTCAGCGTAAAGCCGGGGTTGGTTGTCGTGACGTTACCGCTCACGTTCAGCGTCGTGCCCATATAGCCGAGGGGACGCGTAAAACCGAGCGTCGTGGAGTACAGATTTCCCGGCGCCAAAGCATCCTGTATGGAGATGCCTTCGTTATACCCGAGCGCATTGTTCAGGCGCCCGGTGGCGTTGTATTGCTCCGGCCCTATGAAGCGCGAGCCGCGGTTATCCGTCTCCGCCGACACGTCATAGGGCTTATGCTCGATAGTAATTGTCAGGTCGGAAGCGCCGGGAACATAGGGCGATGGCGACAGCACGGATTTCGCCGTTACGCCCGGCAGATCATTCAATATCAGCATATATTTTTCCAGCACCTTCTCGTTCAGGGGCTTCGATACCTTGATGAGATCGCCATAGCCTGCGTAATACGACGGCGTATCGTTGGTGGTTTTGTTCTGGATGTGGACTTCATCGATATAACCCTCGACCGCGCGCAATGTGATATGGCCGTCTTTGATGTGCTGCGGCGGGACGATGACCTGCGTCAGGATGTAGCCGTCATTGCGATACTTCGTTGTCAGCTCATTGGCGAGGCTATAGATGTCAACAAGGCTGATTTTCTGGCCGACCATCTTCTGGTACAGCGGCGCGACATCGGCCTGCTTGTAAACGGTCATGCCTTCAATCTGCACATCAGCCAGAACAAAAGTTATCTTCTCTGCTCCGGCGGGAGCCTGCTGCGGTGTGATGGAGGGCGCGCTGGTTTTAACTTCCGGCGCAACCTGAGGCGGCGGCGGGGCGATCTGCTGCTGGACGCGGGACGGGTCTGCCGTGCTGGGAATATTCACGGCGGCAAAAGCCGCCGCCGGAAAGCCCACAAGAACCAGCACCGCGATAATAAAAATATGTTTTTTTAAGGCGGGCACGATCAATCTTCTATATCAACAACCCATTTGTCTCGCCTGTCGTCCCCCTTGAAGTCTTTATCGCGCTTGCGGCGGCGGTCAGGACCGGTAAACTCATCGCTATGCACAAAGGGACGCGGCTTCTCGATGATGGCTTCGATACGTTTGTAAAGCGCTTGCGCGGTAAAAGGCTTCCTGAGAAATTCCGTGATGCCGGAATCTCTCGCCTCGGCCACCCTTTTTATCGAACTGAGCGCCGTCATAAAAATAATGGGCGTGTAGGGGTTTTCATTATCATGCCGGACTGTTTTGGTGAACTCGATGCCATTGATGCTGTCGAGGTCCCAGTCAATGATCATGAGGTCAGGCTTGCGGCCCTTGAAGGTTTGCAGCCCGCTTTTTCCATCCGTGCAGGTGAGAATCATCTTCACGCCGAACATCTTGAGGACTTCCTTGATGAGATCCACGATAGCCGGCTGCTTATCAACAATCAGGACAGTAATATTTTCAAATTTGTAAGCCATGTGTTCGAATATCCGCTCTAGTGCAAACTGGTCCCTGAATGCAGGACAATAATAATGATATAAGCAAGGTGCGTCAGGTTATGCGCTTCCTGATCCAGCCCGAAAGCCCACCAGTAAGCGTTGTCCTTGTACGTCCAGCCCGTCTTGTGGTTCAGCATGGCCTTGGCTTTATCAATAAGAGAATGAACAACAAAATCCACAGCGCCAAGCCACCAGAGCGCAGGCGCGAAGTAGAGCATCATCAAAAAAGTGAAAGCCCCGTGGATGCCGGCATGAATGAACAAGGCCTTGCTTCCATCTGGCTTCCCCGGCTGTCCCTTGACCAGAGCCATCCACGACGACTGCAGGAAGAAGTCGCAGACAAGCTGCTTGACCCGAAAAGCTAAATATAAAATAAGTATGCCAGCGAGAGTCATGAACACCCCGGATGAAATATCCCACGTCTTATTTTACTTGTGTTTGGGCGTATCTGACCAGCAATAAAGCATTCCCGTAATATAAATATTTTAATGGAAATTAACACTTCCTTTATTTCATCCGTCGTAAAATATGCCCAAGGAGTGTATCGGGCAGTATGTCGGAGTCTGCAAAGAAAATATTCAAAAAAGGCGATATCCTGCTGCGCGAGGGCGAGCCAGGGAACAGCGCCTATGTGATTGAATCGGGCAGTGTCGAAATCCTGATCCAGCGCGACGGAGCGCTGATCCAGATCGGGACCCGCGGCGCCGGCTCGCTCATCGGCGAAATGGCCATGATTGACGATAAACCGAGAACGGCCACCATCCGCGCCATAGAAGACTGTCACGTCATGGAAATTACACGCGAGGAGTTTTCCCGCCGCGTCGATTCTGCCGACCCGATCCTGAAAATGATGATGCGCGTCATCATGGCCCGTTACCGCGATGTGATCAGCCGCTCGCAGTTTTTGCCGCCCGCTGCCCACGCCGGGATGACGGCAGAAAACGCGGAGAACAGCGACGAGCATCACGAACTTGCCGTCAAGACTATTAAAATACACCATGAGCTGAAAGCCGCTCTCGCCAAGAATGAACTGGTGCTTTATTACCAGCCGATTATTTCGATGCAGGATATGAAGATCAGCGGGTTCGAGGCGCTGATGCGCTGGAAACACCCTGAAAAAGGCCTCATTTCTCCCGGTGTCTTTATTCCTGTGGCGGAGGAAAGCGGATTGATCGTCGAACTTTCACGCTGGGCGCTCGGCGTCTCGTGCGATGCCCTCAAGGACATCCACCAGGCCGCCAGCCAGAAACTGGTCGGCAGCCATCCGATTTTTATCAGCGTCAACTTCTCCGTCAAGGATTTCTCAACCGGCAATTTTTTTGACCAGATCCAGTCAACATTGCGTGACAAGGGGATAGATCCCGCACATATCCACCTCGAGATCACCGAAAGCCTGCTGATGGAAGCCCCTGGTCCGGCCAAGGAAGCGCTTGAAAAATGCCGCAAATTCGGCACCAGCGTCTCGATCGACGACTTCGGCACCGGTTATTCCTCGCTCAGTTACCTACACTATTTCCCGATCGACACCCTGAAAGTGGACCAAAGCTTTATCCGCTCCATGAGCAAGGACCCTTCCAACAGGCTGCTGGTAAAATCCATCATCGGCCTTGCGCATAGCCTGAATATGAAAGTCATCGCCGAAGGGATAGAAACCCGGGAAGAAGCCGTCATCCTCAAAGAACTCGGCTGCGAGGAATGCCAGGGCTACTGGTTCGCCAAGCCCATGCCGCTTGAGGATGCCCTGAAATTCGTCCAGAACTGGCAACCGCCGCAGATAGCCTGAAATGAGATTTTCAGCCGCCAACCGCCGTTCGGGGGTGGCATTGGAATTATGCAGGCAAAAAAACTATAATCCATTGATATAATATATAACAAATTCAAGTAGATAGGTTATACTTTATGTCTATATTAACTAACTTGGCGCCTTTGGTAGCTTTTCATAGTCAATTAACCTTTTTCCTTTAGAATTAAAGGATAGGGATTGTGTATTTCGATATGGGGGTAGAATCATGCCAAAAGACATGCCAGCCGACATGAAAATAGAAGCAGTAGCAGGGAAACCTGTAGAGCTTCCCAGTGGTGATTTTATCGCCAATGCCGATATGACACGCTCCGGCATGGACCTTCATCTCACTGGACCCGATGGTCACACCATCGTCGTTGAGGGATATTTTGCACAGCAGACTCCGCCCGATCTCGTCACGCACGACGGCGCAAGGCTGACTCCGGCGATGGTCAGCGCTTTCGTCCCGCCCGAACATGCGGGTCAATATGCCTCCTCCGGCCAGATCGCCAGCGACGCCAGCCCCGCCGGAAAAATTACACAGGTGGTTGGTGATGCACAGATTGTCCACGCCGACGGCACGAAAACGCCGGCCATCGTCGGCTCACCGGTTTATCAGGGCGATGTGATCGAGACCTCCAAGACAGGAGCCGTGAACATCCAGTTCGCTGACAACACGACCTTTGCGATCAGCGAGAGCGCACGCATGTCTGTCGACCAGTTCGTTTATCATTCCGCGGACCACAGCGGCAGCACTTTCTTCTCCATGCTGCAGGGTGTGTTCGTTTACACCAGCGGCCTGATCGGCAAGACAGACCCAGGCGCCGTCAACATCGAAACGCCGGTCGGCTCAATCGGCATTCGCGGCACGGTCGTTGCCGGACACATCCTGCCCGCCGGTCAGAACAGCCAGATCACCATCGTCGACGGCGCAATCACCCTGACCAACGGTACCGGCACGCAGGACCTGAACAATACTCTTGCAACAGTGTCCGTCAGCGGTTACCAGTCACCCATCACATCCCTGCCGATGGATGCCGCTACGTTCAACAATACATACAGTGCGATATCTTCTGTCGCAGGCAATGAGCTGAGCCACTTTACCGGCATGGCAGTCCCGGCTCCCGCTGCAGAACACGCACCAGCCGCCACAGCCCCGGTGCCCGCAGGAAGCAACGGCGAGACCGCGCCGGCAACCGCAACACCTGCAGCGCATAGTCCGGCAGCAGCGCCAGTTACGGCTCCGGCGCCAGCAACGCCGACCGGTTCCGCAGCTCCGGCTCCCGCCACTACGGACAGCGGCACAACGCAAGCCGCTAACACGGCTCCAGCGCCTGCGACTACAACAGCGCCAGCAACAGCAGCACCGCCGCCTCCTGCCACGACGACGGCAGAGACCACCACAGCACCGCCTCCTCCCCCTTCGACAGCATCCACCTTCAACAGCGGCTCTGGCACCAGCAATTTTGGCACAGGTTCCGGGACAACGACATTTGCAGCACCTCCACCAACGGGCGGCAATGCGGGAACCACGGCAGCTGCGCCGCCGCCACCTACAACAAATACTCCCCCGTCGACAAATACGACGACAATGACAATAGCGCCGCCGCCGATAGTATTTAGCCTTCATGCCGTCGATCCCACCAACGGAACGGACGTCCTGATAAGCAGCCCGATAACCTATCTGCTGACATTCAACGAGCCTCTTTCGGCAATGCCCACGACGGCAAGCTTTAGCAACCATGGATCAGCCACCGTAGCAGTCCAATCCGTTGTCGCCACTTCCACCCCCAACCAGTACGCCGTGACGGTTGAAGCCATGACGTTCGGGACGGTGCAAATGCAGGCAGTGAGCACTACAGGTGTGGTCATTACAGATATAAACGGCGACCCGCTGACCAACCCGACGGACTCCACGGTTAAAACCGTAGTGAGCTATTTGGGCACAGGCAACGATACATACGGCATTTCCTTCACTCCCACCTCATTAGCCATTGATGGCGGCACCGGATATAACCATCTGTATATGACCGGCAGCAATACCCACCTGGATCTCACGAACCCAAGCCAGTTCGTCAGGAACTTTTCGGAGATTGATTTTCAAACGTCTACCGGCAGCAACGTTACGTTGAATGCGCAAAGCATTTATAACATGACGAACGGTGTCACCGGCGCTGCCGTCGACACGCTTAATGTCATGGCTTCACCTAGCGCCATGCACGACTTTGTGAATATTGTTCCCAGTCCAGCGGGTGGCAGTCTCACTCTTACGGCGGGAATCTGGGGTGTTAGCCAGGCTTTAACTTACACAGGGACGGCTGCTAATGGCAGCACGGTTACGCTGCACATCGCAGAGTATGTAAACGCCGGGGACAGCTTAAGCAGCTCAGGTTCAATCCTTGTCGAGGATTCCACGCATATGTTCTCAACGACTTCGTATACCATGGCAGGCACTACACCAGGAGTGCCGATCAATGTCACCGCAAGCAATGAGCTTATGATTGGAGTCGCAGGTTCATCGCAAAATCTCGGCGACGGAGGGAACAACCAATTCAGCGGGGATATTCTTATCGGCAACAGTTCAGGCCATGGTAATAATATTTATGTTTCAAATTCCGGCTTCCAGTTTATTGATGGCGGCGCTGAAGCAACAGCCGGCAATACACTGGTTTTAGGCAATCCTCTTGGTACATCAAATGTCTTTAATATAGACTTTACCACGCTGCCAAATAACGTCAGGAATATTGACACAATTGATCTGGGAACAGCCAACGTTGGCACCCTTGGCAACAGCGTAAAGCTGAATATTCAGGACGTATTTAATATGACGAATACCGCCGACGGGAATACTCTATATATCACAGATGGTGGTCGCGTCAACCTGACCGGGGTCGCTGCCGTAACTGTCGTAGCAAATAGTACCAGCAGCAGTGGTACGTTTGGCAGTGGCGTCATGATAAACGGTAACACCGATGAACAATTTACTGGTGTCTATACAGATACAGGCGGGGTACACCACAATGTAACGCTTGTTGTTCAGGGCGTAACCACGAATTCAGCTGGTGCCGGTATCGCTGTCCAGCAGCACCCAGTGTAATATCTAAGACTTTTCCTTCGCAACCCAGACCCCCTGCCATCCGGCAGCGGGCGGGGTTGTTTTGAAGTCGGCGATACGCTGGCAGTAGAGCGCATAGAGCCCCGCAAGCTCAGGACGCAGTGTCTGGCAATCTTCCGCAAGAGCAAGAGCTTCATCCCATCGCTGGGCACGATAGGCCGCGAGCATCCGGCCATGCACAGAGGATATTTCCTGAAACCCCGGAGATCCCGCAAAATCGTCATCTCCCAGCAGGGTATAAATACGCTCCGGCTCCTTGCGCCCCTTGACCGTCAGCAGGTCGATTTCAAGCGCCGCGAACGACGGCGCTTGCTTCCTCACCTCTTCCGATATCATCACTGAAATGCCATAGCCTTTCGTCTGACCCTCAAGCCGCGACGCCAGATTGACGGTATCGCCCAACGCTGAATAAGCAAAGCGTTGCTTGGAGCCCATGTTACCGACGGAGGCCCTGCCGGTATGGATGCCAATCCCTGCTTTCAGTTCCTTGAAAGGCTTCTGGTTTTTTTCCGCCTGATCGCGCAACCCCATATTTACAACTTTTAGCGCCGCCAGCATCTGCAGCGCGGCGGTGCAGGCATGCGTTGCATGCTCCGCATCATCCAGCGGCGCGTTCCAGAAGGCCATCATCGCGTCGCCCATGTATTTGTCGATCGTGCCGCGGTTGTCGAGCACGCAGGAGGTCATCGGCGTCAGGAAATCATTCATCATCTTGATAAGTTCCGCCGGGTCCATGGTTTCGGAGATGGTCGTGAAATTGCGGATATCGGTGAACATGACCGATATCTCCCGCACCTCGCCGCCCAGCTTCAACTTGTCCGGATTCTTGGCCAGTTCTTCCATCAGCGTGGGTGAGATATAATGCCCGAAGGCCGTTTTCACCGTCCTGCGTTCCATCTCCGAGCGCAGGTTGGTGAGGATGGATGACAAGATAAAGATGATGATGATGGTGAGGGAGGGATACACAGGATCGAGCAAAAGGCCAAACCGCTGGTAAGCGTACAATGCACCAACTGTCCCCGTGCCGATAAGCACAGTCGCTATAAGCGCCAGCGTTCCTGCACCAATAAAAGGTGCCAGAAAAATAATACAGATGCAGATCAGCCCGGTAAATATGACTTCCATATCCCCAAAAGAATCCGACCTGCGCAGAAATTTTCCATGCAGTATCTGCTGGATAATCTCGGCATGAATTTCCACGCCCGGTATATTAAGCGAGAGGGGAGAGGACCGTAAATCCAGGAGTCCGATCGATGATGTACCGATAAAAACAATCTTACCCTTAATCTTCTCCGGCGAAACACTATGGTCGAGTATTTTCCACGCTGGCACGTAAAGATCAGAACGGTGACCCGCATCGTAGAGCCACATTTTTCCGCCCTGGTCCGTTGGTATCTTGTAATCCCCGACCGAAATCGACTGGATGCCCAGACCGTGTGTGGTCAGCTTGCCGTAGCTTTCCACTTTATAGACCGACCTGCCGAGAGCCACGCGCAAGGCCTCCATTGCCAGTGACGGATACATCTGCACGGTTTTGCCATCCATGCCGTTTCGTCCAATCAGCAACGGCACACGGCGAATGACACCATCCCCTTCAGGAGCCTCGGTGAAACTCCCGCTGCCAGCCGCCTTATCTGTCAAGGCGGGCAAGGTTAAAGAGAAATCCTTGTGGGACTCAATAAACTTTAAGGGATCATAATCCTCACCCATGTTAAGAAAGCCCGCTTTCAGAACCGGCACCTGCCCCGTCTTCTGGCTCGCAGCAACAAAGGCGGTCACCACGTCGCCCGCATCTGCTATTTCTCGCGCAAAAATCTCGTCATTGTCTGGCAGCTTTTTCAGCTCCCTGAGTTTTTGTATCACCGGGATCATTTCAGGCGTCTGCGCGGGATGGTTTACAATGACAGAAGGCGAGGTCCTGTCCTGTTCGGCAAATACTATATCAAAAGCAATTGCTTTTGGGCTCATGCTTTGCAGGTCTTTTACCAGTTCGGCCACCTTGGTGCGTGGCCACGGCCATTGGCCATATTTTGCAAGAGAATCCTCATCAATGTCTATAATGATCGCATCGTTCTCGGGAGTGCGTTTCATTATTTTGTTGTATTGGTCGAAGGTCAGATAGCGCAGCTGCTCGATCCACGGCGGTTCATCCCTTTGCAAAAAAAGCGCCGCTCCCAGCAACAGGAGAAGGAGAAAAACCTGTATCCGTCTGTGGGTAAGCAGGCGTAACATATTTACTTCTCTGTAAACGCGCGGTCTTTGGTGCGCAATACGGGTTTCATGAGATAGGTGAGGATCGTCCGTTTGCCGACGATCACTTCGGTCTCGGCAACCATACCGGAGAAAATCCTGAGCGGCTTGTCTTCCGAGCCAAGATAGTTTTTATCCGTCCGCACGTCGATCTCGAAGAAGGCGTTGCCCTGTGAATCTTCAACCGTATTGGCGCCGATGCGTTCCAGCTTGCCGTCCAGCGTGCCGTAAATCTGCGAGTCATAGGCCGTGATCTTGACTTTCACATCCTGGCCGGGGCGGAGGAACGCAACATCCGCCGGCGCGACGCGCGCGCGGATCATGAGGTTATCCGCCGTCGGAATGATCTCGATCAGTTTCTGCGCCGGCTGAATAACGCCGCCGAC
>Ga0207102_1167_pt1 | contig 12256 bp, 12 predicted proteins | sample Alteio_BWMinHeat_80_FD_153573 | JGI IMG/M metagenome (GOLD analysis project Ga0207102, IMG submission 153573) | Enriched cells from forest soil in Barre Woods Harvard Forest LTER site, Petersham, Massachusetts, United States -... | ecosystem: Environmental > Terrestrial > Soil > Temperate forest >... | reverse complement strand
TTCTAAAGCTAGAATTTTCATGAAAAAGAATATCCTTGAAAATCAAGTGTATTCCAGTTATAATTTTGAAAAAATATCCCAAAGAAGTATAATCAAGGATGAAAGAGACATGGTTTACAAACCCCTCGATAGGAAAACATTCTTACGCTATATGAAGTTAGTTGGCTGGTCTCTTGAGAAAGGAGGGATTGATTGGAATCTATATGATGAAAACAACTTCTTTCTGTGTTCCATTAAAATATCTCACGGCAAGAACACAAAAGAAGAAGTTGTCGCTAACAGTGTAGATAAAACAAAGAAAATTTTTAAGGAGAGAGGTTTATTATGGCCGCCGCAAAAACAAAAGAAATAGAGTCACATTTAAAGTTAGCACTCAAAGAAATCGGGAAAATAAAACCATGGTTTAGTAAAGAATTCAAAGTTTGGATTTTTTCTCACGATCTTTATCCTGTAGAATACACAGGAGATACAGAGGAAGAGGTACTTCAAAACTATCCTCTTTATATAAGGGAATTTATTAAACATCGCTTACAAGATAAACTATCTCCTTTAATGGAAAATAAAACAAAGGGTCATGGAGGAAGGCGTGAAGGCTCAGGACGCCATAAAGGATCTGTAGAGGAGAAAGTGAGAATCTATTTACCCAAAGATATTGCCAATCTTTTAAAAGAGCCGGGTGTGCTTAGTTATCTTCGTGGACTAATACAAGCCTGTCATCATACTCACGTATAGAAATTTTCATAGAAAAGAATAGAAAACTCGTCTATTATTCTTTTTTCACAGATTAACTACACCCATTCTATTCAAATAGGAAATATTCATATGGAAAATCAGGTCGAAAACGATCTTCTCAAAAATGTTGTGGCTCTATGCAAACGCCGAGGATTTATTTATCCAGGCTCAGATTTGTACGGGGGCTTTGCAAACACGTATAGTTATGGTCCTTATGGTTCGGAGCTGAAAAAAAATATTCGAGATATGTGGTGGAAACGTTTCATCCATGCGCGTGAAGATATGGTGGGCATGGATGGCCCCATCCTCCTGCATCCAAAGGCTTGGGAAGCTTCTGGTCACGTGGCGGGCTTTAATGACGCCATGATCGATTGCAAGAAGTGTAAAGCGCGTTTTCGCGCCGACCACTTAGTCGAAAAGGAGCTCAACCGCGATGTAGAGGGGTTAGCCGTAGAAGAATTAAATGCTCTGATACAGGAACATAAACTTCATTGTCCTAAATGTGGGGCTTCTGAGTGGACAAATGCGCGCTATTTTAATTTGATGTTTTCGACTCAAATGAGCAAGACGGCGGCAAGTCAAGATGATATTGCCTATTTGCGCCCTGAAACTGCGCAAGCCATCTTTCTGGATTACAAGAATATTATCGACACCATGCGCGTGCAAATTCCTTTTGGTGTGGGTCAAATCGGTAAAGCCTTCCGAAATGAAATCACACCGGGAAATTTTATTTTCCGTGTGATTGAATTCGAGCAAATGGAAATTGAGTATTTCATCAAAGAGAGCGATTGGGAGCTCTATTTTGAAAAATGGCTAAATGAAATGTGGCTCTGGTGTGAAGATATTGGCCTGCAAAAATCTCATTTATCCCTACTGGAACATCCAAAAGAAAAATTGTCGCACTACTCCAAGCGCACAGTGGATATCATGTATAACTTTCCATTTGGACGTCAGGAGCTATATGGACTCGCTTACCGCACGAATTTTGATCTAACGCAACACAGTGAGCACGCACGAGTCAAGCTGGAGTACACCGATCCTAAAACAAATGAAAAGTATCTCCCTCATGTTATTGAACCAACCTTTGGTCTGGACCGCACGATCTTAGCCTTGCTCTGCGAAGCCTACGAAGAGCAGGCGCTCCCTAATGGGGAGATGCGCACAGTGTTGCACCTATCGCCTAAGATCGCTCCGGTGAAAGCTGCGATATTCCCGCTAATGAAAAAAGAACCATTAGCTCAAAAAGCCAAGGATCTATTCGACACATTGAAAAACATCTGGAATGTACAATATGACGAAATGGGAGCGATCGGCAAACGCTATCGCCGACATGACGAAGTGGGTACACCCTTCTGCCTAACGGTGGACTTCGACACATTAGAAGACAATACCGTTACCATCCGCGAACGCGACAGCATGCAGCAAACGCGCATCGCCATCGATAAAGTCATTCCTTATCTGGCTGAACGTCTAAAATAAAGAAAGAGGGTAGCGAGTAACGCAAAGAACTAAGGAAGAAAAGATCTTTTCTTCCTTAGTTCTTTGTTGTTCTAATAAGCTAACGTCTGAGTTAGACGATACCTTCAGGACCTTCAGGTTCTATTTCTCTTAGAATAGACCCTAAACTCTCTGCAAAATTAGCCAAAATATTTTCGACTGCTAAAGTCTTTAATCCACAATTAGCAATTTCTTCAAACATGAAATCCCAATTTTTAAGGATTTTTTTACATTGGTTACTAATTGCAACTTTTGTGTTTTCATCGTGGCTATCATTTGCTGATTTCCATTTCTCTGTGAGACGTAGCGCCATCTGGTTATACGCGTTTTCAATCTGAGTGATCGCATCTACTCGAATTCCCCCTTGGACGCAAAGGTCTCCACGGCCATTTGGAACAACTCCAATGTCTCCAGAGAAAACATAGGTGTTTGTTCCTGCTGTTGTTGTGATCACCAAACCGGAAAAAATTCCTAAAAGAGTGGCAATCGCAGGGCTGGCTGGGATAAAAGGAGTAGCTACAATGACCGCAGGCGCAATGCAACAGACTCCAAGGGTGTTTCGGTCAAATTGTTCGCGCGTTAATTCTAGAGTCTCACTCGCATCTGAAGGAATGGGAGTGTAACTAAAGTCTTTCGTATAGCAACAGCAACCAAATGCTCTCTTGATAATGTCTAATTTATTGCAACACAGATAGCTAAATAAATTGGCTACACTATTATTGCTAATGTATGTTGCCTTTTTTTCCATTTTTCTTTTGCTAAGATCTAAATTTGCTAAAAATTCAAAAGCCAAGTCGATTTGTCGTTTTTTGTATACGTCCAGTTCCTGAATTTTTGCTTTTGATAGGCCAGGGTGACGATAAGCTCCTGGAATCGTTGGAAAAATGTGTTTTGGCACAGGATTTACCGGTGCTGAAACATAACTTGGGGGAGGGCCAAGTGAAAGAGGGGTTAGTTGTAGAGACATAATAATTCCTTAAATTTAAATTTATTAATACAAGCAGTTTTTATTTTTAAAAAATGCGATATAACTAATGGTAAATTTAAGAAACAGTAGGCGGATGATGTTTAGCCGAGAGAACGTTTAACCTCAGAAACTCGTAAGAAAGGCAAAGTTGTGCCCACTCACTTTGTGCAATTTCGAGGTATTCGGGGCATAGAGGAACCTCGTTATTTTCGGTTAAAGAAAATAGAGGTAAGGATAATTTTTGAACACGAACAAACGAATTTTTGAATGTGCTCTGTTGATTGATAACCAGTTTTATCGGATTATTTGGTAGCTTTTGCGCGACCGTCCTGAATCCAAAGTCACAAGGGAGGGTATTGAAAGTTAGGTTCGCATGGTTTTTTGAAGCTACCTGCAGTTGAGATGTTTGTTCAGCAGCTGATACGTGGAAATTTCCAAAACATAAAACAAAAAGACAGCAACTAAAAAGCATGTTGAAGCAGTGCTTCAAAATGCGATCTGATGATGTAGGGATTGGATTAGTTTGGTTCATTTTCATGTTCTTAGTTTAGAAAAAATATATAAATCGGTTAATAATTAATGTAAGTGTAGCATGGAATTTAATATTATGCAAATGGAATTTGATTTTGGACCAAGGTAGCCAGGCCGTCTCGGCCTGTGCACCAGGGCGGGACGCCCTGACTACGCAAGAAGGTAGCCAGGCCGTCCCGGCCTGCGCATCAGGGCGAGACGCCCTGACTACGCAAGAAGGTAGCCAGGCCGTCCCGGCCTGCGCATCAGGGCGGGACGCCCTGGCTACGCAAGAAGGTAGCCAGGCCGTCCCGGCCTGCGCATCAGGGCGAGACGCCCTGGCTACGCAAGAAGGTAGCCAGGCCGTCCCGGCCTGTGCATCAGGGCGAGACGCCCTGACTACGCAAGAAGGTAGCCAGGCCGTCCCGGCCTGCGCATCAGGGCGGGACGCCCTGGCTACCTTTTTTCTGACAGGGGACGGTGTTATCTGAACGGTTACGAAACATCTCGCGTTTTGCGGAAAAAGTATTTGGGAACAGATGGAAATTGAGAGCACAACTTAACAAATGCTGCTCCAAAAAATGGATTTAACATCGCTTCATTCAGGACTTTTCCGTAGAAAAATGTGTGCTGGTAGCGCTTATTCCACTCTTTTTTAAAGCCTACCGGATCTTGGCGCAATGCATATTGGGCTGCCAGGCATCCAGACAATATGCCCATTGAAAGACCATTGCCGCAGGCTGGAGGAATGGCTGCAGCGGCATCCCCGATAAAATAGGCATTATTCCATGAAGGGGGTTGCTTGATGCCAAAAGCAGGGGCATAACTTGTCATCCATTTGGGAAATATCATATTGCCCTGATTTATTTTTCTGCCGAATTCCGCATTTTGTGTGCACAACTTATCTATAAATAGTCTTGGAGAGGTGAGAATATCAGGATCCATTTCTCTTGTTAAGCAGGCAATATTAACTTTTTCGTCTTCAATTTTTGATAGGCCGATATAGGTCTTTGGAAAGGAATACATTTCCATATCACAATCCAATTTAATGCCTTCGAAATGAGATTTTATCCCAATATATTTTGGGGGGAGTTTTTTTTCCTGGAACTGTGGTAAACGGCCTGTGGCGACAATCAATTGTCTAGCTTGAATGATCTTATTATTAGATAGGTGAATAGAAAAAAGGTTTGATGTGGTACTGGGGGGCTGAATATCTACGACCTGCGTATTTGTGAGTAGGTTGATCCCGTTGCGTTGTATGCGTTCTGCTAAAATTGGGTCCAAATAGATGTGTGAAAGACCTCCGGCGGATGTAGACAAGTTGAAATCGAAACGAGCTCCTAAAACATTGAAAGAGATAGAGGAGATTTCGGTTGGTTTGGGTATGTTCCATGTCTTGAGAGTTGCAAGACATTCAGGAGATAAAAATTCACCACAGATCTTATGGGTGGGATAAGATCCCGATTCAATCACTAAAATGGAATTTACCTTTAAATCCACCAATTGATTAGCAGCACTTAAGCCGGCCACACCGCCGCCAATAACGACGAAGTCATAAAGAGAAGTCAGTTCTGTATTCATGATCAACCTGTTTTGTAACAGTTCAGATACACTATTTTTGGTTATTAGTTTAATTTCGTCCGGCCTTCTGTCGCCGCATTCGCGGCTAATTCTCATTTGAATTTAACCCCAGGTTAACACCTGGGGCTATATGCTGTTGCCGCATTCGCGGCTTTTATAGTTAATCAACTTCTACTTTTTATACTATTCAAACCGCGATAGCGGTAACGGCATATAGCCCCAGGTGTTAACCTGGGGTTAAATTCAAATGAGAATTAGCCGCGAATGCGGCGACAGAAGGCCGGATGAAATTAAACTTTACAATGTACTAGTAGCCCTATTTTTCGGTATTAATACATACGATCCATCGAAATGCCCAATGCCATGTAATCGTACAACGATTTAAGGGGATGTTAGCCGCTTGGAGATAGGCTATCCAGTCTTCGCGTTTAAAAGCCCTTAACGTTGAAAGTGGCCCATCATTTAAGACCAATCGATTGTGAAACATAAGAGGAGAGATTGCTAAAAAACTATAGTAAGCCAACGGATGCCTGTGTAGATCATTGATAATAATAGATTTATTAGACTTTTTAAAAGCGTCTTTTAAAAATGTGACCAAGTCATCATCGGATAGATGATGACAAACTAAAGTTGCTGTGATGACATCGACTTCTAAGGGAAGATCGGGAATGTGAGGAGATTTCTGTTGGAGAAATTCGATGTTAGGCAGGGGATTGCGTTGGTCTGCGAGTCGTTTTTTTGCGAAGGTGATCGCTTCAGTAGAGATGTCGGACCCAATCACTTGTGTTTGAGGGTAACGCTTAGCTAATTTAATGGTAAAAAAACCACCACCGCAGCCAATATCCAGAATGGAACGCGGTTGAAAGGGTAAGCGATCAAAAGCATGAAAGGAAGCGCGATCTCCTCCTAAAAGCGTTCCCACTCTGTTTAGTTTATATAGGCAATCTTCATATTCTGTTTGTGAATAGTGTTGTGGGCCAAGATCCATTAATTCGAGTTCAGAGGAGCGTTGTTTGAAATTCATGACGTTATTCACCGGTTGCATGAGGTTTGCGAAGAAGAATGCCTTCGATGGATAATCCAGGACCAAAACCAATACCCAAACTCCATTTTTTTGAGTGAGATTGATTTTTTAGGGCATCAAGTACAAAGAGAAAGGTAGCACTAGACATATTCCCGTAGTTAGCTAATGTACTCCATGAAGCCATCGTTTGTTCTTTCGCCAGGTTCATTTCTTTTTCAATGCCTTGTAGAATAGCTTTTCCGCCGGGATGTATCGCCCAATCACACTCCTGTTCCGTACATTTTCCTTTCAAAAGAGCAGACGCAAAGGAATGAATATGAGTGCTCATGAGTTTGGGAACCTCACTGGAAAGCCTCATCACATATCCAGTATCACAAGCTTCCCAGGACATTTTATCTAACGAATCTTCAAGGGCATAGGAGGCATTTTGTACGATTTCCCATAGAGGTGATTCGTTGGTTGTTGGAGAACAACCAACAATAGCAGCGGCGGACCCATCCGCAAATAACGAATTTCCCACCAATGTATCCATGTTTAAATCGGCCTGTAAATGTAGGGAACAGAGTTCGGTACAGACCAGAAGAATGCGATGTTCTGGATTTTCTTTTGCGAAAGCTTGGGCGACAGCTAAGCCTTTGAAAGCACCGAAGCATCCCATGAAATTGATACCCAAACGCGATGCAGAACGATTGAGATCAAGAGCGTTAACGAGCTGAAACTCTATCCCAGGAGCTAGCATTCCCGTGCATGATACAAAAATGACATGACTGATTTGTTTAGGGTCCCCACCCCAATTTTTTAATGCGAGTTGGGCCGCTTGGAAGGCTAACTCTGGAGCCTCTTTCTTGTAGAGAATATTGCGATGATAGATTGTGGGAGGGGATTGAGGAAATTGATTGCCCCAAAAAGACCATTCGCCACGCGGTTTTTTAAAATCTGCAATGACTGAATGGCGTTTAAGAATTGAAGAGTTGTTGTATAATTTTCTTAATTTTTGGGCAGCACTGTCTTTTAAAGAAAGCATTTCAATCATAAACTCTGCCGTTTCAGATTGTTCAAGTATATGTGGAGGTGTATGTGTAGCTAACGAGAGAATATGGGCGTTCATAAACAAAGAGGCTCGGTGAAGTGTTTGATAAGGATGATATTCACTTTGTTCAATTCGAAGCCAGATATTTTAGGTGACTGACCTTTAAAATAAATTTGTGAAAATAGCCTTACATCTTCCACAGAATGCACTGATCCTGATCCAAATTATTAGGCAGCATCATATTGACGAATATCTACCTGTACCCCTGCACGGGCGGATTCCTCAGCTTTTTTTGAGGATTAAATCTGTCGTTTTTTCATCTATATATTCTTCGCCACAATTTTGGCATACGTCAGCCGGTACACCTTTGAATACGAGAGTCATATTATCTCGTTCCAATGTAACAGACGTTTTTCCGGGTTTTGTTTCGCCGTGTTTGCAAATGATGCACTTCATTATAGTCTCCTCGTAAATTGAGCATCCCATTGAGTTGGATCCGGCTCATATACTGTAAGTACAATTGTTTCCTGTGTTGTTTTATTTTCTGCTACAACAATATGAAGCGGACGTAATCCACACCATCCTAATACTAATCGACTTGGGTAGGGAAAGTCTTTAGGGTAATCTTCAATTGTTTGCCCAGTCTGCAACGCATGAGATACATCGTCTTTTGAGATATGCCTTTGAAACATTCGTTGGATAGTGTGGATACGAAAAACTAATCGATTCTGTTCATGAGTCATTATTCTACACATATTGCTATGGATTTCAAAATTTCATTGTATTTGATGATAACCTGAAAGTCAAGATGTGAATTTAAAGATAGGCGAAGCATGAAGGTAGTCAGGGCGTCCCGCCCTGGTGCACAGGCCAAGACGGCGTGGCTACCTTCTTCGCGATCTTCGCGTTTAGGTAAGTTGTGAGTAACGGCAAGCGTGTAAACCCATTACAGCGCATTTTTAATAATCCTTCTTCCATTTCAGGAGGAGCTGTCCGGCACTGTCGTCTCCGACTTCCGCCTGTAGCTTGAAGTGGTTGATCAGGTTGGCTTCGATGGCTAAACGATTGGTTTCGGCTGTGATGCTTTTGTTGACGGAGACATAGACTCCTTGGTAGATATATTTGCCTACTTGTACGGAGACCTCATTCTCTTCCCCATACTCATCTCGACTGATATCGATGCGATCGATTCCGATTTGATTGCGGATCTTGGTCAATACATCGGGCTCTTCATTGTCATTTTTTAAGTTTTTAATGGATTGGTTCAGTTGCCTGCCTTGAAAGGAACTGATGTCGGAAAGGCCGCGATTAAATAGGATCCAGGATAAAATTTCGCTCTGGGATAATGGGGGATTCGACCGAAAGGCAATAGCGGGATCTTTCAAAGGGCCCCGCAAGATGATCTCGGCGTTAATGTCATCGATTTGTTTGCTTGCAATCAAGTATAAGGTGGTTTTCTTTTCAGGGTCCCCTGCAAATGAAATTTTCCCCTCTTTGATCTGAAACTCCTTTCCTTGAAATAAATAGGTTCCATTGATGATCGATAGATCCCCATTGACTAAAAACGCTTTGCTATCTCCACTTAACAGCACACTGCCTTTCCATTCGGAAGCAAAGCCACTCCCTTTTATGAAAATTTTATTTGGAGCTTCGATTTGTAAATTGAGCACCAGTGGCCAATTGTTTTTTTTTCTCCACATATTGTGTGGGTGGTTTTTCATGACTTGGTTGGTTGATGTAGGTGACATCGACCGCATCGACTAAATCGGGGACGTGTTTCGGAATCACAACTTCTGTGGAATCTGCCACCAATTTTCCCTCTAAAAAAGCACCCTTGGTGCTTCCTTTATAGACTAATTTGCCGCTGGCAGTGCCATGCGCATTTTCTAAAGAGATTAATTGAACCTTATCGATATCAAGTGCGATTTCAAAAGGTAGATTTTTGTTCAGATCGATCTCTCCAGATCCTTTTCCTGTTAAAGTGCCCCCTTTAGCCCCAGAACCCGACAGAGTTGTTAGAGAAATCATTCTTTCTTTTAAGACAGCTTCGATCCTGATGTTTTTAAAAAATGTGCCTAAATCGAGGTCTTCAAACGACCCATTGGTGACACCTACAAAACCTGTTACAGATGGTGTATTCAACGAGCCTGTAATATCGAGATTGCTTTTTAAATCGCCGGAAACGGAGATGGAGGGGATTTGGGCAAACATCTCAAAAAAAGAGGCCAGTTGCCCTTCGGCCGTAAAGTGAACCGCCAAGGGTTTATCCTTATCGATAGCTAAATTAAATTGTGCCATATCGATTTCGAGAGGTAGGCGAGCATTAAGTTCTATTGGATTAGGGCTTAAACCGGTAATGGTGCCCTTACCGATCAAGGCATCTGTGAGGTCAGCTTGTAGATGTGCATTTAAAGGGGGGAAGATAAGGGATGTATCGGAATGGAATTTAATATCCTTTAAATCGATCTGCAGATGACCTTCAACTCGATTTGACGGTCCTGTAAGCGTAATGTTTGAAGAAAAAACACCCTCGCTTGGAAAGGAGTGTATAAACCTAAAGATTCCGACAGGAATATTTTCGCTGCGAATAGTTGCATTCACATCGCTAGATGTGTAGTGAATGGAGGCGTAGAGATAACCATCACCCAAAGAAAAGGAAAAGGGCGATAGTTCGATGCCCTTTGGTTCAATGGTGAGGTGAATGGGATCTTTTAAGGAGAAGGGATAGATCTCTTTTATGCCTTCCATGGACTGAATGTGCAGAAGGGTTCGCCCCTGTGTATGGTACCATACCCCTTTGGATTTCAAACTTGCCTGTCCTAAATAATCACTTTCACAGGCTACGGTAAAAGGCCATTCCTTAAGCGCAGAATTGATTTCAGAGGTAGCTGAAAAATTCTTGAAAGAGGCTTCTTTGCCTTTTCCTTGTTGTGCTGTCATTTTAAAAGAAATGACGGGGTTCTCTAAAGGATTTAAAACAGAGGCGTTTAATTGCGCTTCTTGAAAGGAGTAATCTCCAATTTGCATGTCAGGGGCATGCATAATAAAATCGATTAATTGTGTCGATTTTAGTCCTTGAGAGAGCTGCTCTTTGCTGGAAAATGAGGAGTGAAAGTCGACGAGACCGAAAAATTGTTGTTCAAAGAAGTGACTTAAGTGAGAGAGATCTGCTTGGCCCTCTAAATCCCCTTTAAAGTTTTTTTGCGCAAGGTCTGTAAGAACATTTCCTTGTATCACTGTCTTGGAAGACTCAATCTTCAAATCCGAGAGAGCGAGTTGCTGCTTAAGATCCCAATTAAAATGAGTAAATCCTCTGATTTCCTGTTGCTCAATCGTGCTATTAAAAGAGAGCTCTCCGTCTAAGCCGTTAGATGTATATGAGCTAAATAGAGTGGTTTGCACATTTTTGATGGAGTGGTGATTGATTTCCAATGGATCGACTAGACAAGTCAGAAAAATAGTTGGCTTTTCAAGCTCGCCAGAAAGGGTGCATTCGGCTTTAAGTTCGCCTTTAGCTGTTATGTGGAACCATTTTTCTAAAGGAGAAAAATCTCTTGAGGTAACTGAAAACAGTGTGCCATCTATCTTGTGATCTTTGTCGAGCGCAAATTTTCCTTCCACTAGGAGTGGACCTATTACACCCTGAATCTTTCTTAAAGAAAATTCCTTTGCTGTGTTGAGCGTAAAAAGACCCTTTAGAGACCCATAATGGCCCAATAGAAGCAGATCTAATGAAGGGGAGTCTGGAGTCGATGCTTCAGGTGAATTTGCCTTATAGCTCAATTGAAAATTGCCATTTAATTTGGATTCATTTTCAGAGGTTTTGTCATTCAATAATTGCTTCCAAGTGTCTGGAAGCGCTGAGGCTTGGAAAAAACATTGGATGGAATAGTCCTTAGGCAGGATTTCTTGCTGGAAGCAGTGTGAAAGATTTGGACAAGACAATCGAGCCTGTATATCCAATAGTTCGGTGATTTGAGTAAGATTCACGACAATCTGCATGGATTCCAACTTTTGCAGTTGAAAGGAGAAGTCAACTGAAGCCATTTTCCCCATAGGATCTAAAAAGAAGCTTCCCGATAGACCAAAGGGTGTTCCGAAAAAGGAGGATTCTAATGGGTATAAATAAGGGGCTAGAGTTTTTTCGAGCAAGATTTCATTAATTTGTAAGTGCATGATCTTGATATAAAATGGAATTTTATCCCAAAAAAAGTCTGAAGAGAGCGTGTTTTCTTCGACAGGTGGTGGATCAGTTAGCAAAGGCTGAAATAATGAAATTTTTCCGATATCAACAGAGCGAAACACTAGATTGTGGTGCCACAATTCCCATGGGGAGATCTGAAAGTCGATATGATCGATCGCAGCGACTGTTTTCTCATTTTCCAAGAGCTCCACATGATCGAGGCCAATATGCAATAGCGATGTGAAGTGGATGTTGCCTAAACGGACGTGTAAATCCGATTTCTCCTCAATTTGTTCAACCAGATACGCGATCGCGTACTGTTTTCCCCGCTCACCATATCGGATAAACAGCGTTATCAGCGCAATCACAATGATGACTAGTGTGAATAATAAAAATCGTTTCATTTAATTCTCTTGGGTATCATTTAAGTATGCTCAGCATTTTTGGAGCAGCCAAGTAACAGGATTACCAATATCAACAAAAAGCTGGATTGAGGTTTGGATTGACAACGAGCATTGGGGTCTGGATTGTCAACATTGTCAATCCAGACCCCAAGGCCGTTGTCAATCCAGAACCAGTCTCGCAACTAAACACAGCTTCTCAGGGGTGCGGAGGCATGGCCTCCGCATTCCAAAAATGCTGCGCATACTTTTTTATTCTCTGCGTTTAAAATGCCTGCCCAATGCTGACGTATAGTTGAACGGGTTTGTCAATGTGTTTGCGCGGATTAAG
>Ga0207102_1166_pt1 | contig 12307 bp, 2 predicted proteins | sample Alteio_BWMinHeat_80_FD_153573 | JGI IMG/M metagenome (GOLD analysis project Ga0207102, IMG submission 153573) | Enriched cells from forest soil in Barre Woods Harvard Forest LTER site, Petersham, Massachusetts, United States -... | ecosystem: Environmental > Terrestrial > Soil > Temperate forest >... | reverse complement strand
AGGTGAGTGAGAAAGTAGTCAGGGCATCTCGTCCTGTAACACAGGCCGGGACGGCCTGGCTACCTTCTTTGTGTCTTTGCACTTAATTTTTATCAACAACTTCTATAATAAATTTTTCATGCAATTTCCCTGGATAAACAGGATAAAAGAGGGAAGTTTTTAATAGTCCGGGTATATCTGAACTGTACGTAGCCCCTTTCATTCAGTGGCTACTGCAGCACTTTGCCGGGCATGTTGTCGCTGCACGGGCCTCTGTACACGCAGCGCTGTAAGCGCTTTTTGTGCATTGATCATGTCTTCAAGGGTGTGTGCGTTGGTGTACATTTCTTGATAGTAATGAGCTGCTTGGTCTGGTTGGTTTACCTTTAGGGAGGCTTCACCGAGAAGTGGGTAAAATGGGTGCAGGGAGGATGATTCTATAGAGCGTGGAATCTGTCGATTTGTAAAAGCTAATAGGAATTCACGATAGAGGCCTAGTTTATGGAGCGTTCTTAATCTTAATCCTAAAATGCAAAGGCTGCGCTGATTACCCTTTGTTAGATAGTCAAGGGCCTCTTCTTCTCCATTAGGGATGAGGGCTGAAAGTAGACAATTTCCAAGTCCTTCAAGGGCCGCATCTGAATGAGGATTCTCCTTTAATGCCCCTTTAAAAAAATTCACCCCGTCTTTATAAAATTTTAGGGGCTCCATCACAAATGGGGGTGGAGCCTCCAATAATTCAGGCCAATCACTTCGAAAGGTCTCTATAAATTTAGGCCAGTTATGTTGAAGGATAAGCTCCTCAATATGTTTAAAAATAACGTTTAATTCGATAAAGACTTTTTCTAGATGGTGGTCCACCTGTTCCATTAAGTCAGCAAGTCGCTTCTTGCGCGTTTCCTGTTTAGGGTCTAATTTTTGTAACTGTTTACGGGCTTTTCGTAGAAGATCGACAGCTGAATCAAGAGATAATTTAGAATTGTGAATGGATAGGATGTGGGGGACAATATTGCTTGATTCATGAGCATGGTCTCCTTTGGACCCTTTCTCTATCAAGGTTAGGGCTTGGTTAATGCAAACGATTGGGGGTGAGTCTGCAGGTAGTATGTCTATAAATAGATTGGTATTGAAATCTTTTCTGGCGATTTCGGATTGGATATAGGGTATAGATTGGAAGTCAAGATATTTAGTTGGGAAGAACATCATTCTATTAAAGGCATTTCGGCTTGCAGACGCATTGTGTGGGGGGATGGCTTTCTCTCTAATTTCGACGTAAAGATTTATCTTATTGATCAATCCAAATAATTGGCTTGAGTTTTTTCTCTCCTCATCGATCCATTTGATGCTCTGTTCTTCTTGAAGGAAATGGGTAAAATGCGGAGCAATTGATTCAAGAAAGTCATGATCTTGATCAAATTCAGGCTGTTGGATCGCTGTATAGATCAGTGATGCGACCTCGCATGTGCGCGCATAGACAATGTTTTGAATCAGTAGAATTTTTGGACAGTTTCCGTGGATAATGTCTAATGAGCCTAAAGCGGGGATAAGAGGCTGTGCTCTTTTTGACGTTTCAAATGATTCTAATTGTTGCGTAAGGTTTTGATTGGCCTCATAGACTCTCCTTAAACTTGCGATGTCGAATGGGCCTATGTGTGGTAGGGTAGCACCCACCTCTAGAAAAGGATAGAAGACGCGTTCTATTGAAGGGTATGGCTCGACTCCTTTAAAGACGGAAATCAGCACCATTTGATAATGAAAGGTGAGTAAGCGGGATAAGGGAGCCGACCATCTCTCCGGATTTTGTTTAACGAGCACAAGTAGACGCGATTCCTCGTCGATAAATTGTTGGTGAAATTGGCTGATCAACAGGGGAGTAGAGGGAATCGGCGATCCAACTAAAATGCGATGATAAAAGCGCAGTAGATGAGCATTAAGGTTGTCGGGTACTCTCTGGTCGTTAACAACGCATTTAATCATTAATCTAAGAGTAGGAAGCAGGTTTTTTTCCGTGTCTTTTTTTGAAGCGGCTTCCATGATTTTGATAGGAAGATCCGCCATTTCGTCTAAGTGAGCCATCTCATCTGGTTCAAAATAGTCAATTGCGGCAATGTAGAGGTCGGATGCGGCAAAATAGTGCTCATCTGTTAAGAGTCCATTGATGACGTGCTCTGCAACCGAAGCCAAATGACACAATTCGTTCTTCGGCATAGGGCTTGGGATTGGTCGTGCATCATGGACACTCTTTTTCTTCAAATGCTTGCATAGATTTATTCCGTAGAAGAGGGAACTATAATGGGATCTATTGAAAAAGTGGATCATCAAGTCAGTAAGCGTTTCAAAGGCTTCATCATTACCTTGATCAAATGTTGGGAAGTCGGACATAGCCCTCCTTCCAGCAATCTGTTTGCTGAGCTGTATATACGCGATCGTTCCATTGATAAGGCTAAGAGATTGAGGAACATCCTCAATTTTTTTTAAGAAAGTAAAATAGGACAGCGCTTTATCCCACTGTTTAATGGTCATATGTTCGACACCCAAATGATCGGTGACCTCTTTCGTGCGCACAAAATGTGGATCCCCCCAAGCCCTTTCCACGTGCGCGACGTATTCTTCATAATTACCCCGTTCTAAGTGCGCCTTGGCGAGCTGCAATAACGTAGTGGATGACTTTTGAATTTTTAACGGTTTTTTTTGAGGATGCGTACAGATACAATGAAAATAGGGTTCGAGATAACGGTGAAGTTCATTCGATTTGGGGTACTTGTTTAGTAAGAAATCAAGGATGGTTAGGCCGTTAAAATATTGATGAGAGGTGTTTTCCGCATAATAGGCTGCGCCTATTTGAGTATAAATATCTGAGATGTTTTCTGCAATTTTTTCTAATTCTTTGTTTTTTTTGTTGAGAGATTCTGGGGTGTGCATTGCTTCCGTGAGTTGCGTTTGGAACCGCTCATGGGCTTCTTCAAGAAGAGAGCATGCGTGCATAAGAAAAGTAACATAGATTTTGGCTGTTTCAGAGTTTTTTATTCTTTCAGGGCGAAGGAAGAGTGCTTTTGTGGCGGCTATCCCAATGATGGCATATTTTAACAAAAATTGATGGTCATTAAGGTGTTTAGCGCTTTCATTTTTATACGAGTCAAGAGTTATTAAAGAGTTTTCATTAAGAGATGAGCCGAATTCTTGTCGGGTTTCTTTTGAGAGCCCTTTTAAGGCTGCTGAAGTGCTTGAAGAGGAGCCGCTTGAGGATTGCGTCAATCGATTGAGTGTTGCACACAATTCTCTTGCGGCAGGTTCCTCTTGTAAAGAAGGGAAGCCCTCTTCTAGTTTATGGTAAAAAAGGAAAGCTTCCTCTTTTAATTCTCGAGAATAAACGCTTTGCTTTTTATGAAATTGGGATAGTTCTGTTGCTAAAGCATTTAGCTGCTCTAGTTGATTGGATTCAAATGCATGCACGATCCTGACGTGGATGGCAATCAGTTTGCTGTAAAAAAATTGCCGTGTATCCAGATTTGATTCCGTACAAATCGCCAATAGGCGTTTTTGGGCATCTTTTTGTGGTACACCAGCCTCTAGTTGCGAAGAAGGTAACCAGGCCGTCTCGGCCTGTGCCTCAGGGTGGGACGCCCTGACTACCTTTTTCGCAATTAGAGGTTGGTATAAAGTCGCTTGATAAAGAAGGGTAAAGACAGTTTTGAAATCTTCCATCAAAATGAGATTCTCTTGAATGGCGCTTTTTAGTAGAGAAAGAGCTTCTTTAAAGTAAGTAGAATCCCTACTTATAGGAGCTTTACTCAATAGAGAAATATGCAGAGAGATTAATTGAGAAAAATCTTGCCTCCATTGAGCACTCGCAGCAGGTCTTGAGGCGCGCTGTTTTTTCTCTTCGGCATTAAATAATGGATGCATTTTATTGAGGTGAGAAATCTGTTTCTCAGAGGGGTATTCTTCCAGAAAACGGAACAAAATGTTTTGCAGTTTTGGATAGTAGGATTCTGTATTGATTTGCAAGGTGTTAAGTTCTTCTGTCAATTCTGGAAATAGTTTTCCAAGCCCATTTAAAAGATCTTTTTCAACTGGTTTTTTTGTAGATTCTTCACATAGGACTTTAAGGGCAGGAAATCGACTGAGTAAAGGCCCTGTAAAAAGTCCAGAGATAAGTTCTCTCTTTTCCTGCAAGGCGATGGAGGCTTTATTGATATACTCTAATCCCTTCACTAAGGCGCCTTCAATTGCTCCTTCAACAGAGCAGGCTGAACTGGAGGATGATGAGCTGGAAGATGCTGATGCTGATGCGCTAACTGGTTGTGGGGATACTAATAGCGTAAATGTTTTAAAAAATGAAAGAAAGCGCTTTAATGGATAGGTGAGAAATGCATTTTCTGATTGTAAATAGAGTCGTGGTGTCATTTTTTGAATGAATGATGCGTCAAAAAGAGCTTGTTCTCCCTCTTTAACAGTCGAAAACCGACGAAGTAGGTCCTCCCAACAGTGATAGGAATCGCTTTCTGGACGGGAAAGCGTAGCTAAGATGAATTGATTGATTAGATGCTTTAATCCAGGATTAATAAGACCTTTAGGTTTCTCTTTCTGAGCTTGATAAATTTGGCCAATGCATTCAGTGGCGATCTGAAAGAGTTCAGGCGTGGCACACGCTGCTGCGAAAAGAGTGCTCATCTCTATTTGAACCGGTAAATCGACGCGCTCGAAGGTTAGCTGAAATAAACTGATGACGCGTTCTATTTTATCTTTGCGCTGCTCATTCGAGAGATTTAAAAAGAAATGCTGGAAGTGTGGAGCGAGGATTTTTAACAACTTTCCAAGTAAAACGCGATCCAGAGGGGGTTTAAGACTTAACAACTGATTGTATAGGGTTAAAGTCGCGTCGAAATGTTTGTCTAAATTCTCATTCGGGGCGTCTTGTAACAGAGCTTTTAATAGCGCTCCTGTACAGGGAGCTTCCTTTGGATTTTTCAGGTTTTCAAGTTTTTGAAATGCGATTTTTTTTAATGCATGTATCCATAGGTCGAAAGCGAGCCATTCTTGTTTCTCGCTGATTAAATCAGGGATTAACTCTCTTACCTTTTGGATTAATGGGTCTGCCACAGAATCTTTTAGCTTTCCAGATTTTTCAAAAAGTCGGATCGCGAGTAGCGCATATGCGACAGGGCTTGATCCTGGATCAAGGATTTCTTCGAGGAGCTGGTCCACTGTTTTCAATGCATGGAAATCTTCGACAAACTCATTGATGTCGTCATAGTCGTCATAGATGTCGTCACATATATTATCACCGATAGAACTAGAGCCGTTGCTCTCCTCTGCTGCAGCCGCAGCGCTTTGAGATGGAGATGGTGTAGGCTCCAATAAGGGTAAAAGATCGATTTGAGGTGTATTTTGAGGCGAAGCGATGAAGTCTGAAACTGAGAATTGAAGGGTAATTGGTGTGGGTATAGTAGAAAGAGTGACTTGAAGATACTGTGTGTTAAGGTTATCTCTTAAATGGTGAAATTCCGAAGCCGGTAGGTTGATTCCTCTATAATCTAGCCATAGTGTAAGAGCGGCACGTAATGGTTCTATGTTGTCTGGGGAACTATCCTTAATGTGAAAATTAATGACGATATTTTGAGGTGGAGAAGATTGGTCATTGTTGCGAATAAGTGAAGCAGCATCGCCGGTTAAAATGAGAGGGGATCGCTCTAAAAGTTTTCCGAATTCATTCAAGAATCCTGCAAGAAAATTTCCTAACGAGGAGCCTAACGATCGAGTCGATGTGGTCCCATTTTCACTGATGGAATAATTGAATGAGGTGCTTAAAAGAGAACGTCCTCTTCTCTCTTCATCTCCCTCTAGAATAATCGGATTCTGTCCAGCAGGTCTCACTTCCGATGAGTCGATTAATGGGGCCACTGAAGAGGCCTGGGTATTTCTAGGAACAAATGAGGGGGCCGAGGGATTCATACCAAACATATTAATTCCGTTTATTAATTATAGAAAAACAAAAACAACATTGTAACTAATTTATTGTTAAAGCGCAATAGATAATTGTTGTGTGATTGTTGCGCGATTGATGCGTATGGATCAGAGAAAAATTAACTATAACTGAATGGGGTATATGATGGGAGAAAAAGGTCTGTGCCCCAGGGCGGGACGCCCTGGCTACCTTCTTGTTTTGCGTAAGGTGAGCTGCTAATTACTTGTGCAATGATACGTCCTTACGGCGGGCGAAGCAAGAAGGTAGCCAGGGCGTCCCGCCCTGGGGCACAGGGCGGGACGCCCTGGTTACCTTCTTGTTTTGCGCCTTTGCGTTTACTTCTCGTCCTTTTTTTCAGCGGCGGCGGCTGCACTACTTAAGACGTGTTGTTGCGGTGCCAAGCTCTGAACGCGTAGCGATGCAATGGCTCTTTGAGCTGAGATCATGTCCCCCATATTAATTGAATGGGCATACATTTGTTCATAATAATGAAACGCGCGATTTGTGTCTTGTAGCTTTAAAGCTGCCTGAGCGAGATGTAAGTATAGGTGAGGAGAAAATAGCTGTGAAGCTGGTACATCTCGATTTTCAAACGTCTCAAGGAGTTCCCGATACTGCTGCAGGTTAAAAAGGGCATTTAAGGTGCTGATTAGAACGGTTGGATTTCGATTATTTCCTTTTTTTAGATAGGCAAGCGCTTCAGCATTCTGGTTAGGGTTAAAGGTAAAGGGCGAAAGTAAACAGGATCCAAGCCCTGCAAGCGCCGCATCTGAAGTGGGATTTTCCACTAACGCTTGTTTAAAGAATTGTGCGCTCCTTTGATAATAGACTTTAGGATCGTCGATAAACGGGATCTGGATATCAAGTTTAGGGAGGTTTCCTTTTGATAAGAGGTCTGCAATATTTGTATTAATCGTATTTAATGACAGATAGGCTCTTTCTAAACAGGAATCCATCTTTTGCATGAATTCATTAAGTGGCTGCTTGCGTGGTCCTTGTGTCGAGTCAACCAATTTATGCAACTGTTTGCACGAACACTGGAGCTGATCGATAGTTAAAGACATTAAAGAATGGGACTGATGAAGGAATTCGATATATTTTTTGCGATCGCTTTCTTTGAATTGAAGGCTTTGATGAGTATGGGATATCGCCTCGACGAAGGAGTTCGTGGCTTGCATAATAGAATGTATGGCGAGACTCCCTTCAGGAAACGACCCGATAACTTTATCCATACTTAAATCGTTTAGATTAAATGAAGGGTTCAAGCTTTCCTGTTTTTTGTTGAGAGATACAAGTCTTAGCATGGCATGATAGCTTTTTCTAGAGGAGAGAATGGCGTGAGTTTTATCTCTTTGTGCGAGGTAAGTATGTATGGCTTTGCCTAGTAGAAGTAATTGCTGCTTATTTTGCACCTTGTAGTCAATCCATATGCATGTCCGCTCTTCTTCAAACAAATCGATGAATCCAGAAGCGACCTCGTCGATGGGTCCCGAAAGAGCGTTAAATTCAGGTTTTTGGAGCGTTTCATAAACCTGTAATGCGACCTCACAGGTGCGGTTGTAGACAATGTGTTGAATCCCCAGATTCTTCGGGCAGTACGTATGGAGCTCTCTTAGTGCACCTAAAGCCAGGATAAGATGGTGTCCATTTTTTGATTCGGTAAATAAAGCCAACTGCTTCGCGAGTTCTTGATTGGCTTCATAGGCTGTTTTTAAGGTCGCGCTATCAAATTGACCTATATTTGGCATGGTTTCACTAATTTCTAGAAAAAAATCGAATGCGCGTACCAAGGAGGGGCATGGAGAGTCTAATTTAAAGGCGCAAATCAGCGCTATTTGATAATGAAAAGTGAGTAATCTGGATAGGGAAAGCGACCGTTTCTCCCCCGGATTTTGTTTGACGAGCGCGAGTAAGCGGGATTCCTCCTCGACAAAAAATTGATGGTATTGACCAAGTAATGGGATGGATAATTGAGGGAATGGTATTTGATCGAGTTGAGCATAATCATCAGCAATGAGTTTAACGAGCAGCTTGAGGAAATAACGTAGGGTTATGTTTAGATTCCCTTTCATAAAGACTTCTAAAATTCTGACAGGAAGATCAACCATCTTATCGATGTGGAGCATCTCATCTAATTTAAAATAGTTCTTGGAGGCGATGTATAGGTCGGTTGCTGAACCGGGCCTGTTGTCGGATAATAGCCCTGTGATCGTTTGTTCTAGGATCCAGGATAAAATGGTGAGCTCCGATTTCGGCAAATCACGTGGATTATTTTTCTTAAAAAGCGTGAATAGATTTTCCCCATAAAAGAGCCACTCATTATTTGGCGTATTTAAAAAATGGATCATGAAGTCGGAAAATGTTTCAAAAGCTTCGAGATTCCTCTCATCGTATTGTGGAAAGCTTGATAGGGCTCTTCTTCCTGCGATCTGTTTAACGAGCTCTATAGAGCCAATGGTTTTATCGATGGATTCAAGAGCCGTCGGATCATCCGTTAACGTTTTTAGGGCATTCATATAATAAAGTGCTTTACCCCATTTTCTGAGACTCACACATTCTCGTCCTAAATGCTCCGCTATTTTTTGTGTGCGTATAAGTTTTGGGTGCTGCCAGACACTTTCCAGGTGCGCGAGGGCCTCTTCTCGGTTATTTAGGGCAGAATAGGCCTCTGCAATATTCAACAATACAAGGAACGATTTTTCGATTTTTTTGGTGTTTCCTTGATGAGGAGAGGCGGTGCAGTAAAAATAAGGCCTTAAGTAACGATGAATCGTTCTTGAATGGGGAAAGTCCATCAGCAAAAAGTGGAGCAGCGCAATACCTTGTTTATAACCTTCAACGGTATCTTGAATATGATAGGCTGTGCCCAATTGGGTATAAAAAGTTGAAAGATTTCCTGAGAATACGTCTAATTCTTTATTTCTTTTTTTGAGGGTTTGTGCGTCACAGACATCCATCGTTTGCCTGTGGAGTCGTACATGGCTTTTTTCAAATAGAGAGCATACGAACAGAAGTAAAGGGTGAAGGCTCTTTGTGTCTAAAGCGCGAGAGAATAGGGGTTCCTTTGCAAAAAAAGAGTTTATGGTAACTAACCAAAGTTGGTTAATCTCCATATAACCTGGATCATCTTCAGAAATTCTAGAAATGATCTCCTTAAAACATTCAAGAGCCATTATGGGGTTTTTATCAAGATGTAAGTTAAATTTCTTCAAAGCGTTTGTTGGAGTGAGTTCTGCTTTTGCAGCACCACTTGCAGCTGCTGACGCACTTGATTGGGCATGGGCACTTGAAGAAGAGCTGTTTGAGGGCTGCATCAATAGATTGAGCGTCGCCCAAAATTTTTTAGCAGCAGGTTCTTGTTTTGAGAGTGAGAAATACTCTTCTAGTTTATTGTAAAAGTGAACGGCTTGTATTTTAAGCTCTTGGAAATGGGCGTTATGCTTTTTATGAAATTGAGATAGTTCTTCCGCTAAGGCATCTAACGGCTCTAATTGTTTCGAGTCAAACGCGCGATAGATTTTGTCGTGGAGTGCAATTAATCTGCTATAAAAAAGCTGCTGCGCAGTTAGATTGGATTCCGTGCAAATCGCGACTAGTAGACTCTCTTGACCAAGTAATAAGCCCCTGTAATAAAGATTGTGAAAGGCATTTCTGAATTCGTCTATCAAAATAAGATTGTCTTGAGTGGCTTTTTTTAGTATGGAAATCGCTTTTTTAAGGTGTGCAGGAGAAGAGCCTAATAGAAAAATATGTAGGGATATTAATTGAGAAATAGTTTGCATCCATTTCTCCTGTTTATCTGGTTCAGCAGGTCTTAATATCAGTTGTTTTTGCTCTTCAGCAGTAAATAATTGATGCAGTGCATCGAAATAGAGGAACTCCGGATCACTTTTTGTGTCGGATGGGTGGTTGGGTAGTTTGGAGAGATGATTGAATAGAATGTTTTTGAGTTTTTGATAAGATTCTGCATCCGCTTGGAGGGTGTTAAGTTCATTTGTCAATTCCGGAAACAGCTTACTGAGCCCATTTAAAAGATCTCTTTCACTCGGTTTTTTTATAAATTCTTCGCATAGCGCTTTAAGAGCAGGGAATTTACTGAGTAAATTTTCTGTGAACAATTCAAGAATGATTGGTTGCTTTTGTTTAAAAGCGATCGGGGCTTTATTGATATGCCCTAACCCCCTTACTAAGGCGCCTTCCACTTCCGAATCCGCCACCACTTCAATAGAGCAGGCTGAGCTAGCAGATGATGAACTGGAGGAGGCGGCGGCACCAGCACCAGCTGGTTGGGGGGATACGAATCGCGTAAATGTTTTAAAAAATGAGAGAAAACGCTCTAATGGATAGGTGAGAATGTTTTCTTCTGATTGTAAATAACGCCATGGTGTCACTCTTTGAATCAATGATGCGTCAAAAAGAGCTGGTTCTCCCTCTTTAACGGTTGCAAATCGCTGAAAGAGTTCTTGCCAATAGTTATAAGCATCGCTTTCCTGATTGGAAAGGGTATTCAAGATGAATTGGTTGATCAGAAGTTTTAATCCAGGACCGACAATGCCACCGGGTTCCTTTTCCCGTGCTTGACTGAGCTGGGCAAGGGCGACCTGAAAGAGTTCTGGAGTGGCACACGCCGCTGCGAACTGAGTACTCATATCCGTTTGAACGGGTAAATCAACGGACTGAAAGGTTTCCTGAAGTAAATGGATCACCCTTTCGATTTTATCTTTGCGTTGCTCTTCTGAGAGCTTTAAAAAGGAATGCCGGAAACGTGGAGCGAAAAGCGTGAACAGTTTTGTGAGCACAACACGATCTAGAGTGGGCTTAAGGCGTAATAATTGATTATAGAGAGTTAAAGTGGCATCGAAGCGTTTATTTAAGTCTTCATTTTGGGCATCCTGTAATAAAGCTCTTAATAGCGCCCCTGTACTGGGAGCTTCCTTTGGATTTTTTAGATCTTCAAGTTTTTGAAATGCGATTTTGTTTAATGCAATTGTCCACAGTTCGAAAGCGAGCCATTCTTGTTTATCTCTGATTAAATCGGGGATCAGCTTTCTTAACTTTTGGCTTAACGCGTCTATAATCACTGGATCTTTTAGTTTTCCAGATTTTTTAAAGAGGCGGATCGCTAGTAACGCATAGGCGACAGGGCTTGATCCCGGATCGCAAATCTCTGTGAGAAGTTGATCCACTGTTTTTGATTCATAAGACTCTTCGATAAATTCAAGGATGTCGTCACTGCTAGAACTAGAGCTACTGGAACTTGCTGCTACGGCACTTTGAGGGTGGGGCAGTGCATGATCTAATAAGGGTAGAAGGTTGATTTGAGGTGTATTTTGAACCGAAGCGATAAAGTCTAAGGCGGAAAATTGAAGAGTGATGTTTACTGGCCTAGTAGGAAGAGTGAGCTGAAGATACTGTGCGTCAAAGTTATCTCTTAAACAGTGAAATTCAGAAGGTGGAAGGTCGATTTCTTTATAATCCAACCATAGCGTAAGAGCTGCACGCAATGGCTCAAAGCCGACTAGAGAACCATCTTTGATGCGAAAATTAATGACTACATTTTGAGGAAGAGGGGCTAGTACATTGTTAAGGTCATTGTTTCGAATAAGTGAAGCAGCATCGCCGGTTAAAATGAGGAGTGATTGATCTAAAAGATTTTCGAAGTGATCCAAGAAGCCAGTAAGAAAATGGTTTAACGAGGAGCTTAGCGCTCGAGTCGATCTGGTTCCATCCTCATCGATGAAATAATTGAACGGGATATTTAAGAAAGAACGTGCCTTTCCTTCTTCCTCTCCTTTTAGAATGATGGAGGCCTGTGTAAGTGGTCTAACGGCCTGTGGGTCAATTAATTGAGGCTGGAGAGAAGAAGCAGCCTGGGTATTTCTAGGAAAAAATTCTCGAGCTAAGGGATTCATATTAATTCCATTTATTAATTATAATAAAGGAGTAGTGTATCTAATTCGCTGTTAAAATGCAATAAGTAATTAAATGTTAACGAGTGAAAATATAGGGATATTTCACAAAATACTAATTAACTTTTTTACTCACCTTACGCAAAATTTATTTAAAGCGAAGGTCGCGAAGAGGGCGAAGAAATAATAACTCACCTTACGCAAAACTGTAAGGACGGCATAAGAGAGAATGAGGTTGCTTTAAACAGTTTGCGTAAGGTGAGATAATAAGCCGAAGGCTTGGAATGCGAAGCATTTTTGGGGCAGCCAAGTAACCTGTTACCAATGTCGATAAGAAGCTGAACAGAGGTCTCTTTTGAGTGCGGTATTGGGGTCTGGATTGACAATGTTGATAATCTTTAAGAACTCTGTGTTTTTATACGTTTGTGATGTTTCTTAAAGATTGTCAACA
>Ga0207102_1165_pt1 | contig 12326 bp, 11 predicted proteins | sample Alteio_BWMinHeat_80_FD_153573 | JGI IMG/M metagenome (GOLD analysis project Ga0207102, IMG submission 153573) | Enriched cells from forest soil in Barre Woods Harvard Forest LTER site, Petersham, Massachusetts, United States -... | ecosystem: Environmental > Terrestrial > Soil > Temperate forest >... | reverse complement strand
TTTCTTTCTACTCATAAATATGCCAAAGCCGATTTTTATGCCCGAAAATTGTCTTCGAATAACACCTATTTAATCACTTTGGGACAAAGGGCAAGAATTGAACTTTTTAAATCGCAGGTTGACTCAGCATTGGGACGTTACCATGGTGCATTAAAACATTTTGCAACTTATCAGCAGATGAATGATTCGCTCTTTGGCATTCAAAAAACAGTGCAAATCCAGGAATTGCAAATGAAATATGCACTGGATAAAAAGGATAATGACATCCGCCTCCAGGGAGCTAATATCAAACTCCTTACAAAAGAGAACGAGCTCCAACAGATGCAGGCCGGCAAATCCCGGAACCTGCGCAACATGATGACCATCGCGTTACTGTTTTTGTTATTGCTGGTTGGGATGTTCTATAACCGTTATCGTGTCAAACAACAAAGGAACCGCCAATTGGAATTGAAGCAGGATGAAATCACTGTAAAGAACCAGCAACTCGAAAAACTGTTGCAGGAAAATGAATGGTTGCTTCAGGAGGTTCACCACCGGGTAAAAAATAATCTGCAAACGGTAACAAGTCTTCTTACCAGCCAAATGGAGTCTACTGAAAAAGGCCCTGCGGTGGATGCTATCAGGGAGAGCCGGCAGCGGATAGTGGCTATAGCCATGATCCATCAGCGGCTTTATAACAGCAATAACTATAGTTCCATTATGATGCCTGCCTACGTCGCTGATCTCGTAGAACATTTACGGGAAGTATTCAGACCTGACCCGCGTATCGTATTCTCGTTATTTATAGAACCAATTTCACTGGATATTTCTGCTGCACTTCCGGTAGCACTGATTTTAAATGAAGCTATTTCCAACGCAATCAAACATGCCTTCCCCGGCGACATGCAGGGGACTATTACTGTTCGCGTTAGCCGTGTTTCGGAAAATAAAGTGATGCTTGAAGTCGGGGACGATGGAATTGGTTTTTCTGAAAAAACGGTCGTCAATAGCAAATCTTTTGGTATCAGGCTAATTAAAGGGCTCGTTTCCGATGTTTCCGGAGAGAGCCAAATTCTCAACGGCAGTGGCACAACAGTCCGGGTTTTCTTTTGCGTCGATGTTTTGCCTGCCAGGCAAAACAGGGTTACCGACAAAACTTAATTTTGATAAATAACTTTTGAATAAATTCAGTCTATGGCACTCAAAGTTTTGATTGTAGAAGATCAATTTCTAGAAGCCGACAGTCTCAGCATCATTCTTAAAAAAGAGGGATATGAGATCCAGGGTATTGCCAAATCTGTAGAGGAGGCCGTTATACTAATTGATAAAAGTAAGCCGGATATTGCCCTGGTTGACGTTTTTCTAAAAGGAAATGGGACGGGTATTGACCTGGCCCGTCTGCTGGACCAAAAGAATATTCCCTTCATCTTTTTGACGGCAAATTCCAATTCAATTACTATGGAAGAGGCGCTGGCGACAAAACCCTTTGGATTTCTCATTAAGCCTTTTCGTGAACGTGAAATTCTAATTACGCTTAATATAGCTGTATACCGTCACCAGAAAAGTATTGAGTTCTTTTCAAGGCAACACCAGTGGCTGAGCCAACTGTTACAGGATATCATTGATATGAATGGAACGAGGTCTGAAAAAATGCTGGCTTTCGTTAAAGCCTTAACCTCATTTTTACCATTTGATTTTGTAGTAATAGATACCGATCTTACTAACCCTGATGGAAATGCGGTTTACAGGTATCAGCGGATAGGATTCGATGAATATGTGCGCTTCGACACTGGCAGTAACCCGGGGCAATATGAACTGCACAGGCCCGATCTTGTTGCCATGCGTAAGAAAAACAGCCAAAAAAGGGCGCCGTATTATTTAAATGGGGAACAATATGCAGAAAATTGCAAAAGTGATATGGTTGAGCAAAAAATTGCGCAGATCAAAGGATTTCGATCAAAGTTATGGGTGCCACTATTGAAACACTGGGACCTCGATATGTCAGTTGCATTCTATGGCTGTACTGATAATACCTATTCCACAGAACATATTGAGTTAATTGTATCTGTTCAGGAATTGTTGGCGGAAGTGATCAACAGCATCAGGAAAGCTGAAAATGATCAGGATTTCCCTACGAAGGCACAGCGTATAAAACATCCCGGCCAATTGCTCAAACCAGAACTCGAAGGAATCATCGGCAGAAGTCCTAAGTTACTGGAGGCATTGGATAAAGTTTCCCAGGTCGCTCCTTTTGATAGTACCGTTATAATAATGGGTGAAACGGGAGTTGGAAAGGAAGGTCTGGTAAAGGCATTGCATCAACTCTCCAATAGAAAATCCAGGCCTTTCGTGAAAGTAAATTGTGCCGCGATCCCGGTAAATCTCGTCGAATCTGAATTGTTTGGACATGAAAAAGGATCGTTTACAGGTTCGGTAGAAAAAAGAATTGGAAAATTTGAGTTGGCCAATGAGGGTACCCTGTTCCTTGATGAAATTGGAGAACTGCCCGTGGAGGTCCAAAGCAAATTATTAAGAGCTATACAGGAAAAAGAAATCGAGCGGGTCGGTGGTCGAACCACTATAAGGACCGATGTACGGATAATCGCCGCCACCAACAGGAATTTGCTGCAGGAAATAGCTGATGGAAATTTTCGGCTGGATTTGTATTATCGGCTCAATGTCTTTCCAATAATACTTGCGCCGCTGAGAGAAAGAAGACAGGACATTCCAGCCCTTGCAAATCATTTTGTAACAATTTTCGGACACAGTTTGGGAGGCAAAGAAGTAACGATCAGCGAGGCCGCCATGAAACAACTGTATGCCTACAATTGGCCCGGAAACATAAGAGAGTTGGAGCATTTAATCGAACGACATGTACTACTGGCCAAAAGATCTGTTATTGATTCTTTTGAAATGCCTGAACCTTTACCGATGGTCAGGTTTGCCCCGAATTCGGGGGCAGAAATGAAATCGTTTGATGAAATGGATAAAGAGCATATCATTTCCGCACTGAGAAAATGTAACGGTAAAATTGCCGGGCAAGGGGGCGCCAGTGAGTTGTTAAAACTCCGTCCCACCACTTTACGTTCAAAAATGAAGCGCCTGGGAATTACCTGGCCTGTTAAATAGGTTTTCTATATATATGTTTTACATCGTAAAAATCTACGAAATATCGACAGCCTGGCAACCCGGTGGTATATCAAAAATATGATTTTTAAACAGTTAGTTAATGGCATGTTCCTTGTCAATTGATTGTTCTCTGGTTTAAAAGAGAAAACAATGAAAACGGCAAAAGAACTGTTATTAGAATATCTGGATGCGTTTCCTGTTCCTGCCAGGGCAGCAGCATTGTTTGCCGAGGATGGAACCCTCGAAATTCCGTATCTAGAATCCGTGAATATTCAACCCAGCGCGGAAGGCCCGGGAGAAGTGGAGAAATTGCTGGCTACGCTGATAGCCATGGTGCCGGGTTGGAAATTTTCAAATATCAAAATATTGATGGAAGACGGTAACCAGGTGTTCGCAGAATATGAAGTGCATGCCGTGGCAACTCATACCAATCGAAAGTATGATCAGCTTTTTTTTGGCAGGCTTGTAACCAATGAACAGGGTAAGATCAAGTTGCTGCGGGAAGCACTAAACCTGGTAAACACGGCAAAAGCTTTATTAAAAAACGGTATTGACGATATTCCGAGAGAGTAGCGTTTAATAGCTTAAATTAGCATTACTTTTTTCAGCATGTACGATGCCCTGATCAAATACTTTAACAGCTACGTAAGCACCCCCCTGACGGGTGACGAAATTGACGCGATCCAAAGTATTTTTGTAGCGAAAAGATTCAGAAAAAGACAATACCTTCTGCAGGAAGGCGACATATGCAAATACACATCTTTTATAATACGGGGCGCCATGCGCCAGTACCGGGTGGATGATAAAGGAGAAGAGCACATTATAAACCTGTTTATTGAAAAATGGTGGGCTGCTGATCGCGAAAGTTTGATGAATCAAACTCCTTCCCTATATTTTATTGATGCCTGGGAAGACACCGACGCGTTACTCGTGACAAAAACTGATTTCACCAACCTGATAGATCAAATACCGGCGCTTACAGAATGGATCAGGAAACTCGATGCCTACTCTGCCATTGCTTCTCAAAGAAGGATCAGCGCCGCCATTAGCCTCTCGGCAGAACAACGCTTTTACGACCTGGAGAAGGCATATCCCGAATTCCTGCAACGCTTTCCTCAACATATTATCGCATCCTATCTCGGCATTAATCGCGAAACGCTCAGCCGCATTCGAAGTCGTGGCATAAAAAAGTAACTCCGGTTTGTTTATAGCACACCTCTTCCAATTGTGACTTTTGTCACAATTTTTTTTTGTCATTTGTCATTGGGTTTGGCCTTTCCAGTATCGCATCTTAGAGGAAATAAAGCGTATCCTGTTATGGGCGCAAGGATCAAAAAGAAAATTCGGTTTAACCTTCCCGTTCCATGTTCATGGAACGGAGAGCTAAAAGTACAACAGGCTTTGCCGAACCAGTTTGCGCAGGCAATTGGACCATTTGTTCTTTTTGAACATATCCGTTCCTGCACACCATCTTTCGATGAGGCACACAGGGAATTAGTATCAAATCGCTTGTACGCCCACAGGGGGATTGCCATACTTACCTACATGCTGGTTGGAGAAGTGGAGCATCTCGATAGCATCGGTCATCATGAGACACTGGGTTCAGGGGGTGTTCATTGGACGAAGGCAGGCCAGGGAATTGTTTATGATGAGATCATAAAGTCGGAAGTCAACGCGACAAATTCAACAGTATCTGTTGTAAGATTGTGGACCAACCTTACGTCGAAGCATAAGGCTGAAAACCCGGTTTATTGCTCACTTAAAGAAAGGGAAATTCCTGAAAAAAAATTAGAAAATGATGCTGGCTGGATCAAAATTATTTTAGGAGCATACGAAGATAAAGCAGCCAGGATCCCGAATTATTCAAAGGAGTTTTTATATCACGTCCATCTTGAACCGGGAAGGCAATTCTCTACAACAACAGATATAACACTGGAATATGCGGCATTTCTTCCGGCAAACAAAGCCCTTGTTAATGGTAAGGAGTTCCAGGCAGGTGAATTTATAGCGTTTGCATCATTGGGAGAAATAATAGAAATAAGGAATATCAGCAAGACTGCAATTGATATTATTCTATTCGGAGGGCAACTGTATGACGAACCAGTAGTATCAGACGAGAATTTCGTGATGAACAATCCCCATGAAATTTCACAGGCATATAACGATTACTACGAAGGCAAATATGGTCAGATAAAGCCTACACAAAAAAAATAATAATCTAAAAAAAAGATCATGGAAACAACCCCGGTAGAAGAATATGATTTTATCATCGTTGGTGGAGGTTCGGCAGGTGCAGTGCTGGCGAACCGGTTAACTGAAGAATCAACTATTAAAGTGTTGCTGTTAGAGGCCGGACAGGTTTATGAACCCAATAATTATCCGGACATTATTGCCAATAGCAACATCGTCGCTGCAAATGGCGACAGCCATTTCGATTGGGGGTATAATTCAACGCCCGGTTATATTGGCCATCCCATGCACCTATGGCGGGGAAGAGTATTAGGCGGAAGCTCCGCCATCAATGGAGCCGTGTCTGTTCGGGCGCTTCCGGAAGATTTCAACAGGTGGGCCGCCACCGCCGGTATTCAGGGTTGGACCTGGCAGGATGTATTGCCCTATTATATGAAGATGGAATCGTCCAATGTCGCTGGCAGTAAATGGCACGGCCATACGGGTCCATTTCCGATCACTCAGTTTAGTAAAAAAGATATAAGTCCGATGCAGCTCGCATTTATCAACGCAGCTGTCGAAAATGGATTAAAAGAGATCACAGATTTTAATGCAGACGAACAACATGGCGTTGGCCCCTATGCGATGAACGTTGTAAACGAGCAACGCATGAACACAGGTATGACCTACCTGAGTGATGCTGTTCGCCAGCGTGCGAACCTGACCATCATGGGTGATGTACTCATCGACAAAGTATTGTTCAATGGTACAACAGCCTACGGCGTGCAAACTGCAGATGGAAAACAATTCAAAGGGCGCGAAATAATTCTTTCGGCAGGTACCTATGGCAGCGCTGCCATATTGCTACGTTCAGGAGTAGGCCCCAAAGAGGAGTTGGCTAAATTGTCTATTCCACTGGTTGCTGATGCGCCTGTAGGCAAAAAATTAGTTGATCACCCGTTCTTCTATAACGCCTATGCTGTTGACCCTAACTTAATAGGTCGTCAAACACCGGCTATCGGGGTCAAAGTCTGGACTAAATCTTCATTTGCAAAAAAAGGGGAACTGGATCTTCACATCACGGCAACGCATCAACTTCCTCCGGACCAAAGCCCTACTGGAGTTGGAATCGTGCTTGCAGTGGCCCTGACCAATCCAAAATCACTGGGATCACTCACGCTGGCTTCTACCGATCCAAACGATGCACCTGTTATTGATTTGAATTTTCTGGCTGAGGAAGAGGATCGTAAACGGCTTTTTGAAGGCGTGCAGCTCGCAAGAAAAATTGCGAAATCACAGCCGTTAAAATCGATTATCGTGAAAGAATTAAATCCATGGGAAGCAGAAACAGATGAGCAGGTAATGGCCGCCATAAAAAATACATTGGAAAGCTACGCCCATCCATTTGCAACTGTACCCATGGGTCCGACAGGAAGTAACATTGCGGTGACGGATTTCCAGGGAAATATTTATAAAGTAAAAGGGCTCAGGGTCGTGGATGCTTCCATATTCCCCGACGCAGTGTCGGCAGCTCCCAATCCCACGGTGATCATGGCGGCAGAAAAAATAGCGGATCAGATAAAGAAATCACTTTAAGCATATTCTAACAAATATTATTAAAAGAATAAAAAAGTAATTATCAACATGAAAACCTATCAGTACTACGCCGATGGCGCCTGGCGGGATGCCGAAAACGGCCGCACATTCGATGACCTGGAACCCTACAGTGGAAAGATCTATGCAAAAATTGCCGCAGCCAGTCGAAAGGATATGAACTTCGCCCTTTCCGCAGCAGCAAAAGCATTCCCAGCCTGGGCTGCAACCACTCCTGCCCAAAGAGCAGAACTTCTTTTTAAAGCAGCGGCCATTATCAAACGAAGAAAGATGGAGATTGCCGAAGCCCTTGCGAAAGAGACAGGGAGCACTATTTCATTTGCCACTTTTCAGGGAGAACTGCTTGCCACTACACTGGAGAAAGGCGCAGCGTGGGCTTATGAAAATAAGGGCGAAGTATTGCAATCCAATGTGCCCGGATCGTTCTCCATGGGTATTCGCAGACCATTGGGTGTAGTCACCAGTTTTACACCCTGGAATGGTGCAAGCATATTATCATGGAGAACAGTTATATCCCCCATAGTAGCAGGCAATACCGTTGTTGTCAAACCATCTGAATTCGCTCCCGTCTCTGCGGGTCTTATGATTGCCGAGATCGCACACGAAGCCGGTTTTCCACCAGGGGTTATCAACGTGGTTACCCACGCGCCGGGTGATGCGGCAAGCATGGCTGATGAAATATTTGAGAACACCGATGTTAAGGTTGTAAACCTTATTGGTGGAGTAAAAACTGCTAAATACCTCGCTGAGCGTGCGGCTAAAACATTGAAGAGAACTGTATTTGAACTGGGAGGATATAATCCGATGATCATTCTGGATGATGTTGATGTGGATGAAGCAGTAAAAGCCGCCACTTTCGGAGCATTTTTTCACCAGGGCCAGATTTGCATGAATACCCGAAAAATCATTGTTCAAAGAAAAATATACAATGAATTCCTTGAGAAATTTATTGCCAGAACTAAAGCATTGCCATTTGGAGATCCGGAAGATCATAAAACCATTATCGGACCGCTTATTCATGCAGGAGCTATAAAAATGACGGATGAACGTATTAAAGATGCAGTTAATAAAGGAGCAAAGGTAGTTGCGGGTGGATATGCAGAAGGCCCGATCTATTTCCCAACAATTCTTACCGACGTTCCTTATGATGCGATCGCATCAAACGAGGAAACGTTTGGACCCCTGGTAATTGTAGAACCCGTCGATACAGCAGAAGAAGCTGTAGCCGTTGCCAATCGCACTTCCTACGGACTTGTGTCCTCCATTTTTACCAAAGACACTTATAAAGGATTTGAACTGGCGCCGAAAATTTTGCATGGTGTAGTCAATGTAAATTCTGCAACCGTCAATGAAGAAACGCACGCACCAATGGGGGGTGTTAAGGAAAGTGGCTGGGGCCGCACCGGTCCACACAGCATAGAAGATTTCACAGATCTTATTTGGATCAATGCCCGCAGCACAGCAGGACAATATCCTTTTTGACAAATAAATAGTTGCAATAAAACAGTATTCGCAATTTTTAAATAAACAACCGTGGCTTTAACCATCGATACGCATCACCATATGTTGCCCGACTTTTTCTTTGAGGCAACGAATGAAAAGGAACATCCTGTTGGCGGACTTAAACCACAGGCATGGACTCCCGAAACTTCACTGGCTTTCATGGACGAAGCGGAAATTGACATTGCTGTTCTTTCCATAAGTACACCGGGAATTCAATTGTTGGACAGGCAGGCAGGTAGGGACCTGGCGCGACAATGCAATGAACTGGCTGCATCCCTTATTGCTAAATATCCAAAGCGCTTTGGTGCTTTTGCTGCTGTGCCAATGCCAAATATGGATGATGCCATAGCAGAAACCAATTACGCCCTTGATGTGCTTAAACTGGACGGTGTTGTTTTATTTACCAATTCGAACGGTGTGTATTTGGGTGATCCTGCATTGAGACCGCTGTTTGCTGAACTCCAAAAACGGAAAGCTGTAGTTTATGTCCACCCAAATGCTTCGCCTGATCCGGTTGCGCACATGCTCGGATTAACAGACAACCTGATCGACTTCCCTACAGACACCACCAGAGCAGTAGCCCAATTGCACTACCTGGGAACTTTTGCAGCAACGCCTGATGTCAGCTACATTTTTTCACATGCAGGTGGAACGCTGTTTTACCTGGCAGGAAGAATGGCGATAGTGGATGAAATGAAAATAATGGGTGATAGCGCTGTCACAGGTACTGCAGCCGAAACATTTCGAAGATTGTATTGGGATACGGCGCTGGCATGGTCCGATCCGGTATTGCATACGCTCCTGAACATTGCCGGAATAAATAAGATCCTTTTCGGAACCGATTTCCCTTACCTGCGCAGGGACATGGCGATCCAGAGCCGCGGTAAAGTGGCACGCAGTAAGGAACTATTGGGAAATGATGTAGCGCAGGTATTGGGCGGAAATGCGCTCGAACTGTTTCCAAGATTAAAAAAATTAATCAAACAATAAATAAAAGATGAAAACACAAACAATGTCAACAAATGAAAAGATCGTTCGCGAAGCATACCGAACTGCTGAAGTCAAAGACACAAAAGCCTTCGTTTCCCTATTTACAGACGATGGCTATTTCTGGGATGTATCTGCCGGGGTAAAATATTACGGAAACGATATTGGCAAAACCGTTGATATTTATGCCGAGGCATTCCCCGATATGCATCGTGAGTTGTTGAAGTTTTTTGTAATCGATGATGAAAATGTAGTAATAGTAGAGCTCACATTAAACGGTACACAAAAAGGGCCTCTTGCACTTCCTACCGGAAGTATCCCTCCAACTAATAAAGTGATGAGCGCACCGTGTTGTGATGTCTTTTATCTGGAAAAAGGAAAGATCAAAGCATTTCACTGTTACAATGCGGGAACTATCATTTTCGCTCAATTAGGGGTTTTGTCAAATCTCAGCGCAGCTATCAAATAGTAATCAAATGAAAACAATAGGAAGAACACACGACGGAAGGGTTGCATTGGTAACAGGCGCCGCCCAGGGGATTGGTCAGGCAATCGCGGTATCGCTTGCGCAGCGAGGTGCACAGGTGATTGCGACAGACCTTAAAATGCCAAAGGAAACAATAGAAAAAATCGGGTCCACTGCACATGGGCTTGAGCTGGATGTAACATCGGAAGAGCATTGGAATAAAGCCTTCATTAAAGGTCAGGCGTTAGGCGGAGTAGATATAGTGGTGAATAATGCAGGCTATTTCCCCAATCGTATTATCGACGATTTAGATCTGGCCACCTGGCGAAAGACAATAGCTACGAACCTGGACTCACATTTTCTAAGTGTAAAGTATCTGCTGCCAACTATGAGAAAGAAAAAGTGGGGACGTTTTGTGGGCATATCCTCTAACATGGTTGGCCTCACCATAAAAGGCATGAGCCACTATATTACTACAAAGATGGGTATTATTGGATTCATGCGAGGGCTTGCCAATGATGTGGCCGATGATGGTATTACGGCCAACGCTGTTTTACCCGGTCTTACCAACACTTCGGCAATTGCGCCTCAGCCTGATGAAATGAAACGCGCCACCTGGGAACAACAGGCGATCAAGCGGCTTGGAGAACCTGAAGATATTACCGGAGCGATCCTGTTTTTAACCAGCGACGATGCCTCCTTTATCACCGGTCAGGCCATTGTTGTGGATGGAGGTCAATACAGGATCGGTTAATTATCAGATAAAATTAAAAACATGAAAAAAACACTTTCGTTCATTGCGATCGGCTGCCTGGCCATCTTCCTGTTAGTAAAATGCAATGATCAAAAATCCAACACAGCAACACAACCCGCGCCAAAAGAAAATTACGGTGGTTTTGAAAGCAAAATAAAATGGGGTGAACATCTGGTTACGGTTTCCGCCTGCCACGATTGCCACAGTCCTAAAAAAGGATTCGGTCTTGACAGCGCCCACCTGTTAGCAGGATACATAGGTACACCTGTGGCCGATGTTAGTAGAAAGGATGCTCAACGCAAAGGTTGGGCGGTGACAACTGACCTCACATCATGGGTGGGTCCCTGGGGAATTGCTTATACCGCCAATCTAACTTCCGATTCTACCGGGATCGGGAAATGGAACGAAGAACGGTTTATGTATGCCATACGGAACGGAAAATATAATGGGCTTGCATCCGATAGAGATCTGAATCCGGTCATGCCCTGGACGATGTATCGTAACATGACCGATGAAGAATTGAAAGCCATATTTGCCTACCTGAAATCAACCAAACCAGTCAAAAATGTGGTGCCGCCACCGGTTCCTCCTGTATCAAAGTAGATGCTGGTCTTCTCTCAAACTACAAAAGATTTAAAATTCAAAAGATGAATCAAATAGAAAGTCATGCTTAGAATTGCTATTATCATTGGAAGCACCCGGCCCGGACGAAAAGGTGAAGCCGTTGGAAAATGGGCTTATGACATCGCGCAACAACGAAAAGATGCTGATTTTGAGATCGTGGACATTGCTGAATTTATGCTGCCTCTCCTGGATGAGCCGATGCCGGCATCAACTGGCCAATACAGCCAGGAACATACGCGCGTATGGTCGGCGAAGATTGCGTCATTTGACGGCTATGTTTTTGTTACCCCTGAATACAATCATGGTACTTGCGCAGCATTAAAAAATGCGATTGATTTTTTGTACCAGGAATGGATAAATAAAGCGGCGGGATTTATCGGTTATGGTAGTACTATGGTATTACGGCCAACGCTGTTTTACCCGGTCTTACCAACACTTCAGCATTTGCGACTGATCCTGGCCTCATTACAAGTAGCCACCGTTCGGGTGCAGGTTGGGCTTTCCATGTTCACCGACTTCGAGAATTTCAGCGTATTCAAACCGGCGCCGATACATGCGAAACATGTCAATGACATGCTCGACCAATTGATCGCATGGAGTGGTGCGCTGCGCTCCCTAAGAAGGGTTGAAGTTGCGAAATAGTCTGCTTGCCTTTTTGAATGTGCTTCGATGTTTGGGAGTCATCCTATAGTATTTAATAAAAAAATAATAAATGGCAGAAGCGGGCATTGTATATCTTTGCTTTAAATAGAGATATTGCAATTTAAGTATGAGTCTACAGCTTAATGAGCGTTCGGCTTTTAAATTACTTATTCAGGGGAATACCCAGGCATTTGACTTTTATTATAACAAATATCACCAGGCCATATTTGCCAATATTTACAGGATTATTCAGGACAAAACCTTTGCACAGGATATACTCCACGATGTATTTCTTGCTTTCTGGGAAAAAAAGCACACGTTAAAATCTGCCGATTCTGTTATTGGCTGGCTATACGTTGCAAGCCAAAATAAGTCCTTCACTTTCATTAAGAAAAAACTCAAGGAATCTACCATATTGCTGGAAAACCCAGCCATTGTGGAACAAATAATGGAAAGCCT
>Ga0207102_1164_pt1 | contig 12347 bp, 8 predicted proteins | sample Alteio_BWMinHeat_80_FD_153573 | JGI IMG/M metagenome (GOLD analysis project Ga0207102, IMG submission 153573) | Enriched cells from forest soil in Barre Woods Harvard Forest LTER site, Petersham, Massachusetts, United States -... | ecosystem: Environmental > Terrestrial > Soil > Temperate forest >... | reverse complement strand
TGGTTCAACCGGATCGGTGGGAACCCAGGCCCTTGATGTAATTGCGGCAAATCCTGAATTATTTTCTGCTGAAATACTTACGGCATATCATAATGATGATCTTTTAATTAAGCAGGCACTCAAATTTAAACCTGATATTGTTGTCATTGCAGATGAAGCCAAATATCAAAATGTAAAACAGGCATTATCTGACCAGTCTATCAAAGTATTTGCCGGTGAGAAAGCGTTGTTGGAAGTGGCAGCGATGGATAGTTACGATGTGATGATGGCGGCGATTGTTGGATTTGCAGGACTCATGCCGACGCTAACAGCTATAGAACATGGCAAAACGATTGCGCTGGCCAATAAGGAAACTCTCGTGGTTGCCGGAGATATCGTAATGCGCAAAGCAGTAGAAAACCGTTCACCTATTATTCCAGTTGATTCGGAACATTCAGCCATCTTCCAATGCCTTCTTGGAGAAACGCGCAACCGGATTGAAAAAATTATTCTCACAGCTTCAGGAGGACCATTTCTGGGGAAGAAGCCAAATTTTCTTGTCAACGTAAAAAGAGATCATGCCCTCCAGCATCCGAACTGGATAATGGGAGCAAAAATATCCATTGATTCAGCAACTCTTATGAACAAGGGCCTCGAAATGATAGAAGCCAAATGGTTATTCAACCTGCTTCCCGAACAGATCCAGGTCGTGATCCATTCGCAAAGCATCATTCACAGTATGGTTCAGTTTGAAGACGGTAGTATAAAAGCTCAGATGGGACTTCCCGATATGAAACTTCCAATCCAGTATGCCTTGGGATTTCCATTAAGACTTCCGAATAAAATTCCGAGATATACTTTTAACAAACCGGATAAATTGTCATTTGAAGAACCTGATATAAAGACCTTTCGCAATTTACAACTGGCAAAAGATGCCCTGGCAAAAGGAGGAAATGCCGGCTGCGTGCTGAATGCTGCCAATGAAATAGCCGTTTACGCGTTTTTAAAAAACCGTATCGGCTTCCTGGATATGACGGATCTGATAGAAAAAACGATACACAAAATACCTTTTGTGGACCAGCCAACGCTGGAAGATTATTTTGAAAGCGATGGCGAGGCGCGTAACTTCGCGGCTTCTTTAATTAAATTGTAAAATTCCCGGCAAGCACAACGTGAACGCGGACTGCAGCTGATCTTTGTAAGATGAATAATACTACACTATTGCTGGCGATCGACTGGGCAAATGCTGGCACTAAAGCCGCCCAACTTATCCTTTCGTTATCCCTTATAGTTATTATCCATGAGTTTGGTCATTATCTGCCATCCAAGCTTTTCAAATGCAGGGTGGAAAAATTTTTTCTTTTCTTTGATCCCTGGTTCGCACTTGTAAAGAAAAAAATCGGTGACACTGTATATGGAATCGGTTGGCTTCCACTGGGAGGATATGTGAAAATATCGGGGATGGTGGATGAGAGTATGGATAAAGAACAAATGAGTCAGCCCCCACAGCCATGGGAGTTCAGAAGCAAACCGGCATGGCAGCGTCTGATCATTATGATTGGTGGCGTGACAATGAACATACTTCTTGCATTCTTCATATATGCAATGATCCTGTTTACATGGGGACAGAAAAAATTACCCATATCAAATCTTAGTTATGGTGTTGAAGTAACGGATAGCCTGATGACTGATATTGGATTCCGGAACGGAGATAAAATTCTTTCTGTAAATGGCCAGGATATTAATTATTTTGAAGATCTGCCCGAAAAAGTATTAATGGCCGGAGGAGGTCAGGTGGATATCATTCGCGACGGGGTTCGTCAGACTATTAATATTCCCACTGCGATTCTTGGAAAACTTGCAGAGAGAAAAAGGAACGGATCCCTTTTTTTTCTTCCCAGAATTCCTGTGATTGCTGATCTGATTCCTGATACAACAAATGCATATAAATCCGGGCTCAAAAGATTTGACCAGATAACTACCGTTGACGGCATTTCAACTCCTTTTTATGAAGAATTTAAAAAGGCGCTGAATGCTCATAAGGGACAAATTGTGGATTTAACTGTTGACAGAAAAGGAACGGTAGATACTTTACACACACTGGTTACTTCTGAAGGAACAATTGGATTTTACAGAGTTGTTTTTCCTGATACCATGGATAGTCTTGGACTGATCAAATTTGAAAAGACACAATACAGCTTTTTTGAATCTTTCCCTGCAGGTGTAAAGATGGCTGGCGAAAAATTAAAAAGTTATGTTAGCCAGTTTAGAAAAATATTTTCCCCTAAAACAGAAGCATACAAAACTGTCGGTGGTTTTAAAGCCATGGGTTCTGTATTTCCATCGATGTGGGACTGGCAGTCGTTCTGGATGATCACTGCATTTTTCTCTATAGCCCTTGCATTCATGAATATCCTGCCTATACCGGCCCTGGATGGGGGACATGTGCTATTCACGTTGCTGGAAATGATTACGGGACGGAAACCAAGCCAGAAAGTGCTGGAATATGCACAGGTAGTCGGCATGATACTTATACTCGCTCTCGTTATCTATGTGAACGGTAATGACTGGTTCGGATGGGGGAAAGGGCGTTAGGCTTAAGGATTAAGCTTTACGCCTTACGCTTTCAGCTTAATAAAAAATTGATTAAATTTGCAGGTTCATTTATCGGGGGTGCCTGGTATTGACAGCGTAGATCTTTGAAAGTATAAGCATGTCGTGCGTTGGATAATTAGCACGTTAATCTGAATATTCAAAACTCAAATGGCAATACACAGTATGCCATGGCTGCCTAATCAGTGATTAAGTAGTCATTCGGGCCGTGTGGCAGGTTCGCCTGTTACCAAGCTGCACCGCCGACTAAAAACAAAAGAGGATGCTGCTCAGAAAGGCTGTGATCTGAGCTTAAGACGATTCAGCTAAGAGAAAGATTGGTTTGTTGCTACCCTGTCTTTCTCCGACAACCAATTAGCAAATAAACATGTAGAAAGCTTTTGAAGAATATGTTTGGACAGGAGTTCGATTCTCCTCACCTCCACGAAATTGACTACCTTACAAAGCCCGTCCCAGCTAGTACAGGACGGGCTTTATAATTTATTTGTTTTTTGCTCCCGCTTTGAATTGTTACCATTATTATAAACTAAACGTTGATACATACTCTCCTTCTCCGAGCTTTCTTGTTTTACCATCCGGCATATTCATAATTCCATCCATCGTAACCACAATTCCATTTTTAAAAATAATCGGACTGGTTAACAAGATTAAATTACCATGATCAACAAAAAATAATTTTCCCTTGTGAATGGTAATCTGGCGCTGTTCATTGGGTTCTGTGAGGGGTTGAATATATGGCCTCATAGCTAAAAGGCTTGTGACTATTGGCTGCAATTCCTGTTCCGTAAGCAGAGGCTTATTTAACATTATTTTCTTTATGCCTGATGCCGGACTGCTATCAAATCTGAGTAAAAAAATACACAATCATTCAGGGTGGCAAATTTTTTGAAGAAGATAATTGTATTTAAATAAATTCTAAGTATTAAAAAATACAATTATGAAAAAGAACAAAATCATAACGATTGCATCACTTGTATTAACCTTATTATTCCTACCACGATTAATTAAAGCACAGGATGATAAGCAAAAAATCTTAACCGAGTGCAAAAATGCAAAATCATCATTTATAAAAACGGACGCCTCCATGAGCAACCTCTTTATGAATGCTTATGGATATGCTATCTTCCCCGATGTTGGTAAGGGTGGAGCCATAGTAGGTGGAGCAGGTGGTGGTGGTGCATTGTATGAAAAAGGTAAAGCGATCGGCACCGCAAAGATGGTGCAGGTAGATGTTGGAGCACAGGTAGGCGGTCAGGCATACAGGGAGGTCATTTTCTTTGAAAACAAAGAGGCATTTGATCGGTTTAAAGAAAACAAGATTGAATTTAGCGGACAAGCTTCAGCAGTCGCTGTCAAATCCGGCGCATCGGCCAACGTAAAATACAGGGAAGGGGTAGCGGTTTATACCCAGGAAATAAGTGGCCTGATGCTGGAGGCTTCAATAGGTGGACAGAAATTCACTTACTCCTCATTTTAGACATCTGAATTTCTCTTTTTTAAAACCCTAAACCAATTTTTAAATTGTTTTAGGGTTTTGTATGCTAAGATATTACCTCCCGCGAAGATCAGACCAACTTACTTTTTAACTTTTCCCATTTGCCCATCTATATCAATATACTCTCCTTCCTTAAGCTTTTTAGTAGTTCCGTCTGACATCTGTACTGTTCCATCCGGCATAACCAGGCCTCCATTGTTTAATTTAAATGGACTGCTGAGTGTTGTTGTATTGCCATCCTTCACATGTAAAGCCAAACCATTTTTCATCATTACATATTCTTTTTCCATTTTATTTGTAAATGATATGTTCGCATCAGACTTTTTCGCCATGCTATTACCCTGACAGAGAGCAGTATAGCAGATTGCACTTATAATGCATAGAATCATTAACTTTTTCTTAAAAAATGTTTATAATTATAAAACGGCAAATCGCATGCCTTTTGGCGACACATATGCAAACATACCTTCATACTTAACATTTCTTTCGTAGTCGCATCGGAGGCTCCGATGCGACTACGAAAGAAAGGCTTCAAACAACTCATATTTGTGAATTCAATGGAAAATTATCGGCACTTTTTGTGCTTTTTTATATTAAGCTTTATTACATACTTTTTTTGATTGAGATATACCAATTTCCGTTTTTGCTTTCTTTAATTTTAGCAAAAGACTGTGGATAATTAATAACTAGGGATGAATAATCACGAGCATGGCACTCGCTGCAGGTACATTTATTATTATTCCGGAGTCACCTGCCGCGTATGATTGTAAGGATGAAGTTATCATACTGCCATCAGGATTCAATATATATCCCTGTAGAATCAGGCCGCTGGTAGCATTCAGATTTGAAGCAGTCAGTGAACTCAAAGTCACTGAGCGTGCAGAAGATCCTGTTTGAAGAGTAACAGCAACATCTGTTTGTGGTTCTTTATTCAAAACACTTACATAAATTGTTCCATCAGCTGTTTTACTTGCATATGCTGTAACATTTTCGGCCCCTGCATTTACATTGCAGGGCAGCACCATTCCCTGAGCGCCGTTCTTAAAGAATAGCATGGAGTAATATTCAGGTTTGGCAAAAAAGATTCCGGCTGAATCTCCAATGGGTGAATAAGGGCCGTTACCACCACCATGAAAATTAACGCCGGAACAACCCGAATAAGCTAGCTTCCACATAAAATCGATGGACCATAAAGAAGCACCAAATGTATTACTAACATTTGTTTTACCACCCCCATAAATTGAGTTACATTCAGCCACCCTGTATGGAGTTTGCGCGCCGAGAGCTATAGCATATAACTCATTTCCAAATTTATCCATGGCACTATCTGCTGCCGGCGCCAGCAAAGTATTAAGATTGATGGAAGGATCTGTACCCGGACCTACCTGGTAATAATGAATGGTCAATTGATTTATATGATTGCTCTCCTGTTTGGAAAATTCGTACAGCCATGTCTGATTATAGGCAAATGCAGGACCTGAGAAAACTGAATTGGGGGTAATTGATTCAACTGCATTATAATATTGCTGCCATTCACTATCAAAATCGGTTTCAGAATAACCTGCGTTACGATACCCGTTTCCAGGGTATAGGTCAGCCTCGTTGCCCACCTCAAAGCTCTGGATTAGCCCGGATAAATCCTTCGATACATAACCTGCCTCATCTGCAGCTGTTGAAGGATTAAAATTACCACCCAGGTTCAGCCCAAAAATTGTTTTCCATTGAATAGTCTGAATGAAACGGCTGAATCTGTCAATATCAGTTGTAGTAACAGAATCCTCAGGAGTTGAAGTCTGTCGTGATTTCCCGGTCCAAAATGTTTTATCTACACCGTTGGCGCCTATACGAAAAATTCCTGTACCCAGGTTTTTAATTAACCTTACGAAAGTAGTTTGGTCAGTATTAAAATAATTGCTGTCTGTAATCGCCGTCATTTCAAAACTGAGTCCGAGATAATCTGAAGCTATAGTAAAAGAAGGATGTTCCGGTTCAATTGTTACGTTGATTGGTATACCATGTGCCGGAGGAAGGGGTTGAAGATTCTGTTGGGAATTTGTTTTCTTACAACAAAACAGGAGCAAAATTCCAAATACTATAAGAATCATTTGCGGACGAAGGAAGTTTAGCATGTACATATCATCCATGTGACAAATTATATACCGGTTTATCAATTGAAATACCGATGAAAGTTATTCGGTTACAAAAGATCGTGATAAGAGACAGCCATAATAAATATTCCATAAACATTATTTTCCAATTCTGTAACTCGTACCAATTTGAAAACTGACTGCCTTTGTTCCAAAATTTCCCTGCATAAAGCCTGTAATATGTTTTGTAGTCATGTGAAAAGTCATTGAAAAATAAGAAATGGGGAAAATACCATAAGTATTCTGCATGGTATAATCAGATTTAGGATTTATCAGCATATTCAGGGAAAACTTCAATCCATATTGTGTCCCATATCGGTTTCTCCAAAGAGATTCTGTATAAATTCCAATTGTTCCTGTAAGATTATTTTTGAATATAATATTGGCGGCAGTATCTACCAGGTTTTTTCTGAATTCATAATAATCGCCGAATTCTTTTTGTATGGAAGTTTCGAAACCCAGATATCTCCATTCTAAATGGCGCAATGTTTTCACCCCGTTAATACCACCGGAAATTCCATAACTCCCAAAAGAATACTTTCTGCCGGGGATATGATAAAAAGTGTCGATGGGGATGTCTCCTCCAGATACAGAAAAGTTGCCGGGAGTATAATGCGAATTATAAAAATCAGATAACCCATAGGTTCCAATTGTAGCATTAGCACCATAATATGCCTGAACATTACCCAGATTATGGCTCCTATATATACTTACCTGTCCGGCACGAACCCAGTCCTGACCCCGATCATTGGCCGTTCCGGTTGAATAAATTAAGCTGCCATAAAAAGCGCTCTTCAGTGAATCCGATTTTAAGGGAATAGTATGATAAGGGATGGTTTGAGAATCCAGCGGGCTTAAATACATACCCTGTCTGTGAGCCAGACAACTGCAAAATAGTAGTGCTATAAAAAATGCAATAAGCTGATTATTTCTCATTTGGCTGCTGTCTCAGGAAATTAAATTGTTTTTATTATTACCGCAACAAGATCACTTTTTTTTACCAACCCCAATGGAAACACCTATTTTCAGGGCAAAATAACTGTTCTTGTAGTGAACAACCGGAGCCGTTTGATCAGTGTTACCTGAAGTGATAGTGATGACAGGTATCGCCTGTGATTGGCTGCTGTATGTAATGTTAAAATGGAAACACCAGGTAATATAACTAAGCAGTTTTCCAGGTAAAACCTACGTTTTAATCATGAGGCAATTACAGGCTTCATTCATAATATTTACGGATCTTTGGATGGCGTTACGATTTATCTAAATTATCATTCATCATATGTCAAAACAAAATTCCCGCAGGAAATTCTTAAAAAACAGTATACTGGCATCAGCAGGTTTTTATATTATTCCGCGTCATGTGCTGGGCAGGGGATTTATAGCCCCCAGTGACAAACTTACAATAGCGAGTGTCGGAGTTGGGGGAAAGGGAGCCGACGACATAGATCATTTTGATAAAAGCGGAAAAGCTAATATCGCTTTTTTGTGTGATGTGGATGATGTAAGCGCTGCAGATACAAGGAAAAAATTTCCGCAGGCTAAATATTACAAGGATTACCGGGAGATGCTTTCAAAAGAAAGCAAAAGCATAGACGCCGTTTCTGTTTCAACACCGGATCATATGCATGCGGTCGCAGCCATGGCCGCTATGCAATTGCACAAACATGTATATGTTCAAAAACCACTGACCCACGATATATATGAGGCGAGAATGCTTACAGAGGCAGCACATAAATACAAAGTTGTGACTCAAATGGGAAACCAGGGTGCATCGGGAGATGGGGTAAGAAAACTGGTTGAATGGTACCAGGCAGGATTAATCGGAGATGTTACTACTGTATTTTGTTATACCGACAGACCCATCTGGCCTCAGGGACTCAAACGTCCTACAACTGCATCAAATATTCCATCCACGCTTGATTATAACCTATGGCTGGGTACAGCTCCTGAAAAGGTTTATTTTGATGGTATGCTTCCATTCAACTGGAGAGGGTGGTGGGATTATGGTACGGGGGCCCTGGGCGACATGGCCTGCCATATCATGGCTCCTCCTTTTGCTGTACTTGGACTGGGTTATCCTGTTTCAGCTGAATGCAGTGTTGCATCGCGTTATGTTGAAAACTGGCATGCAGAATATTCACCCGATAGTGGTCCAATATCTTCACATATCACACTGATATTTGAAGGAAAAAATGGGAAGCCCAATGTGGAATTGCATTGGATGGATGGGGGTATTCAGCCAACGAGACCCGTTGAACTGGGATCCAATGAACTCATGGGAGACGGAGGGAATGGTGCGATTTTTTTAGGAACAAAGGGGAAGATGATGTGTGGTACTTATGGTGTAAATCCCCAGCTGCTGCCTACAAGTAAAACTCAGGCTGATAAAACTCCGCTAACGATTCCGCGTGTGCCCGGTGGAGATGAAGGCCATTATGCCGCATGGATTGAAGCATGCCTTGCTGGATATGGAAGTGAAAAGGCAAAAAATTTAAGTTCCAATTTTGATATAGCAGGTCCGCTTACTGAATCTGTGCTGATGGGTAATCTTGCCATCAGAAGCACTAATATCCAGAAGAAAAATGGAAATGATTTTGAATATCCGGGACGTAACATTAAACTTTTGTGGAATGGCCCTGACATGCGCATCACAAATTTCGAAGACGCAAATCAATTTGTGAAGCGGACGTACAGAACGGGATGGAGTCTGGATGAAATGAATGTGATCATCTCGTAAAGACTTATAGGTAATGAATTTTGAATTCTGAATGGATTCGTTGAAACCTGATTATTCTGATCGCAGACTTTCGACCGGATTAACAATGGCTGCTTTAATGGTTTGAAAACTTGTCGTAATCATTGCGATGATAAATGTCATCGCGCCTGCTACAGCAAACATCCACCAGCTCAGATCTATCCTGTAAGCGAAATCCTCCAACCATTTGTTCATTATCCAGTACGCGATCGGTGTGGCAATAAGTACAGATATTATTATGATTGACACAAAACCTGTAGATAGTGTTGTAGCGATATCCTTAATGCTTGCTCCAAGCACTTTTCGTATACCAATTTCTTTAGTGCGGTTGATGGCATTAATGGAAGAAAGACCAAACAATCCCATGCAGGCAATAAAAATGGCAAAAAAGCAGGAATACTGTATGGTTTTTTCCCATCGCATGTCTGATTCATACATCTTCGTTATGGACTCGTCCAGAAAAGTATATTCAAAAGGATAGTCCGTGGCAGATTTCCATTCCTTTCCAATTTCAGCTATTGCCTGTGCCATATGTTCTGCCTTTATCTTGAACATAAAGATCCCCTCGAAATTATTGGCGAGGACATGCTCCTCGGGTTCAATTTGTTTGGATAATGTTTCAAAATGATAATCCTTCACCACACCTATAATGGTGGCGTGAATCGGTTCGCAAAATTCTCCCAGTTTTGCTTTTTCACCGAGCATATTGAACAGGGTTTCATTCACAACCGCTGGATATATTTTTTTGGACGTATCAGCAGAAAAAGCCCTGGAAAATGTTCTGCCTTGCAGAGTCTTTATACCTAACATTTCGAAATATCCATAGTCAACCGTTAATTCCTTTAGTTTCCTTTGTTCTCCATTTAGTATAAATCCATTGGTATTATAAGAACCATCCAGACCACCGTTCATTCCTGAAAACTGTGATATATAAGACCTGGAATTTGCAAAATTTCCCAGAATTTCTTTTAAATGTTTAGTGGATGAAAAATCAAAGACTGTGGGATTGGTCACCATTAATACCTGCTCTTTGTCAAATCCAAGATCCTTGTTAATGATATAATGCATTTGCCTATTAATAACGAAGGCTGAAATCATGAGGACGACAGACGCAGTATATTGAAGAACTACAAGGATTTTTGAAAAATTTGGATTTATTCTAAATGTTCTTACACTCTTAAGAACCGAAACGGGTTTCATTTTTGAAATGATGAGAGCAGGGTAGTAGCCAGCCAAAATACCCAACAATAAACTCAAACCTATGATGGCCGGAATGATATCTTTCCAGGCAATATCATTCCATCGCAAATTTGTCCCGATTATTTTGTCAAATAAAGGGAGTAGCCAAATTGTTAAAAAAAGCCCGATGATTACAGATATTAGAACCAGAATCTGAGTCTCAACCCAAAACTGTAGAATAATAGATCTACGGTTGGCACCCATTATTTTCCGAACGCCTACTTCCTGAGAACGGGCAGCTGCATTCGATATGACAAGCAATACATAGTTGAGGGACGCTATCAGAAGGATAACGACTACCAGGCAAACCAGCTGGTAAATATTTTTTGCATCCGTATAATGGCCCCAGGGACTGGATACATTATAGTGGCAATCTTTAAGAGGACGTAAGTACCATCTGTACTTTGTAAAATCCGCGTCTTTCATGTATTTGCCATATTCAGCAAGAACTGGTTCCACAAAATATTTCTTTGACCAGAGATTCAATTTATTTTCAAATGCAGTTGCCGAGACACCGTCCTTCAGTTCCAGAATCAGAATATGTGAACTATGATTAAATCGTTCTCTGATATTTGTTGCGTAATCCGGATCTGCCTGAAGAGGTAAAACAATATCATATTGAATACTGGAATTGTCCGGGGCATTTTCCGCAATTGCCGCAACGGTAAACAGGTGTGTGCTGTCACCAATCAGGTTAATGGTTTTGCCTATGGCTTCAGTATTACCAAAATATTTCCTGGCTGTATTTTCCGAAATGACCGCATTATTAACGGATATTCTTAATGCTTCTGCATTTCCTTTTATAATCCGGAAAGAAAAGATTTTGAAAAAATTGTCATCGGCATATAAAACGTCGTTTAATTTGAATACCCCTTTATTTAGTCGGACGAAACTTTTGTATTCATTCTGAAACCTTACAAAACTTTTTACCTCAGGAAAATTTTGTTGTATGTCCCTGCCAATTATTAAAGATGTTACCAGACCGTTGTTTACATCATTATCCTTCGTAAGGGAACTGAAAAGAGAATTGGAAGGCTTTTTTTCAGTACTACCCCACATATTAGTGCTTTCAAATCTGAACAGCCTGTCTTTATTTAGCGGAAATGTATCATAGGATTGTTCTTTGCGGATATAAAAAAACAGTAACAGGCAAAATGCGACAGAAAAAGATAATCCGATAATATTGATGATGCTGAACGTGCGGTATTTGCGCAGATTCCGCCAGGCTATTTTTATATAATTTTTGAGCATAATCCCGTATTTGGTTATTTAAAGTTATACTTGGAATTTATATCTTGTTCAGATTAAATGGCAATACACGGATTCTTGTGCCGGTCATATTGAAAATAGCATTGGTAAGGGCTGGAGCTACTGGAGGCAGACCTGGTTCGCCGACCCCTTCAGGCGGATAATTATTTTTCATAACGATCACTTCAATTTCCGGACATTCATTGATCCGCATTTACTCGTAGTTGTGAAAATTCTGTTCCACTATTTTCCCTTTTTCAATGGTTAAACCACTTTTGTAAGCAGCAGTAAGACCCATTACAACGCAACCTTCGGTTTGTGCTATTATATTATCAGGATGGATTGCAATTCCACAGTCAATAGCAACGGTTACTTTTACTACCTTAACTTTCCCATTTAACCTGGATACCTTAAAGTTAGTATTAAAAAATATCAATATTTTACAGTCCCATTGATTTGGTTTTTTCAAACTAATTTTAAAATAATGCTGTATGAAAAAATGGAAATTAACCATTGCACTTATTACGGGGCTCTCCTATTTTGGACAGCTGCAAGGGCAATCGCAGTCAGAACCTGCACCAGTTTACCACCAGGTCAAAGGCTATCTGAGTTTTATCATACCCATGGTTACGTTCAATAAAAATGAAACCACTACCCAATTTGAGAAGGCAACTACCATTGGATTCCCCTTCGGAATAAATATTTACTATGGCGAAAAATTTGGATTCAGCCTTGAAATAACCCCTACGATTCAATGGTCGCAACCTTCAGGCGGTCAGTCAACTTCAAAAACCAGTAACGTACTATTTGATCCGGGCCCAATGTTTCGTTTTAAAAATAATTTTACCATTATTACACGACTCGCTTTTGA
>Ga0207102_1163_pt1 | contig 12354 bp, 9 predicted proteins | sample Alteio_BWMinHeat_80_FD_153573 | JGI IMG/M metagenome (GOLD analysis project Ga0207102, IMG submission 153573) | Enriched cells from forest soil in Barre Woods Harvard Forest LTER site, Petersham, Massachusetts, United States -... | ecosystem: Environmental > Terrestrial > Soil > Temperate forest >... | reverse complement strand
CAACTTTTTACTTCAGCTAAACGAACTCCAAATAGAGATGAACTTCAAAAAGTTTTAGATCCGGAACTTTTTGAATGGGTTTTCACGTTAGTTTCTGAAGAGCAATTGTTAGGGAACGATGAACGATGGACAAGAAGATCTAAAGTGGTTGAGTGATCAATATGAAATTTAAACCCTATTTTTGCAAGCCAGTCGACAATTGCGCGCACTTTACTCTCTTCAGAGGTATTTGCTATCTTCTGAAGAGTTTCATGAAATTGTGCAGCACCAAAAACCTTAAGGATTGGAGGAGATGCTGAAGATGGACTTGAGCTAATATGATTCATAAATACACTTTTACAACTCTTTAAATTATCAATTTATTGATACTCAATCTGTAAATCTTATTTTTTTTGCACAAAGAAGGTAGCCAGGGCGTCCCGCCCTGATACACAGGCCGAGACGGCCTGGCTACCTTTTTGCACCCTAACGGAGAAGAGGTAATTGTGTATTGTTTGTTTTCCCTTTAAAAGATTATTGCCCAATAACGCTCAGTGCTAGATGCAATCTATTCAAGCGAGCATTAGGACCACCCGCCGCATCAGCATGTATCAAGGCCCTAACCTCAACCAGATAAGAATCAATCACACTTTCAATTAATATATTCTTATCTTCTCCACGAATGCTTTCAATATCATGAAGAATAATTGCCCGTGCATCCGGACTTGTACTTTCAAACATCATCACCCAAAAACTAAACCGGCTTGTATTATGAGCAAAAACAACAGCAGTTAAATCGTCCACATACTGATTCCACACTTCTAGACTTGGCTCTGGATAAGCCATAGTAAATAATTTATCCCACAACTCATCTTGCTCAAATAATAATTGCATTGACATTGAGGCTTTGTTTTGCTGTGCTTCTGTTAAGCTTTCCCACTTCTCTAGCGCTATAATAGCGAATTTGTGTGTCCAATGTCTTGAAAATAAAGTTTGCAGAATCCCAATCTTTAAACTATATAATTCTGGGATGTTATATTTACTAAGTGCATTTAAAACTTTCTCTATGTTTATTATCTTCAATCTAGGAGCTGTATTAATGGTTCCTAATAGACTAAGAATTTCTCCAAAACATTCCTCTGGAACGGAAATAATAGCATCTAAAATTGACAAAACCCGAGATTCACTTGCTCCCACTAAATGAGCCCTCCTGAAATCCTCTAAACGCGCTCTTTTTCCTTCCGGTAAAGAGTCTATTCTCACTCTGATTTGCGCTAAAGCTGCAGCATCGAGAACGAGAGGGGCAGCTACAGCATGAACAATAGCAGCAGGGGCAACAGCGGCAGCAGGAGCCGCAGCAGCAGCTGCAGCTGCGGCTGCGACAGGAAAAAGAGCAGGAGCTGCAGGGGCAACAGCGACAACGACAGCGGGGGCAGCTGCTGCTACTGCAGGAACAAGAGCTGGAGCTAGAGCTGCTGCTACTGCAACAGGAGGAGGGACAGCAGCTTCAGCTACTGCAGGAACGGCAACATCTGCAAGTGCGACAGCTGCTGCTGCTGCTCGTGGTCGCGTAAATGCCTGCATGACTTGATTCAATTCGTCTATTTTGTCTTGTGTCTTAATGTGCTTTCGAGCGATCCGCTCAATGAGTTCGATATCTTCGCGTATTGGTTTTATCAAGTTTTTCTCTGTTGCAGATCTGATATAGCTTATAATTTTAGACTCTAAAGAAAGCGGCTCCCCCGCTTGCGCAGATCTACTAGTCGGCAATCGATCTAATAATGGCGCCAATTTTGACTGATCAGCCTTTTCAAGAGCTTTTAAAATAACCTGACACGCCATCTCATGAGAGGAAACGACTGCTCCTCCTTTAATTGCTAGACTACTCATATAACTTTAACTCCAAATTAACTTGGTAAACTGAAATTTATCATTAAGCACTACGCCTAAAGACTACTACGTTTTAATCGATTAAATATACGATGCATTTTAGACACAATAAAATATTAAGTCAATTAGTATATTTTATAAAACATTTAAAAAATTAATTTATATTTCCTTACAATACTTTATACAAACCTCACGTTGAAATACACATGATCGCTAACATGTCAAGGTAGAACTTTTTCCTTAAAAAAGTTTGATGTCAGGGTCATATACATCAGAATAGAGTAGGCGAAACAATAAAAAATTGAAAATGACATTGAATTAAATAGAAAGTAGTGACATTCTAATTTTTTATATTTAATTATCACAAAAAAAGGCTCATCACACAAATGAGTGGTTATCATGGCTATTTTTCATAAGTTCGTCAAAATAAAAAAAAGACTAACATAAGCCCGGATGGGCCGGCAGCTGTAAGCCCATCCGGGCCTATGTTAGCTTTTCTTTATTTTGATGACAGATTAGACGAAATTATGAAAATAGCATGCTAACCACTCATTTGTGTGATGAACCCAAAAAATTGGAACATCAAAATGAAAATTGGACTCATTGGCTATGGAAAAATGGGGCAACTCATTGAAAAAATCGCCCTGCAAAAAAAACATCAAATCGTCTGCAAAGGCAGCCCGCGCAGCTTATTTAAAGAAACGCCCGCTAAAACGCTCCAGGAGGTGGATGTTTTTATCGACTTTAGCCATCCTGAATATGTCTTAGATAACATCAAACACGTCTCAGCCCTGAAAAAAAATCTCATTGAAGGAACAACTGGTTGGGATGTACAAGGGGCTGAAGCGCGCACCTTGATAGAAAAAAGCCAAATTGGATTCCTCTTTGCTCCCAATTTTTCAATTGGCATGAAGCTGTTCTTAAATATGCTCCTAAAGGCAGCGCAACTCATGGATGCGTTTCCTGACTATGACGTCTCTGTGATGGAGCAACACCACAATCAAAAGGTAGATGCGCCATCAGGCTCAGCCAAAGCGATCATCAAAACCTTGATCCCGCAAATCAAACGCAAAAGCGCTGTTGTCTGCAATGTGGACCGGCAAATCGCGCCACATGAACTACATGTCGCAAGTTTGCGCTGCGGATCGATCCCTGGAACGCATACTGTGCTGTTTGATTCATTAGCTGACAGTATCACCATCACGCACCAAGCCCGTAACAGAGAGGGCTTTGCATTGGGTGCCGTGACCGCAGCCGAATGGATCCTCGGAAAATCTGGCATTTATTCCCTGGAAGATATATTTTGAAGATGTATTTAAAGAAATTAAACACAGAGGTACAGAGGGGAGCAGAAAGAGGCTCCCCTCTGTGCCTCTGTGTTTAATTTTTATCAATAACTTGTATCCATAACTTTTATCAACAATCTGGAACCTCACTTTATGACCAAAATGCAAGGTGTTTATACAGCGATTGTCACTCCGTTTAATTCACTCAATCAACTTGACGAGGAAGGCCTTAGACGTAATCTACGCTTCCAGCTAGACTGTGGAATCGATGGCATTGTCGCTTTAGGCACTACAGGCGAATGCCCCACGCTCACAAAGACGGAAAAAGAACGCATCGTCCAGATTTGCATAGAAGAAATTAAGGGTAAGGTGCCTTTAATCGTCGGAACAGGCAGTTATTCAACAGAACAAACGATTGAAAATACGTTGATTGCAGAGCACTCAGGCGCCGATATGGCACTGATTGTCACGCCCTATTATAACAAACCTCCGCAAGAGGGGATATTTCATCACTTTAAATCCACTGCAGAGGCTACCAAGCTCCCCATCATCGTCTATAACCATATGGGAAGAACCGGTCAAAACATCCAAACAGAAACCTTGATGCGCTTAGCTGATATCCCTTCCATTATCGCAGTCAAAGAGTGTTCGGGAAACATCACGCAAATGAGCGATGTGATTGAAAAAATTGCCATGCATCGCCATGATTTTAGCGTCCTGAGCGGAGATGACTCGATCTTACTGCCTTTCTTATCCATTGGAGGCGATGGAGCGATTTCTGTTATCAGCAACTTGCTACCAAAACAGATCAAAACATTAGTTCAAGCAGCACTTGAAGGCAACTACATGGTCGCTAGGGAAATGCACTATCGACTTGCTCCTTTATTCCGCACGCTCTTCATCGAAACAAATCCAATTCCAATAAAAGCAGCAATGAGCCTCTACCACATGGCATCAGGCAGCTGTCGTTCCCCCCTTTGCGATCTTCTTCCAGAAAATAAAAAATTATTAGCGCAAGCCCTTAAAGAGGCACAGGAGCGCTACGGCTTTTTATCAGCTGAAGAACTTCTTCTTTGCGCAGCTTATTAAGCGCTGTGCGCGGAATTTCTTCCACGACATGCAGCTCTCTAATGCGTTCGAAGGGTAGAACGCGCGCTGCGTAGCGCTGCATGCATTCCTCAATGGTTGAATTGGATTCGGTTGCCACTAGATGGATGACGGACCCCAAACGCTCATCAGGAAACGCGATCAGCGCAACGTCACAACTAATCTTTAACTCTAAGCGCAGCTCCTCAAAAATCCCCTCTAAGCGCTTCATCTCCACGCTCTCCCCACCTATTTTGAGAAAGCCTTCGGATCGTCCTAAAATTTGTAAGGTGTTCCCTGTGAGAATCCCTCTGTCTTCTGTGTAGAACCAGCCATCTTGCTTGGGATCGATCAACTGCATTCCTACTTGAGTGCTCACTGCGTATGCAGTGAGCACAGCGTTCCCCTTTAAACCAATTAAACCAGTTGGAGTGATCACCGCTTGTAAATGAGGTAACAGTTGCAATGGAGGAAGACTCTCCTTCGTATCGCCAGAATTCTGTATTAAAGACGCCGTGGCGACTTGCGAGGCGCATTCGGTCAATCCATAGCTTGGTAACACAGTCCAGCCTAATTCAATCGCTTTTGCATACAGCGCAGGTTGCAAGGCTCCCCCTCCAATAATCAAGGCTCTTAACGTTGCTGGAGAACGCAATTCCAATCTCACCAAATCATAAAGCTGTGCAGAAACCATTGCCGTTAATGTGGCTCTTGACTCCACTAACGTCTGATAACACTCAACTGGATTCCATTTGGAAAGGGAGGCTTGTGTATAATCGATGCATTTGGCTCCGGAGAGATAGCTCCGCGCCCAGATGCCTAAGCCTCCCACATGAAAGTCAGGGAGAGGATTCAACCAAATATCGCTTGAATCGCTTTGAAGATGTTGGTTAACAGCGTATGCAGAGGCCAGAATCGCCTCTTTAGAAAGTGCCACCCACTTCCCCCCCTCATTAGCGCGCGATGTGGAGCCGGATGTGGCGAGCCAGACATGCGCCTTTAGGTTGAATGCGTGGAGAGTATCGCACAGCAACTGCTGTTCTTGCTGGGGCAAGCGCGGATTTAAGAGAATTTCTGTAGAAGACGACTGCCAATCCATTTGTAACCTACACGTCCATATAAATCGCGAAAGTGAGCAATGCGCCAAATCCCAAATGCAGTAGAGCCGCCTGTGCGAGATATTTATTATACAATGAGCTTGGATTATTGATCCAAATATTGCGCACAAGAGTCAATGCTAAAGGATACGTCAACCAAGGCAGTAAAGCTATTAGATATCCGTGATATTCCACCCAAAAAACAGACAAAATAAAAGGGGCCATTAGTAAAAAAGTGATTTCACAGCGCGCAAACGAGACGCCATAACGCACGGCTAAAGTGCGTTTTCCAACTTTAGCATCCTCCACGCGATCGCGCAAATTATTGATTGCAATGAGTACCGTGGCCAGCAATCCAATTTGCGCCCCCGCTAACAACGCGTCCCCCAAAAAAGTGCCTGTCTGGATATAGCAGACTGCCACAGTGCTCACTAACCCAAAAAACACAAAGACAAAGAGATCACCAAGTCCTACATAGGCTAACGGCTTAGGGCCTCCGGTATAGAGGTAACCACAGACTACAGATAACACGAGAATCAAAAGGATAATCCATCCCCCCTTCATGATTAAAGGGATCCCAAATAAAATGGCGAGTCCAAAAAAGGCAAGTCCCGCCAAAAACACTTGCCGCATCGTGAGCAGCCCGCTCTGAGTTGCTCTCAATGGGCCTATCCGCGTACCGGTATCCGCACCCTTTTTAAAGTCCAGAGCATCGTTAATAAAGTTAGTGCCTATTTGAATGCATAGCGCACCCATCAACGCATGCCAAGCTAGATACCAATCAATTGTCACGCCCACAGTGGTCGCTAGCATAGTCCCCACTATTACAGGGACTATAGCAGCCGTGAGTGTTTTTGGACGCGTAGCCATCAGCCAAGCCTTCCAAGAAGGAGTTTGTGGAGCATTAAGAGTCGGGTCTAAGTTTGAGTTTGTCATCGTAAAAGCGGTGGTTAAAGATTAAAAAATACAAATTATTGATAAAAATTAAACGCAGAGGGCGCAGAGAAAAAAGAGAGGGGGAGAGGGAAGGGAAAGGGACTGTTTGCCACAATCTTGAGAGAAAAATTAAACGCAGAGGGCACAGAGGGCGCAGAAAAAAGAGGGAAGGGATTGTTTGCCACAATCTTGCGATAAAAATTAAACGCAGAGGTACAGATAAATGGTTTTGTTTTAAAGTTAAAAAATATAATGATTCAGCTCCTCTATACCATTATCATTTTTTTCTCTTAACCCTCTGCGGTTAATCTTTTTAAGAAGATTGTGTGACGCAAAATTCAACTTTTTAATCTTTGCGCCTTTGGGTTTAATTTTTATCGGAATATTGTGGTAATCAGCTCCCCCTCTTCCCCTCTCTTTTTTTCTCTGCGTCCTCTGCACTCTCTGCGTTGAATTTTTATCGCAAGATTGTGGCAAACAATCTCTTCTCCTTCTCTCTCTCTTCTCCTTCTCTCTTTTTTCTCTCTTTTTTCTCTCTTTTTTCTCTCTTTTTTCTCTCTTTTTTCTCTCTTTTTCTCTTTTTTCTCTCTGCGACCTCTGCGTCCTCTGCGTTTAATTTTTATCGCAAGATTGTGGCAAACAATCTCTTCCCCTTCTCTCTCTTCCCCTTCTCTCTTTTTTCTCTCTTTTTCTCTTTTTTTCTCTCTGCGCCCTCTGCGTCCTCTGCGTTTAATTTTTATCAACTTTGTTAAGGCAGGCGTGGGAACTTGGTGAAGTCTGGCTTTCTTTTCTCTAAAAACGCTTGCTTGCCTTCTTGAGCTTCTTCTGTCATATAGTAAAGCAGTGTAGCATTCCCGGCTAAATCCAACAACCCTAGCTGTCCATCGCAATCGGCATTCAAACAGGTTTTTAAACAGCGCAGAGCCATTGGCGAATGTTCGAGAATTTGTCTGCACCACTTCAGTGTTTCATTTTCAAGCTGGTCCAATGGCACGACACAATTCACAAGTCCCATGTCCAAAGCCTCTTGCGCATTATATTGAAGACATAAATACCAGATCTCCCGCGCTTTTTTCTGTCCAACGATACGCGCTAGGTAACTGCTTCCCAATCCTCCATCAAACGAACCGACTTTAGGGCCAACCTGTCCAAACTTTGCATTGTCAGCAGCGATCGTTAAATCACAGACCACGTGCAACACATGTCCACCGCCTATCGCGTAGCCTGCCACCATCGCAATCACGGGTTTGGGGATGCTGCGGAGTTCCTTTTGAAGGTCCAACACATTCAGACGTGGCACTCCATCACTTCCTACATAGCCTTCGCTTCCACGCACTTTCTGATCCCCTCCAGAACAAAAGGCATCAGTTCCCTCACCTGTCAGGATCACAACCCCTATCGATGGGTCATTGCGGCATAATTCAAGGGCTTGGCGCAACTCTATGATTGTTTCAGGACGAAAGGCGTTGCGCACATGCGGGCGATTAATCGTCAGTTTGGCAATCCCTTCTTCTGTTTTTTCAAATTTGATATCTTCATAACTCTTAACAGTATTCCAAATGGTGGGCAGTGTGCACTTCATGATGCGTCCTTATATCGGTTAAAAATTTTTGTAGTTCACGTAAAAATGCATCAGGCTGTTCCCAGGGAACACGATGGCCTGATCCAGGTGCGATCCAAACCCTCGATAGAGGGTTTCTTAGGGTCACTGTTTGCGCACGAGCTTTGTAAGAGAGATCGTTTTCTCCGGCGACCCACAGGATAGGGATGGACATCTCGGATATAGCTTCGCGCATGTTGTCCTGATTCCCCAAGGACCAGGTCTCAATGGATTTTGCTAACAAGTCACGCATATAGTCTTTTTCAAAGCGCTTGAAGGCGAATGAATCCCCGCTAAACATTTCTCGGCCATTCCAATGATGCATTAGCTGATCCCAAGGCTCTGATAAAAAACAGTTCCCCCACTCACAATCGCTCGCATAGCGCTCTCTTTTTTCTTGCTCTGACTGGAATCCAAGATGACATGATACTAAAATCGCGCCTTTCCACAACGTAGGCGCATCGCGCAGCGCATGCATCGCTAAACGCCCGCCTAAAGAATAGCCCATTAAAAGAGGTAGAGAGGGCTCGAGACACTGTCGAGTAGATACAGCGTCATTAAACTTGCGCGCCCAATCCCAAAAAGGTTCGATAGGCCGATCATGGAATAGTTTGTGTTTAATTAGTGCGGCATCCATTAACTGCGCACTTAATGGATCCCAATCCTCGGCTAAGCCAAGAAATCCGTGTAATGCATGAATTGTGTGCAAAAAAAACTCCTATCTCTACTGTAAAAAAGGTAGTTAGACCGTCCCCGACCAGGACCAGGCCGGGACGGCCTGGTTACCTTCTTCGTGTAGCTAGGCCGTCCCCGGCCAGGACCAGGGCGAGACGCGCTGGCTACCTTCTTTGTGTAGCCAGGGCGTCTCGCCCTGGTGCACAGGCCGGGACGGCCTGGCTACCTTCTCATAATAACTGCGTTAACCTCTTAGAAAAGCGCAACGTCGCCTCTTCATTGGGGATGATCTCAATCAATCGATTAGTCGTACATTCCTTTAGGATGGATGGCACCGCATGCCATCTCTCATAATGCATCTGCCACATCTCCGCCAAAGGTTTAAAACTTAAAGCGTGTGGATTCTGAAATTCTTTGTAGGGATACATGGGGGCAAAGATCTTTCCTCCGCCATTATTGATCACGACGATCGTGACATTCACACCAAAGAGTTGATCGAGAATCCAGGGTCCGGCCATATCGTAAAGGGTCGTCAAATCGCCCAATATAGCCCAGTTCTGGGTCTCAGGTCGACACACGCCTAAAAAGGTGGAGATCTGACCATCGATCCCGTTTAGACCGCGACTAGCATGCACAGATAGGGAGCGATCCTCCAAAGAAGCGGCTAAATCCCATTCGCGGATGGGCAAACTATTTCCTAAATAAACAGTAGACTTGACCGGTATCTGACGCGATAATAGATGCAAAAGGCTCGGTTCGGCCTCAGGCTCATCTAGGAAGAGGGCCTCCAGTTTTTCCCGAAAAAGTCGATCATTCTCAATCCAGGATTGAGAAGAGCTTTGACCATACCGCTTAGACGGTCGATAGCGAGAAAAAAAGAGCTCCAACGGCTCTGCTACTACTGAACCCCAGCTTAACCCTGCAAAGGGTGTTTCACTGATCGAACAAACCTGCACCGCACCCTGCTTGTCCTCTAAATCTCTCCAAAACCGAAATGTTGGGACACCACCAAGGCGCAACACCCCATCGATTGGATATCCAGAACGCTCAGATTCACTCCACAGGTCATCTGTGCGCGTGATTTGCAAGGCATTCAAGCGCGGGTCGCCACGCAGACCTGAAATCCCCTCAAGGTAGACCGGAGCATTTAATTTCAAGAGAAACTGCACCACAGCTTCTTGAGCAATTGGCTTCAATGAGCTCACAACTACTAATGGGCGTTCCACCCGATTCAAGAAGTCATCTAGATAATTAAAACCCAACGGATCAATTTGGGGATCCATGGGTGCAAACACAGTTTTTTTGTATGTGAGAAGATTTTGTTTCGCGACTTTTTTCAGTTTTACAGGCTCTTCTAAACAGACATTAATATACGCAGCCGCTTTTTGATCCCATTGGGTGAAGTCGAATGACTCCCCCGCTGCCAAATCGACAGCAAAAGGCGTATAAATCCCAAACAATCCTTTCTGTTCAGCAGATTGTGGAGCACCCTTTCCCCTAAAACAGCGCGGGCGGTCAGCAGTAATTAATAATAACGGCGTTCCGGTATAATACGCCTCCATTGCAGCTGGAAGCAATTCACCCGCAGCAGTCCCCGACGTTGTCACAATTGCTACCGGTTTTTGGCTCTGTCTCGCGCGTCCTAAGGCAAAGAAGGCCCCTGAGCGCTCCTCGAACCAGTAATACTTTTTAATTTGCGGCTCTTCGATCAACAACCCAGCCAAAGCGCTATTTCTCGAGCCAGGACAGAGGCAAAATTCCTCCACACCTAAAGCGATCACAAAGCGCAACACTTCAGCAGCGAAATCTTCTTCCACGTTGGAGGAGAGTCTGTGCGTATGGGGGTGAGTATTCAAACTTTCATTAAGCGTCAGAGTTTGCATCCAATCATCCTTATTTTTGAGGACTAATAGTACCCGCAATCTATTTCTTGAAGCAATCCTTTTTTTGATGTATAAACTCATAGAACACAAAGAACACAAAAAACAACAAGATTAAACGCAGAGGACGCAGAGAGCGCAGAGATAGAGGGGTAGGTGTTGTTTCGAACAACCCCCTAATAAAAATTCAACACAAAGACACAAAGAAGCAAAGGCACAAAGATAAATTTTTTTGTATCGTGAATGACCACTTAAACCCTTTCTTTGTGTCTTCGTGTCTTTGTGTTGAATTTTTATCACAAAACTATAGGAAACAAACTCTAATCCCATCTCTGCGCCCTCTGCGTTTAATTTTTTTCATTATCAAGAGATTTTATGGGACAAAACATTATCCCTAACCCATCCTATCTCAGCGTTTACCACACCACACAGGAGTCTTATCATGGCACTACAAACGTTTCTCAAAAACCAAACTGAAAAAATCCAAAACATTGAAAAAGTCAGCTTAATGGCCTGGTGGAATCTAGCGACTTTGGGTGACGAAAAATTCGCTCAAGAACTGCAAGATGCCAAGATCGCCATGCGCCAACTGTTTTCCAACTCAGAAGACTACCAATTCTTACTCTCCCAACCAAAGACGCAGGATCCCCTTGTCAATCGTCAAGTGACACTTCTGTTACACTCCTATCGCGAAAACCAGATCCCTCAAGAGTTGATTAAAGAGATCTCCACGCTTGAGACTGAAGTGGAGTCCATCTATACCAATTTTAGACCGATTATTAAGGATAAACCCGTTTCAAACAATGACTTGAAAAAGATCCTCGTCGAAAGCAAAAATTCAGCTGACCGTCAAGAGGCTTGGGAGGCCTCCAAACTCATTGGTGAACAGGTTGAATCAAACGTGTTAACCCTCATCAAACTGCGCAATGAAAGTGCCACCAAAGCGGGCTTCAAAGACTTCTATTCCATGAGTCTAGAGCTGCAAGAATTGGATCAAACGCGTCTCTTTAAACTGCTCAACGAGCTCGAACAAGCCACAAACGCACACTGGAAACAGTATAAAGAGCAGTTGGACACCTCTCTAGCGGAGCACTTTGGCATTTCGACGGATGCCTTAAAACCGTGGCACTATCAAGACCCTTTTTTCCAGGAGGCTCCAAAACAAAAAATTGATTTGGATAGCTTATATGTTGGGAAGGATATTGTGGAGATGAGCCGAGCCTTTTATGAAGCGATCGGATTACCCGCTGACGATGTCATCGCTCGATCCGATCTATTTGAAAGAGACAAAAAGAGCCAACACGCTTTCTGCAGCTGCCTCGACCGCAAACAAGACGTGCGCATTCTCTGTAACTTGCGCGATAACGAGTTTTGGATGAGCGTACAGCTCCATGAATTAGGTCACGCTGTCTATGATAAATACATCGATGCGAAGCTCCCTTTTTTGCTACGCACACCACCTCACACCAGCACAACGGAAGCGAGCGCAATGCTTTTTGGACGATTTAGCAAAGATGGCGATTTCCTACAACGCTATGTCGGAATCAGCTCACAAAAAGCCACAGAATTAGACGCACAAACGAGAAACCAAAATGCGGCCAACCTACTGGTCTTTGCGCGCTGGGCACTTGTGATGATTCACTTTGAACAAGCCATGTATCAACAGCCGGGAATCGATTTAAACCGTTTTTGGTGGGATTGCGTCGAACGCTTCCAAGGTGTTAAGCGCGTAAAAGGCCGCAATAAACCGGACTGGGCCTCTAAGTTGCATTTGGCATGCGCCCCCGTCTACTACCAAAATTACGTCTTAGGGGAATTGACCGCCAGCCAACTCTTTCATTGCCTACAAAGAAGACTAAAAGCCAGAAATGAACATTTTAATACATCCAAAGACGTCGGCCATTTTCTCAAAACACGCCTTTATA
>Ga0207102_1162_pt1 | contig 12390 bp, 8 predicted proteins | sample Alteio_BWMinHeat_80_FD_153573 | JGI IMG/M metagenome (GOLD analysis project Ga0207102, IMG submission 153573) | Enriched cells from forest soil in Barre Woods Harvard Forest LTER site, Petersham, Massachusetts, United States -... | ecosystem: Environmental > Terrestrial > Soil > Temperate forest >... | reverse complement strand
CTTACAGCTGCCGGCCCATCCGGGCCTGTAATAGTCTTTTTTTATTTTGACGACACTGGGTTAGCACCTGTGGCTATATGCCGTTGCCGCGTTCGCGGCTTAGAATGTTGAATTAGCCTTCATTCACTGATGTTTACATATAGAAAAATCATCTAAAATTTCCGAACTATAGCAATCTTCTGTATCATTACCTCGGCGACAGAAGATTGGACGAGATTAACCCAATAGCTCTATTCAAGCATTTGTAGCAGCGGACTCTTTCTTAACCTTAACCGTAGTTGTTTGAGCGAGCATTTGACCGGCCAATCGCATCTGTAACTGCCTGATTGTTTCCGCCTGTTTTCCTATCGTTTGCTGTTGCTCTTCTATTGTTCGTTTTTGCTCCACATTTTCACGCTCAAGGTTTAAATGCCTTTGCCTTACCCGACTGCGATAGATTCTTGACTGCTCTCTCTCTCTTTTTTGTTTTACTTCTTTTGCAGAAGGTTCCACATAAGCCTCTATTGAAGAATCACCTGAGGAATCTGAAGCGGCCGCTGCCATTGTGGGGATAGCAACCCGCTCCGTTAGTGACGATGTAGCTTGAGCTTGAAGCGAGAACTTTCTAGTAGATTGCTTCGATCCACCTCTTGCCTTTTTCGCGCGATTCTCCTTTCCGCCGACATATTCTTCATCACTTTCTTCTCGCCTTCTTCTCCGTATCTTGAGGTCTGAGTGACCTATAACTTCTTCTTTAATCTTTAGCTCTCCCTTGGATTCAATATGGTGAGCCACTAGATCAGTCATAGGGACTAAGGGATGAATTGAAGTCCCTCCTTGAACCTTGGATTTTTCTTTAGTGAGCAGGGGGGGTACAGGGAAGAGCGTAGGTGGTGGTGATAATCCTGAATATGCCGCTGCACGAGCTTCAGATAAAGCGATTGCAGCTGCAGCTGCGGTTGCGGGGACATTTTGCAGCGAACTTGATAGCGTTACTGGCTTTGAAATCGCTGCGGCGGCTGGATGCGAAGCTGCTGCCGCTGCTGCTGCTGCGGGCTGTAAAGTCCTCGCTGCTAAGCGTTCTAAAAAATCAACAGATTCATCGTTCCAGCAAGTCTCAGGCGAACTCCCCGCTCGATCTGCATCCTCTAAAGGGTTAGGTATTGACAACAAACCATACCCCATAACCCCACCAGAACCCCCTTGAGAAGATGGGCACGCTAATCCCAAACCATAAGGACCGAACCCCCATGGACTTTGACAACTATTCATTTGATGAATACTCATGGAAACCTCCAAAAATGTTATCAAAAGTTTAACGAAACAGTTCAGATACCCTTAAAAAATTAATGTCTTAACACCACTAACTTAATAACATTGAACTAAAGTCTAGGCTACAAAGGCTTCGCCTTTATTTTTTCGCGCGAGAGGGTGGTGGTGTGCCAATCCAAACGACGGGTCGTTTAATGCGTGCTAATACAGCGGGTAGGTGTGCTAACTCTCTCTCTGAAACGAGTGTGACGACCATGCCTTCGCGGTTTTGCCGTCCGGTGCGTCCTGAGCGATGGAGGTAAATATCGGGATCGTCCGCGAGATGATAGAGAAACACATGCGAAACGTCGGAGAAATCTAATCCACGCGCAGCGACATCTGTCGCGACTAAAAAGCGTATCCGCCCTGTACGAAATTTATTGGTAATCGAAGAGCGCGTATCTTGAGTGAGTCCGGCATGTAGATAGTCTACCGCATTGATATGCTTTTTCAAGGCATGACAAACGTCCTCACATTGGTGGCGTGATTGACAAAAGATAATGCCCTGCTTGGGCTTCAGATCTTCAATCAGGTCAAATAACGCTACGATTCGATTTTGTGGTCGACAGTATAAGAAGCGGTGTTCAATAGTCGAGGGGCTGCCTTCTTCCGTTAAAAGGGAAACTTCAATTGGATCTTTCATATGGTGTTTGGCGATATGCCGGATCTCTTTAGGCATCGTTGCTGAAAAAAGCAATGTTTGATGGGTATGCACGAGACATTGGATAATAAATTCCAAATCTTCATAAAAGCCCATGCTCAGCATCTCATCAGCCTCATCTAGAATCAACGTATCGACAGACGAAAGATCAATGGTACGCGCATAGATAAAGTCTATTAGACGTCCGGGCGTTGCAACGAGAACCTGAACACCATGCTTCAACTTAGATCGCTGCATCGCAGGATCTTCTCCGCCATATAATGCAAAGGCTTTTACACCTTTAATTTGTCCAATTTTCTGAGTTTCTGTCGCATATTGCAGCGCAAGCTCTCTTGTGGGGACAATAATCAATGTTTGGATATGCGGAACGTCAACATTCACGCGATCACACACGGGTATAGCACATGCTGCGGTCTTTCCCGAACCTGTTTTAGCTAAGGCGATAAGGTCATGTTTCTTTTGAATCAACGGGATTGTTTCAGTTTGAATTGAGGAGGGTTCTTTAAACTCCATCTTTTCAAGTGCTTTTAAAATTGCAGGATCTAGATTAAAATCTGCAAAGGAGGGCTTTATTTCTGGATTAGTCAATGAATTCTCTCAGTAATTTGTTCTAAGTTATATATTTACAGCTTCATCCACAGGGGCACTTGGAGCCTCACGTGTGGGGTATTTAACGCGTGCGTGTGCATAGGCAACGAGCGTCTTCACTAATGTCGTTTTCACAATAGATAATTCTTCCAATGTCAACAGGCACTCTTCGAATTGCCCATCTTCTACTTTATCCCTGATTAAACGCGAGGCTAATTCCATCAAAGCTGCTTCGTCTAATCTGTCTAAAGAGCGGGATGCGGCTTCAACCGTATCGGCAATCATGATGATCCCAGACTCTTTGCTGTGCGGTTTAGGACCTGCATAACGAAAATCTTGCTCATTCACCATTTTTTTATCTCCACCCATCTGCTCCAATTGCTTTCGATAAAAATAATAGACTAATGTCGTCCCATGGTGTTCTTTGATGATATCAATAAATTGTTCCGGCAAGCCCGCTTTGCGCGCTAACGACACCCCTTCACTCACATGGGCGATGATCACCTCTGCTGACTCTTTTGGTGTTAACAATTGATGGATATTCATCCCGCTATGCTGATTCTCGGTAAAATAGTGCGGTGTAGCCATTTTTCCAATGTCGTGATAAAGCGTGGCAACGCGGCAGAAAAGCCCATTTGCTCCAATGGCTAGTGCGGCAGTTTCTGCCAAATTTCCGACTACAACTGAATGCTGATAGGTCCCTGGGGCTTCAATGATCAATCGACGCAACAGATCATGGTTGGGATCCATATACTCTGTTAACGTGACATCGGTCATCACATGAAAAGCCGTTTCTAAAAGAGGCAATAATCCAACCACTAAAACAGCTGTCAGCAGCATAAAAGCGGCAGCACCTAACAGATCAAAAAAGATCCCCTTATTCCAAAATAAATTCTGATAAAAACTTAGGGATAAAATCACCAAGACACAACACAACCACGTTTTCCCGCAGATCACAAATATTTCCTTACGTCTTCTCAGAGAGTGCGCGCTTAAAATCGCAATAAAAGCCGCTGTCAAATTCATGATCATGAATCCTTGCTGGTCAAAGGTCAATGCCATAGTCAAGATAACCGTCAGAAATCCACTTCCAAAGGCTGCAACAGTCGGATTCATCAAACTGCATAAAAGGATCGCTGCAAAGGGGACAAAAACAGGATAGCGAATCATTTCGATCAGATTTTCTTTAGACGCTAAAAACAAGAGTTCTGTCAACTTGGCAAAACCCATTGTCATGAGAAGCACGGTGACAAACAGAAAGAGTTTACGATTCGAATAGAGGACATCAGGATAGCACCCTTTAAAATAGGCCGCACTAATTCCCGTCAAAAGAAGTGTTAGCATCAGTGTCCCCAATAATGATAGAGGATGCCAAAGCTCTCGATTATCATTTAGCGCGTTTTCCATCGCTTGTATCATGGCTACATGGCGAGCAGTGACGCGCTCACCCTGATCAATAATTCGACTTCCTGCATTGATATGCGTATATGTGTCTGGAATTGAAGATTGAATGCGGCGTCGCAGCTGACGCTGAGCAGAAAAATCTTCTTCGACCATCCACCCCTTAGAACTAAAGTAATCGATGATAGATTTTAAAGTCCCTTCTTGTATATTTTCTCTATTTAAAATCGACTGCCTAAATGTCTCCCATATTTGATTGGGAAGAATAATGGGAGATAATAGATCATGCGGGGTAAAGATTTGATAATTCTGAGTAGCCGAATGCGTCTCTGTCACCCTTTGAAAGGTACGGGAATCGGTCAATCTCAACTGCGTCAACAATTGCTCTAGTATATAAACCGTTTTATATACCTCCTCAAGAGGACTATTCTCTGCAGTGTTACGCCCCTCTTGGTTATGAATGAGAACATTCTCAAATTCCATACGGCGTTGTTGAATTTCTTTATCGGAGAGTCTGTATATTTTCCCAACATCGCGAACAGCCTCTTCCCTCAAAATAATCGCCGCTTCCTCATCGAGGAAATCGAAATCGGATTGAGCGACAATATAACCTGGAGCCGTACTGTTCAGCTCTAACACCTCCACTCGTATTTCACGAAAGTGAAGAAAAGCGAATAAACAAAGGGTGAAAAGCAATCCAATGGCGAATCGTATGCTTAAACTTTTATCAAAGAACCCCTGTTCACGTGCAGAGGTCAGGTCTGTATATTTTTCAAACTCGTTTGACCTATCATTCATTAGAGTATCTTTATTTTATCTATACTCCAGCTTTCACTAAAGTATATGCTTCGTTCAAAAACCCAAATATTGTTATTGACAATACCACACTCTATATTAATAAATCTGCAACTTTCTTCTTATTCTGTCAATATTTCTCTTTAATCGATTGCTTTACACAAAGCTTATTGAACGCAAAGGGAGCGAAGAAGGTAGCAGGGCGGAACGCCTGGCTACTCTCATATGCTGTCATGACTATGCTGCCCTTTAAGTCCATAAACCTTCGCGTTAAACCTCTTTATCGATAATCATACGATATGGCAAGGTATATATTCACACATAGGAAATCTTATGAAAAAGAAAACCATATTAGTTGTTGGTGGTGCAGGTTATATTGGATCTCAAGTCAATAAGATGCTGCATCAAGCGCAATATAGGACTGTCGTTCTTGACAATCTCAGCACAGGCAATCGTCAAGCTGTAAAAGAAGGGATTTTTATTGAAGGCGACATGGCAAACAGCGCCTTGTTAGACCAGATCTTCTCCGAGCATCAGATCGATGCCGTCATGCATTTTGCCGCGTTCATCAATGTTGGAGAATCCGTTTTAGAGCCTTTTAAATACTACAAAAACAATGTCTTTAATACGATTAACTTGCTTGAAGCAATGCGTCGCCATGCCGTAAAAATAGTCATTTTTTCATCCACTGCCGCTGTTTACGGAAACCCTCCCAATGGCCCCGCCAAACAATTGGTCGAAACCCTCCCCTGTCATCCCGTTAATCCTTACGGAGAAACTAAGCTTATCGTCGAAAAAATACTCAGAGAGGGTGAATACGCGTATGGTTTTAAATCGAGTTGCCTGCGTTATTTCAATGCAGCAGGGGGCGATCCTGAAGGCGAGATTAAAAACTACCAAACAACATCTTCAAATCTGATTCCATTGGTCTTAAAGAGCTTAAAAACTCCCAGTGGTCAATTGACTATATTCGGAACGGATTATCCGACAGCTGATGGAACGTGTATACGCGACTATGTACACATCTATGACTTAGGTCTTGCGCATATTCTAGCGATGGAGAAGTTATTTGAAGGAGCTCCAACCTCTTGCTACAATTTAGGAAATGGAAATGGTTTTAGTGTAAGAGAAGTGATTGCAGCGGCAGAGAAAGTCACAGGACTTAAAGTGAACTGTGTTGAAGGGGCAAGACGTCCTGGGGATCCCTCTTTTCTGGTTGCAGACACCAATAAAGCACGAAGAGAGCTCGGTTGGCGACCACGTTATCCTGCGCTAGAGACTATGATCGAAGACGCTTGGAGAGCACTTTAAATACGGAGGGCGAAGCAAGAAGGTAGCCAGGCCGAGACGGCCGGGCTACCTTCTTGCTTCGCCCTCTGTATTTTAAAGTACCCTCCAGGAGTGTTCGATCATGCCTATTCTGTTCTTTTTCTTAAATTGACATTTTTAGGTACTCTAATTTGTGATGAGCCAATTCTCATCCTCTTCTCATTTATTAAATAATTTTTCTTTAGTTTTTTTTACTACCTATGCTATTTATCTAAAAAATGGTCTTTTGTGTTTTACCGGAACACAGTTCCATTCACAGCAAGGCTCGACAAACATTCGATTGAAGGTTTCTATGAAAAAACATAACACGTTCTTAAAGAGAGCTTTGCTAGCACTATCGTTGTGCGGAGTGATTGGTTTGCATGCAAATGATGTTTGGGTAGGAAATACAGACGACATCTTAAATAACCCTCTAAACTGGACCAATAATACTCTTCCAACAAGCAAGACTATCGCTGAATTTGGACTTGATGGGTCGAGTGGTACAACGCTTCAAACAAGTACCGGTCTTTCGGTTTTAGGCGTGGTATTTGATTCCACAGCTACTAACGGATACTACATTTACAACAGCGAAACAGACACCTTTTCCATCGGTTTATCCGGTGTTGTCAATCATTCTCCGGTACTTCAGAATATCGCAAATGACTCAGGAGGAGCAGGTTTGATTCTCTTTGAGGGAGGTTCTGCCGGCACTAATATGTACTACTCTTCCTATAACACTACTGCCGGTGGAGGAATAACGTTTCTAAATTCTGTGGACGGCAGCAATAGCACTTTTTCTTTGGGAAGTATTGTAGATACATTGACGACAAATGGGGACTCCTCAGTTGGATCGCTTGGAAACACACAGGGTGTCCAATCATATGGCAATATCGTAATCGAATCAGGATCATTAACTGTCGGTAATCTGAATTCAGATGATTATCTTTACGGGGTGATTTCGGGACCCGGGGAATTCATTTTTTCTACAACGACCGAAGATGGATATCTGGGTCTAACTGGCGCTAATACCTACACGGGAGGAACCGTCGTTAATGCGGTGGGTGTGGGCTCATTATACACTTTTTCCGGTGGCACTTTAGCTCCAACGGGCCCTATCACTGTAAATAGCGGTGTTCTAGAGTTTGGTACTAATCAAACGACAGGGAATTTATCTGGAACGGGAGGGAGTGTTATAATTGATTCTTCGAACACTCTTACTGTTAATCAAACGACGAATAAAACATATGCCGGCGAACTTTCTGGGGCAGCAGGAACGACATTTGCTTTAGGAACAACAGGGTCTTCAACGGCTGTTGGCACTCTCCAACTAACAGGAGATAGCAGCGGATTTGCCGGAGACGTAGTGGTCAATTCCGGAAATCTCCAAGTGAATAATAAGTTCGGGGGTAACAGTTTTACAGTCAATTCGGGAGCGACCCTATCCGGTACGGGCACATTTGGCACAAGTGGTAACCTCACAACTATTGCTTCAGGAGGCACTTTATCTCCAGGAAATAGCGTTGGAGTCGTTACAAACGCAGGTAACCACTCTTTCTTGTCGGGTTCGTTTTTTAGACTTGAGGAGAATGGCTCTACTACAGGTCCTGTTACCCCTTCCAATAGTCTTTTAATCGTGGATGGATCTGTAGTGGTTGACGGCGGTTCAACGGTCAATTTGGTTACAACTAATGGATTCATCAACCTGAACACGAAGCAAACATTCTTGACAACCGGAACCGGTTTAACTGTAAATCCCGGAGGATTTGCCTTAAATACATCGGGATTATCCTCTTTGTTTAATCCACAAGCCTATCTTGGCACCCTCAGCTATGACGCCAATAATTATTACATCTTAACGCAAACACAATTTGCTTCTGAGGTGACTAATAATGGAGGAAGTACAAGCGAGATTGCTCTTGCTTCACAGTTGGATAGTATTGTTGATCCCAACACACCAAAGAACTTATTCTTGAATGAACTCGCGCAATTGTCAGCTCCTGATCTGATTGAAGTTCTCGATGATATGTCTGGAGCGCAATATGCAACAGAAGGATTTGTAGCTGAAGTTTCAAATCGAAATTTCATCAGACGTCTTTATGATCCAATCCGAGAAATCGTCACAACAGAACCCACTGGATGTTACTCTCAAGATTCATGCTGCGATTTCTGGGGAATTAATGTTTGGACAGAAGTCGGCGGTGGACAAAGGAGCGTCAACGGTTATTTAGGCTTGAACCTCGATGAATGGGACGCCACACTAGGCTTGCAAAAAACTTTCGAGGAAGACTGGACTTTCGGGATTGCCGGTTCTTACGAGCATAACAACATCAAGTATCATGGATCAAATGGTTCAGGAAATGGCTATACATGGTTTGGTGGTCTTTACGGATTATACCGCCCTTCATGCTACTATGTGTTAGCCGATATTGCTTATGGATATACTCAGCATAAAGTCAATCGTCACCTAGTTATGGGTGATGTAACAGACACGTTCAAAGGTAAGCCAAAAATTTCACAAGTGACCTTTTATGCTGAAGCTGGTGTGGATTTCAATTTATGTTCATTCCTCGTTCAACCGTTCGTTGGAATTGAAGTGGCGAAATTCCATAGAAATAAGTTCTCAGAAACAGACATTGATACGAGTGATCTTGCTCTGAATCTTCATAAAAAAACTTACACAACGCCTACAAGCAGCTTAGGTGTTCATCTAACCGATCAATTTTGTTCGGGACTTAACATCAGTGTCGATCTAGCGTGGTTGTATCGCTTTTCAAACAACAACCATTTTACGGCAAATTTTGAGTCATTTGGGTCAGATTTCACAGTTTATGGAAAAAAAATTGAGCGTTCCAGCGGAGAAGGCGCGATCACTTTATCTAGAGACTTTGAAAACAATTGGAGGCTATTTGCTGAAGCCTCTGGAGAAGTCTGGAGCCAAGCCTCAGCCTATAATGTACTTGGCGGGATCCAATACAATTGGTAATTTCACAATTGGCTCCAGGCTTTGCAGCGCCTGGAGTCGTTTCGAACGTCAATAGAAACCATGATCGAACACGGCTGGAGGGCAATCTAAACGCAGAGGGCTACCTTCTTGCTTCGCCCTCTGCGTTTAAAATTGCATAAATTTTCGCTTCCGAGTAAACTCAAATACACGATTAACTCTCTTTATCAAAGTCGATCATTATGCCGGATTATCAAGTTTTAGCTCGAAAGTATCGTCCTCAGCGCTTTAGTGACGTTATTGGTCAAAGCGCCATTGTCACAACGCTCAAAAACGCGATCAAATTCAATCGATTGGCTCATGCGTACCTATTTTGTGGATCCAGAGGTACAGGAAAGACAACCCTAGCCCGAGTCTTTGCGAAAGCTCTCAATTGCCAACAGCCAACGGCCGATGGAGAGCCTTGCAACACTTGCTCCTCTTGCAAAGAAATTGCAGCAGGGACCTCTTTAGATGTCTTAGAAATAGATGGTGCTTCCCATAGAGGTATCGATGACATTCGACAGATCAATGAAACTGTTGCCTACTCCACAGCATCTGGAAAATACAAAATTTACATCATCGATGAAGTTCATATGCTAACCAAAGAGGCTTTTAATGCCCTCCTTAAAACATTGGAAGAACCGCCTCCAAAAGTGAAGTTCTTTTTTGCCACAACTGAACCTCACAAGGTTCTGCCAACCATTTTAAGCCGTTGCCAGCGCTTTAATTTAAATCGCATTCCAACGGTGGACATTATCGAGAAACTACAGAAAATTGCGACTGACCTAGGCGTTTCCATTCAATCGGAGGCCTTACACCTCATTGCCCATCGAGCTGATGGGGGCTTACGTGATGCTGAATCGTTATTTGATCAGATCATCTCCTTTCACGAAGGAGCGATGACCACTGAATCGGTAGCCGGTGCGCTTGGAATCATGCCTCGCGATATTTTGTTTACATTTGATCGAGCTGGAAAAGATGGAAATCTCGCCTTTGCGTTTGAGATCACGCAACAGCTCTTTTCACAGGGAAAGGATTTAATCCATTTCATGGAAAGTCTAACAGACCATTTTCGATCCATTTTAATGGTCAAGCTTGCTGGAAAAACAGCCTCATTCCTTTCGCTCACAGAAAAAGAACGTGAGCAGTATGAAGCATCCGCTAAACTTTACCGCCAAGAACAGTGCGTCGAAATTTTAGACTTTTTAATTGAAGCTCAAAATCAGATTAAATATAGCTCCTCCGCCAGAATAACGCTGGAAGCTGTGTTGTTGCGCATCATACGCAGCCATCAACGCATCCCGATCGAACTATTAGTTAAAAAATTGGCGGAATTAGAACAACAAGTCGCCACACTTCCAAAGCCGATGGTGGTGAGCACTCCAATTTCCAGCGCTAGCGCGATCAATGGCACGACAAATACAACACCACCGCCTCCACCTCAAGTTAAGCAACAAGAGGTGATCATGCCCGTTTCTACACCGGCGACAACAGCTCCTGCCGCAGTATTAATGACTGCAGTATCGATGACTGAAGACCCGACGCCCTCCAACTCCGATTTAGGCATCAAAACAAAAAAGGCCTCAAAAAGCAAAGAAAAATTGCCTCCAGCGGTCTCTGCAACAGAACAAGCCGCCCTTCTAAAGGAACCTGTAGCAGTAGAACTGGGCGCACGCCCAACTGAAGAGGTATACAAAATAGATATCAAGACACAAAGTCGCTACGACACGATTTTACAATTTACAGCTGTCGAGTTAGAGGGTGTGATTCAAAAAAAATCGTTTAGATAGGCTATTGGTTTAATTTCGTGCGGCCTTCTGTCGCCGCATTCGCGGCTAGTTCCTGTTTGAATTCAACCCCAGGTTTACACCTGGGGCTATATGCCATCACCGCTATCGCGGTTTGAATAGTATAAAAAGTAGAAATTGATTAACTCACCTTACGCAAAACAAGTAGGTAGCCAGGGCGTCTCGCCCTGGTGCACAGGGCGGGACGCCCTGGCTACCTTCTTTTGCGTTAAAGCGAAGGTCGAGAAGAAGAGATTAAAGCAAGGCGAAGCCTGAGAAGGTAGCCAGGGCGTCTCGCCCTGTGCACCAGGGCGAGACGCCCTGGCTACCTTCTTGTTTTGCGTAAGGTGAGTGATTAACTATAAAAGCCGCGAATGCGGCAACAGCATATAGCCCCAGGTGTAAACCTGGGGTTGAATTTAAACAGGAACTAGCCGCGAATGCGGCGACAGAAGGCTAGACGAAATTAAACCAATAGCCTTTAGATAAAACCAAAAAAACACAATTGAACTTAAGAAATAAGGAAGTCAGATGGGCACAGGATTTGCAAAAAAGAAGAAACAAGCTAGAGAAATGCAAGAGCAACTCGGCAAAATGCAGAGCTCCCTTAAGAGCACTGAAGTCACCGGAACTGCTGGAAACGGATTGGTCACTATCGTTTTAACCGGTGAGAACGACTTGAAACAAATTAAAATCAAACCGGAATGTGTCGACCCGGATGATATCGATGGTTTGGAAGACCTCATCAAAGCAGCCTATACCGACGCCAACAAAAAGTTAAAAGAGACCTCCATGGAGGGACTGGGCAAAGGTTTTCCTGGACTAGGAGCTCTTGGGGGATTCTAAAAAAAAAGAAGGTAGCCAGGGCGTCCCGCCCTGATGCACAGGCCGAGACGGCCTGGCTACCTTCTTCGTTCAGATACCCTAACAGAGGAGGAGTATCTGAACTGTTACCTAAACATGATTCACTCTTATTCCAACTGAAATTAGACGTTTGCTGTAAGAGGAGCATATGCTGGTGGATTCATACCGGCGCTAGCTTGCAAAAGTTTAAGTTGTTGTTGCCTTAACCTATCTTCATCAAACATTAACTCAAAACTCAGTGGAAACGTGTTTGGCATAGTACCCCTATATGTGCACTCACAATCTGCTTTACTTCCAAAGAAACAAGCTAGAGCGAGCGCTAATGACGCTCCAGTTAAATCCAGTGCAATAATACCTCCCACCACTAAAGCAGCAGCACCTCCACTAACTCCAATCATAATGCTGGCGAATACCACGGCTGCTATCATAGTAGTTGTTGAGACCAACGCTTTTAACCCATACCAGTTATTATTGTGCGCTTCATATTTTTGTTGATACTCGCTTTCATATCTTTTTTTCCACTTTACTTTTTCTTCAAGATCTGAGATATCGTTAATATACTTTGGATAAGAACTAACAACTGACATTATTGACTCCTTTTATGGTTTTATTGTTAAATGAATTTTAATTACATATTCAATTATATATAATAATAATTTTAAAGTCAATAAATTTATTTAAATTTATTTAAATCATTTAAACACCATTAA
>Ga0207102_1156_pt1 | contig 12393 bp, 12 predicted proteins | sample Alteio_BWMinHeat_80_FD_153573 | JGI IMG/M metagenome (GOLD analysis project Ga0207102, IMG submission 153573) | Enriched cells from forest soil in Barre Woods Harvard Forest LTER site, Petersham, Massachusetts, United States -... | ecosystem: Environmental > Terrestrial > Soil > Temperate forest >... | reverse complement strand
TTTTGTAACAACACTAACCACTCTTCTTGCACCGGTTGAGGAATCTTGCCTGGATAGAAGGTAATCGCAAAAGGGTGGAAGACGCCACTCATGGGGAAGTCGGATATATTTACGTACCCAGCACAGGCATCGACGGACAAAATGATCTTATAAGACAGTTTAATGCTCAGTGGGATAAGAAAGGCCTGGTTATCGATGAAAGATTTAATGATGGCGGACAGATTCCCGATCGCTTCATAGAAATGCTTAACCGCACTCCACTGGCATTTTGGGCGATAAGAGACGGTCTAACCTGGCCATGGCCACCATTTGCACATTTCGGTCCCAAAGTGATGCTTATTAATGGATGGAGTGGTTCCGGCGGGGATGCCTTCCCTGATTATTTTCGTAAGAAGGGACTTGGTCCGCTCATAGGTGCCAGGACCTGGGGAGGACTGATCGGTATAAGCGGTGCTCCTGATCTTATAGATGGAGGAGGTATTACAGTTCCCACTTTCAGGATGATGAATCCCGATGGCACATGGTTCAAAGAAGGACACGGCGTAGATCCGGATATTGAAGTCAGGGAAGACCTCGGATCGATGGCCAAAGGCATTGACCCGCAACTTGAACGTGCGATTTTAGAAATAAAAGATGAGGTTCAAAAAAAGGGATTTACAGCACCTAACCCACCAGCTTATGAGAAAAGATAATTAGAGAGAATTCTTTCATTCGCATCAGCAGTAATTCATTCAAACTGAAATTATGCCAAAACATACAGGTTTTTTATTGATATTAATTTTGTTCATTTCCGGAATCCTCCGGGCTCAGAAAATTGACAGCGTATACCTTCCTACAATACCTCATAGTTTATTTTGGGAAAATACTCCTAAAAGTTTTTCTGTTCACGGTAATCAGTTTGTGATCGTTGCCGGTAAGGAAACAGATATGTTCAGGGATCCGAACGTAACCTATAATACAGATAATGCGCCGAAGCTGCTGTTTGAAGCAGACGATAATTTTGTACTTACGGCTTCTATTGAACAGGCATTCACAAACAAATGGGATGGCGGAGCCATTGTAATTAAACAGGATAGTCTGAACTGGATAAAATTTTGTTTTGAAAAAGACTATACCGGTGCAAGAAGAGTGGTTAGTGTTGTTACAAAAAATATTTCGGATGATTGCAATTCAGTAGAGATGAATACAAATAAAGTGTATTATAAAGTGGCAAAAGCTGACAATGTAATCACGCTATATTGTTCTACGGATGGTATCAAATGGTATTTAATCAGGCATCTTCAATTTGATACAGAGAAGGGTTTCAAAGTAGGTTTTTTAGCGCAATCTCCAACAGGCGAACGTTGCGAAGTGAAATTTTCAGATGTAGTTTATAAAATAAAAAAGATCAAGGACCCGTACCTGGGAGAATGAGCCTGTTGCATAGCAGGCAAAGCACATATCTTTACTTATTTTCCAGTATGAAAACGCTGAACATTCTTTGTACTCTTTTTATTTTCTTATGTGCCGTGAGTTCAGTTAAAGGTCAGTACAATTGGGTTCTGAAAAAAGATAAGGAAGGAATTAAGGTAAGCTCCCGTCATTCGGATCGTTCTAAATTCAATGATATTAAAGTAGAAATGGACCTTCCTGGTAATATCTACCAGCTGCTCAATATCCTAATGGATGTCGATAAATATTCACAATGGTCTTATTCCGTAAGCAAGTCTGAACTCATAAAAAAACTAAGCCCTATAAAACTTGTCTATCATTTAGAAGTCACTGCTCCATGGCCGGTAACTGACCGTGATCTTTATGCAACATTTGAAGTGAAGATTGATTCTGTTACGCGTTCAATTAAAATTCTGGCTGCCGGAGACAGTAATTACAGACCGGTAAATAAAAACTTTATAAGGATCCCGCACTCCAAAGCTATTTGGGACATACAGACAGTTTCAAATAAAATGATTCATATAGTTTATATACTGGAAATAGATCCTGGTGGCTCTGTTCCAGCATGGATTATGAACATGTTTGGCACCAAAGCCCCCTTTATAACATTTCAAAATTTGAAACATAAAATGGCTTTGCTTAACCCGGGCGTTAAGAATTGATTGGTGATTAAGCCTGATATTTAGGTTTTCACAATGATAATATTCGGTTTATATCGCTCTTCCTGGACTGATTATCGGCTCATTTTCAACTGATTAGTCAATTTTCGCCGCCATTGACGTAGAAATTCCAGCCACTTACGCATTGGGATATAACTTAAGTTAGGTTGTATATTAACTTTATTATTGTTAATTATGCATAAGAATTAACCCCCGAATTAAACCTTAAACCTAAGCCTGATGAAATTTTCTAACATGAGATCGGCGATCGCATGGGGAATTATTCTCCTGATCGTTGATATAGTCATTATTGTTCTTGCCAAATAAATAACGTTTAGTCCACATTAAAGTAGCTATTAATTTAGAAGGCACTGCTGGTTAAGATCAGATCTTATGATTTTTTAATCAGTATTGTGATTTTTTTGCATTTATAATTTCAACAACTTTTTCAATTAACAGGTCTTCACGTTTCAATTTTACAATTGATTTGTAAAATATAAATAATGCGAGAAGGAAAATAAGTGTCCATATAATAAAATGGATATCAATACCTGTTATAAATATAGTTTGTTTTTTAAAGCTACCTGCAATATGAGTCCACCAAAATGAATAGTCGAAAATATCCAGGATTGAGTGTCCAATAATTCCGGGAATAAGAGATCCGGATTTGTAAGCAAGGATACCTAAGAGTACGCTTGCAAAAAATATATGTGGAATTATCGGATGTGCCCAGTTTTTACTTAGGTGGATGATTGTAAAGATGATTGAACTGATAATGATGGCTGCGACAGGTCCGTATTTTTTTTCAAGAGGGGTTTGCAGGTATCCCCTATATCCGGTTTCTTCACAAATACCTGCTACAACAGAGCTCATAATAAGCATTATCCATGCTGTCCAAAGAGGCATTTTCCCCAGTATTTTGTAGTCTGAAGTAAATTGAGCAGCAGGAAATTCTTTTATTCTGAATGTTATTACGAAGGATGACTGCACAATGATTACAAAACAAATGGCTGCTATTATGCTCCATTTCCAGGTGAATGGATATAATTTAACCTTTCGGATACCACCGAAGAATTTCCAAAAAGCCCATAAAACGAATATCATAGGTATAACTGACCATGGGGGCATTATTAGCCATAGCATGACGGCCCATACGGTAATACCTGCCGTACTTACCATGAAACCCGAAAATATAGCCCTAATAAGTATTGGAAGTCTTCCCCAGATTTTTAAAAACTTATTTGTGCCCGGTTCCATATTCATATTGATCGTTTAGGCAACAAATATGGCAGGTGAATGGGGCAATTTCGACCGGATACATGAATCCGAACGGATTAAATTGGTACTGTTTTCTTATTGTAGAAAGTCAAACGTTTTTAGCGGAGGTTTTTTTTCTTAAACTCGCTGGGAGTCAGTCCGGTATATTTTTTGAAAAGTGTATTAAATGAAGATTTCGAATTAAATCCCACTTTATAAAGAACTTCAAGTACGGTAATTTTTCTGTCTTTGGGGTTATTCAGAAGCATCGAAGCCTCTTCAATCCGGTTACGATTTATGAAATCATAAAAATTCTGACCCAGTTCTTCATTGATTACCTGTGAAAGGACTCTGGGCCTCAGAGAAACCTGGGAGGCAAGCTGGTCCAGCGTAAGTTCCGGATTCAGGTAAGGTTTTTTTTCTTTTACGTATGCCAATACCATTTGTGCGATCCTGTCCGATTCGAAATTATCCGGTTTGGAAGAACTTTTATGCGGGGATCCCTGAGATTGATCAGGAATTTCTCCTTCATCAGGAATAGTAAAGAAATCAGGTTTATGAAGGGCTTTCATCATTACCCTGATAACATAAAGGAGCATGAAAAGAACAATGATATTGAAAACTGTCAAATAATATTTTACCCAATGGGTCTGCGCAATAATACCATTTAATGCAGAAATAATTATTATCGCTATAAAAAAAATGAAAGTGTTGTAAAGCCATGATACATTCATATTTCTGCTGTCTGAAAAATACTGGCCTGAAGCTTTCTTATATGCTGAGACCAGATTTAGTGAGGCCAGTATATAAAATAAAAACTGGAGAAAAATCAGCGTGGAAATTATTGAAATCAGGAAAGGAAAATGATGTGATTGAAACCCGGCCAGAATATTTTCCTGTTCGCTGTGTGATATTCCGAGAAAATAGTATTCTGTACCGGCAAATAAAATAAGAAAGGGCAAAAAATGATATATATTTTTTGAACTTGGTGAGAAGTTTTTATATACGACAGATTTTGTATAGAAATAGATGAGGGGACCAAACAGTAGTGGAAGGCAGCTGCCCAGCCCTGCAAACTGTGGGTTGGAAGAGTAAAACCCTTGCTGCAAAAGGAATACATCGAGTAAATTAATGCAGATGGCTAAAAAAAATGATCCAAGTAAGATATTGCTTACCGGTTTGCCATTTTTTCTTGTTAGCAGAAACAGACTTAGGAAAAGCAGCTGAAAAATAATGAGAATAAATAAGATATCTGTTGAACTGATTTTCATTATTTCCGTACTTATACTTACATGAACAATAAAAAGAGTTCAGAAATGGTTTAAATTGTTTAAAATCTAATGAGAAAATACGAAAAAAGTTTGGTTATTCTTACACCCGGCTTCCCAAAGAATGAGGCTGATACTACATGTATTCCATTTCTGCAGGATTTCATTCTGGAATTAAATGAACAGTTTCCAAATTTAAAAATCGATATACTGGCTTTTGACTATCCATTAAATTCAGGTACTTATTCATGGAATAAAAATGAAGTTGTAAGTTTTAATGGCTGGAAGAAAGGAAATATTAAAAGGCTTTATAAATGGCTCCTCATCTGGAGAAGAATGAAAAAAATAAGGAGCAGCCAAAATCTGATTGGCCTTTTAAGCTTATGGTGTGGAGAATGTGCTTTTCTTGGAAACCTTTTTGCTAAAAGAAATCATCTTGCTCATTTTTGCTGGATACAGGGACAGGATGCAAAAATTGAAAATAAATATATTGCCAGGATAAAACCTTTGCCTGCGGAATTAATAGCGATTTCTGATTTTAATCAGAAGGAATTTGAAAAAAATCATACAATACGTCCCAGACATGTTATTCCCGCCGGAATTAAACCGCCAGAATTATTTGGCGGGAATGAGATAAGGGATATTGACATTTTGGGAGTAGGTTCCTTTATTCCATTAAAGCAGTATCATTTGTTTATTGAAATCATTTATAAAATCAGGCAATTTTTCCCTGAAGTCAAAGCGGTATTAAGTGGCAAGGGACCGGAACAGGAAAGATTAAAAATGGCGATAGTTAATTACAAGGTGGAGGGGAATATTGATTTTACCGGAGAATTATCACACGATAAAATATTAAATGAGATGAAGCGGGGGAAAGTCTTTTTACATACTTCAAACTATGAGGGATTTAGTGTTGCCTGTATGGAAGCATTGGGTTCAGGCTGCCATGTTATAAGTTTTACTAAGCCCATGCAATACGATATTAAACACTGGCATGTTGTTCAAACAATCTCAGAAATGTTGGAAACAGCAAAATCCATCTTAAATAATCCTGATTCCGTTTATGAACCTGTTTTACCATTTACCACAAGAGAAACTGCAAAAAGCATTCTTCAATTGTACAATTACAGTGATTCCAATATTTCCTGAAACTTAGAGGAGATTGCCTCAAATGAGAGATCATTTTTGAAGCGATCAAGTATGCTGTTCCTTTTTTCCTCAATTTTGAGATGGACGGATTCCTGTAGTGCTGAAATAAGAGAATTTTCGTTGCCTGGTTCAAAAAATAAGGCAGTATTTCCACTGATTGTTCTGAACGAAGGAATATCAGAAACCACGGGAATACAACCGCAGCTCATAGCCTCACACAATGCCGTGCCACTACCCTCATAATGTGAGGCAGAAATATAAAAATCCGCACTGTTGAACCAATAAAGTAATTCGTCATGAGGAATTTTGCCTACAAGTTTAATGGGGGAGATTCCGGGTTCCCGGGGGAGAAGGTCATTAATTTCTTTTATTAATTCGTCAGTTTGGTATATCATATGCAAAGTTGCATTTGACTGCAACAATGAAAATTTCAGGAAAGCTTTTACTACAGTTAACGGATCCTTGTTTTGATTCAGTCTTCCGACCCATAAGAAAACAGGCCAGCCGGATACATATGTTATTTCCTTAGCAGTTATCCTATTAGCGGGATAAAAGGCAGAAGATACTTCCAACAATTCGTGAATTTTACTTACACTGTCCAGGTTTTTATTATTTACCCAATCAATACCTGTTTTATATGAAGTAAAAAGGAAGGCATCCACTTTCCGGCTGGCTAAATATTGAATGTATTTTTTTAGTCCTTTAAATTGTTTTTCGGCATGATGTTGTAAAATGATTTTTACTTTTTTCCCCACCCTTCGTCTGAGTTGTATCACCTGCAAAGGATATAGGAAACTACTTACAAGAATGATATCAGGATTTAACTTTTTTACAAATTGGTTAAGTTTCCAGGGTAAATAATTCTTTTTTTTGCCATCATCCACGCAATAAAATTGAATACCATTATGCTCAAAATTACCCTTGTAGTTAATTTGATCAACGCGGATAACGATATGTTTTTTTGCCAGGCATTCATTCCAACCAAGATAAAATTTTATCCTTTCTACCCATTCCTCCGCGGAACTTATATCCGGTGAATAATGATAACTCAAAAAAACAATCCGCATAAGCTCCGAAATTAGTGATATTCAATTTAGGCATATTTAAGATATTTTTGCAGGGCATAATTTAATTCATGACCGAAAGCGAAAGAGAGCATAATGTTCAAATAAGCAGACAAAATATTTCTTACTATAATAAAATAGCTGAGAAATATGATGCAATATTAAATGATGATGTCAACAATAAAATTATCCGGGAAACTGTGGCAGGCAGGTTTTCTTCTCTTGTTAAAAATGGCTGGGTTCTTGATTTTGGAGGAGGAACAGGCAGGGATCTCAGCTGGCTGATTAACCATCAATATCAGATTTTATTTTGCGAACCTTCAGTTGGTATGCGGGAAATCGCCATTAACCGGATATCCAATGAGTTCCCTGGTGCAAAGATTACTTTCTTTGACGACGATAAATCCGATTTCAGAAACTGGAATGATATATTCCCTTTTGAGCGGAAAGTAGATGCTGTAATTGCCAATTTTGCAGTCATTAATTGTATTCCCGATATTCAGTTACTTTTCGATAAGCTGGCACTGTCATTAAAGCCGGGAGGTACTGTTCTGGCTCTATTACTCGACAACAGCTTTTTAAAAAGATTGCGGTCAAATTTGAAGGGGACTATTAAATCCTTTTTTACAGGAAATCCGGTATCCATCTTTATAAACTATAACGATATGCAGCAATTGGTGTATATACATACAACGATGAAAATCAGAAAAGCCATGAAAAATAAATTTGATTTTATTCATATTGAAAGATTAAAGCAATTTGGATTCTGTTTGATACATTTAAGACGAAAATGAAGAAACTTCTCCGGGATATTTTATTTGGCGTTATACCTGTTACTGAATATTCAACCATTACTGTTAAAGATGGAATATTGGAAAGGGTTTTCCTGGAAACAGGAGGTATTCGTGTTGATATTTCCCTTACACACTGGTTATTATGTCTTAATCCGGTTGTTTTTGGTGTTTGGTTTCCAAAACATGAGAATACTCATTCATTTGATATCACTCAACCCTTCAAGATGTATTTTAAAGATTCAGAGGAAGATGATAAAACAGTAGCTTTGTTAAAATTGAATTTCTTTAACAAAATTGAAGAACCTGACGGTACCCTTTTTTTATTAAAACTCACCGGAACAAGAATTCACCATATTAATCTGATCAGGGCAAGATTAATATTTTACAGGTATTACAAAAAACCTGAACAGGATTTTTACAAATTAAAATCATATTCAGCTGCTTATAGTTATCCCCGTAAAGTGAGACTGATTTCTTATAGGGAAGGGGACTGGTATAATATATTTCCAATGGATCTTGTTGGAGATATACCCGGGAGCAAGAGATTCGTATTTGGATTAAGACATTCCAATGTTACACTGGCACGGATCATAGAGACGAAAAAAATGGTAGTATCCGAGATCCCTTATGAATTCAAGGAAATCATTTATAAATTGGGAAAACACCACCGCGAACCGTTATCAGGCAACAAGTTGCCTTTTAATCTAACGCAAAGCGCGATCTATGATTTTCCTATTCCTGAATGGGCAATCAGCTATAAAGAAATTAGAATTGTAAATACAATGAACCTGGGAAGTCACATGCTTCTTTGGGGAATGGAAATAAATGAAATGGTTTTAAATAAACCTTCCCTTAGTTTATTTCATATTCATTTTCTTCATTACCTGCATCAGCAAAAAAAGGGACGGGCATATGAATTGGTATAATTATATGATTAAATGATTCTTCCGAAAAGTTACAAATTTCGGAAAGAATTTGTAATTGGTTCTAAAGGTTCAACCGGGAAATGCACGTTTGGATTGTAGCTTTTAATAGCCGTGATCAGTGATGGAAGGTCGCCTTCTATAAATTTTATACTTCCCTTCAGACTTAGCCTGCTAAATACGGGAAGATCAAGCGGGAGACCTATTACCTGGTCGTATATTGCTTTATCAAACATCCTGATTTTTCCTTTAGTAGTGATAAGCAGGATTTCTTCGGGATTGATTTTAAATACGTCTTCCCATGTCGGTATGCCGGTTTTCTTTTTAACTACGATAATATCAGCTTCTTTACCTGTCTTTATTTCGCCATTATTTAGATTCCACAGTTTAGCTGGTAAACTTGTAATCATTCCAAATAATTCAGAGTCCTCAACCTGGCGTAAAGATCTTGCAAACCTTAAATGATGCCAGATATTCCAATTGCCGGTTAAGGTGGAATCCGTACCGAAAACCATATTTGTTTGGGCTTTTAATGCGGCGGTATGGGCTTGTTTATTTAACAGTACCCGGTTGGATTCGGGGCACCATACAAGTCCCTTGAAATTTTTAGCCTGCATTTCATTCATAGCTACACCATGAACACCCACCAGCCTTCTTTTCAGAAAATTGAATTTTAACAACTGATCAATTTCGTCAGAAGATTGTTTATCCGAGCCCTCACCTGTATGTATTATACAATCTCTGTTTTTTAAGAAGGGGTTATTTAATTTCCATTTCCAATTTTTTTCGAACTTAACAGAATGGAGATTTTGCGATTCCTGGTAGATATTAATTAAAGGATTGTCCAGTTTAAGATAAGACCCATGATTAACAACAGTTGTAATTCCCGTCAGCAGGTTTTTATACATTCCCCAGGCCGTTCTTAAATTTTGCGGAATTTTTAATACAGCATCAATATTATCCTTATATATTTTGTGAATATAATTTCCCCATTCCGTGTAGCTGACAAATTTTCTTTGTCCCAATACGGAAAAGCAATTAAAATCAAGGTGATCATGTGAATTGATCAGTCCGGGAAAAACAGTGGCGCTTGTAAAGTGGATTTGTATAGGATCAGTTTCATTCTGTTTATTGACGGGTCCAATGCCCGTGATTTTCTCACCTGAAATGGTAATATCAACTGGCCGGCTCTCATTTATGAGCGTTACATTATTCAGCAGCACATTGTTTTTTTAAATGTAATCCGTAAATAATTGGGGTATCCTGAAACCGACAATAAACGGGCAGTGCGTCCTGTGCTTCATAGTACGGCCTTACTTCTTCATCAACTATTCTTTCAACATGCCTTATGACATGTAAACCGTATTTAAACAGGATTTTCTTAACCTTATCTAATGGATGAGTATAATTTATTACCGACAGGCTTCCATGTTCATATTTGAAACTGCGCTTACCTCCTTTTTTGAGCATGGCAGGGTGAAAGTCTGTGATGATGAGATCTCCTCCACTTTTTAAAACCCTTGACCATGAAGAAATGGCTTCTTCAATATTTTTAATATGAGCAATTGTTAAAGTACTTATAAGACAATCTATATAAGAATCTTTTAGTGAATTTAAAAGATTGTCCGTAGTGAGATGAGCTATTGCCGATGGGAATTTATGCATTAACTTAAGCAGCATGCCCTGGGATACATCAAAGCCCATTAGCGTAGATGGCGTTTTTTCGTATAATTTCTGCCAGTGCCTGCCAGTTCCACATCCGATATCGGCAACCGTCTTATTTCGGATGTCTATATCTTTAATTAGTCCCGAAAAGATCAGTTCATCCAGGTCTAACATCAGGTTACCAGGTTGACAGTCATAGGAATCAGACCAGATATCATAGGCGACGACCACATCTTTGCCCTGCTCGAAAAAGCTGGAATTATACAGTAAACTTTTAAAAGCCGTGAGCATTTTTAGCAGGTCTCGTAAGTATGTCAGACCCCTCCTGTAAGTGAATACGGAAACAGGAGGAAAGGGGTTGTATTTGCCCCCGCAAATCGGGCATTTTGCAACCGACCCGAATCCTTTGACGTACCTAAAGGAGGGGAGTTTTTATTACTCCGGGAATTTCTATGAATGGAATTATATTAGTAAATCCGCGAAGCGCAGTTGCCAAGCACCGTGTGCCGAATTCCATCCTGAACATCGCTGCATCAGTTGAAGGCAAATACCCATGGGTTATAGTTGATGGCAACCGGGAGGAGGACCCGTTGTCAAGAATTATGCAATACCTTGAAACAGGCGGTTATAAATATATCGGCTTTACAGTTATGCCTGGACCCCAGCTAAAGCAGGCGATTCCTTTTTCTAAAGCTGTAAGGGAATATTTCCCGGAAATTAAAATAATCTGGGGAGGGTATTTCCCAACCAATCAATATAAATCTGTTCTTCATTCCGGGTATGTCGATTTTGTTATCAATGGCCCCGGCGATCATTGCTTTCCAAAACTCATTGATGCGCTGGATAAGAATGAGCCTTTCGAGCTGATTAAAAATCTTATTTATAAATCCGGAGACAAGATAATCAAAACATTGAAAGAGGAACTGATAGAACAGGATAATTTACCGGAACTTCCTTATGATAAACTTACTGAGTTTTATTCCATGGATAAATATCTTGGAAAAACGTATTTGGGAAAGAAAACACTGGCATATCATTCAAGTATTGGCTGTCCGTTTACCTGCTCATTTTGTGCTGTAGTTCCAACCTACGAAGCCCGATGGAAGGCTAAATCTGCTGTGAAAATTTATAAGGATATAAAGTATATAAAAGATAAATGGGGAGCGGACGCCATTGAATTTCATGATAACAATTTTTTTGTATCAGAGAAAAGAACCGTCGAGTTTGCAAAATTGATTTTACCGGAGAAAATGAGCTGGTGGGGCATGGCTCGTATTGATACCATGCATAAATTCAAAGATTCTACGCTTGCCCTGATCAGGGACGCCGGGTGCAAAATTATTTTCTTTGGTGCTGAAAGCGGCAATAATGCTATTCTAAAACAAATGGATAAAGGTGGCACGCAAAGCGGTGAGCAAATTGCATTATTTGCCGCAAGAATGAAAAAGTTCGATATTATTCCCGAATATTCTTTCGTTTTGGGAACACCGGCACCTACCCAGGATGAAGTGGAAGCTCAGATTGATTTTGAAATCAGCTTTATTAAGAAAATAAAACGTATTAATCCCGGGACGGAAATAGTGTTATACACCTATAGTCCGGTTGCAACCGAAGGTTCTGATCTCTACAACCAGGCTCTTGCAAAAGGATTTAAATTTCCTGAGAAACTTGAAGACTGGATAAGTCCGGCATGGGAAAATTTTGATCTTAGAAAGAACCCGTTGACTCCCTGGCTTACTCCTTCAATGATTGATAAAATAAAAAATTTTGAGACGGTATTAAACGGGTACTTTCCAACAGTAACTGATATAAGATTGAATAATTTCAAAAGGAAGGCTATCCGCCTGGTATCGGGTATACGCTACAATATAAATATGCATAAATATCCATACGAAATAAAGCTCTTGCATCGTATGTGGAAGTACCGTCAGCCGGAATTGCAGGGATTTTAAGTACAAGCAATATGTTTATAAATAACCTCAGTATTTCTATGTCCGAAAGCAACTTTGAAGAAATTTATATTGCTTCCAGACAAAGTGAAAACAGAGTTTATACGGATGAGCAGGTGGTGCAATTACCTTTTATTGACCCTAATCATATTCATCATGATGAATGGCAGGCGAGGAAGAGATCTTGCGAAAGATTAAAGAATTATCTGGGCAATAAGAACAAACCACTGTCCA